>JADMIO011430568.1_pt1 | contig 24646 bp, 22 predicted proteins | sample 8958161 | NCBI WGS metagenome assembly JADMIO01 (sample SAMN16585339, study PRJNA669376) | soil metagenome | isolation source: Crop rotation soil | place: USA: Cullars Rotation, Alabama | collected 2011
CGCGCGCCGCCGAGACCGCGGTCTCGAGCAACCCCCGGCGCTCGGCGAGCGAGAGCGCGAACGGCTCGCCGGCGGCGGCGGCGACGATGAGGCCGTCGCAACCTTGGGCGATCTGGAATTCGATCAGAGCGGCGAAGCTCGCGTGGTCGACCGCGCCGTCCTTGAAGGGCGTGACCAGCGGTGTGTAGGCGCCGCGCAGGAACCCCGGTGGAAGCGGGATCATGTGCGGCGGGTAAGGCGCACTAGGTGCCGGGCTTCTTGCGGTTGGTCAGGGCGAAGCCGCCGGCGATGAGGCCGACGCTGATCACGCCAACCGCGACCCAGGTCGTGGTGCTCATGGCCAAGTAATGCGCATCCGCAGGCGTGGCGCCGTTGTTGGACCACGCGATGGTGTCGTTGAGCGAAAGCGTCGTCGACCACGCGTCCGACTTCCACGACGAGCCCAGAACGCCGTGCGAAAAGCTGAGATCGACCATATGCGGGCCGTCGAGATGCAGGGCGGACTGCCCGGGATAGTTCGCCGCAGGGCCGGCGATCATCAGACCGACGCGCGGGACGCCGGATTCTTTCCCGCCGGCGAGCGGCATATGGAAATACGCCATGGCGGCTGCCCTGTTGGTTTGGCGCCAGCCAAGCGGCGTCGTCGCGTTGAACAGGCCACCGCTTATGCTATCGGCGGCATAGACCGGCATCGCGAGATCGGTCGCCACCGCGGCGACCGCCAGAAACGTCATGACTTTGCGCATCAGGATTTACCCCCGTTTCGCCCATGTTGCCCCAGCCCAAAGCGCGGTGCAATGGACTGGCGCGCTTACAATTTCATCGGCATTTCGCGGAACCGCCGGCCATTTGGCGCCCGATTCACTCCCCGCATCGATCAAAAATTGGCCCCAATTTTCGATCACATTCCTCGATGACAGCCATCGACAAGCCAGGGAGAGACGCGAGGGCGGCCCAAGCCCCCGCGCATGCGACGGAGTCCTTCATGAGCCCGGGAACGAGAGCACTTTTCCTCGCGGCATGCCTTGTCAGCGCGAGCAGCGCCGCGATCGCGGCCGACCGTGTCGGCGAAAACCAGATGTGCATCATGGCGAACTACATCGAGGACACGCCGGTCATCGATGCCCATACCATCCTCGTCCGCATGAATCCGGGACGCGGCTACAAGCGCATCGACCTTGCCGAGGATTGCCCGTCGCTGGTCGACGACAAGCAGGTGGCCTTCGTCACCTCGATCAATCGTCTGTGCGTGCGCGATGTCGTCAAGAGCGCGGGCAAGCAGTTGTGCACGATCGCCAAGATCGTGACCATCGGCGAGGACGAGGCGCGCGAGCTGATGTCTCAGATGACCGCGGGGGAGCGCTGATCGTTCAGGCGAGATCGTCGGCGTCGGCCGCGGCCGCGGCCCTCAGGCTTGCGAGCGCGGCGCCGCGGACTTCGTTCTCGTTCTCGGCCGGATAGATCACATGCGCCGGCCGTACGAACGTCGGCGCGCCGCGGACCGGAAACAGCGTCGCGTTGGCGACTTCGGGCGCGACCACGCGCGCGGGGAAATACCCCGCCCCGCCGTGACTCAGGATATGGCGCAAGCCTAAGGCGCCGAGGCTCACGTGCATGCCCGGCATGCTGTACTGGGGAAATTGATCCGAGTGCCAGGCGTCGAAGTCCGGGCCCCAGTCGACCAGCACGTAGTCGGGCTCGCCGGGGCCGGCATGGCCCTTGCGCGTGGCGACCATCACCAGGCTCTCGTCCATCAGCTTCTCGATCTGGAATCCCGGCCGCGCCTCGGGCGCGTACATGACGACGAAATCGAGCAGGCCGTCGGCGAGATGGCGCATCAGGCTTTCGGGCGTGCCAACTTCGGCGCGGACCGCGACGTCCGGGCGCCCGGCGCGGAACTGCCCCATCCAGGCGAGCAGGATGCGCTCCCACAGCGAGAACTGTCCGCCGACGTTGAGCACCGCGCGCATCTCCGCCGGCAGCGCGATGTCCTGACGCGCCTGCTGCAGCACGTGCATCATGGTCGCTGCGTGCGGCTGGAAGCGTTTGCCCGCGGTGGTGAGCGCCACCCCCGACTTGCGCCGGATGAAAAGGGGCTGCCCGAGGCGCACCTCGAGTTCCTTGATCCGCGCGCTCACCGTGGACTGCGTTACATTCAAGGACTCAGCGGCGCGCACGAAGCTCCCGGCTTCGACCACCTCAAGAAAGGTGCGCACCTGATCCATGTCCATGAGTTGCGTCCCCGCAATCGATATTCCCGATTGCAGTATCACAAATCATTCATTTGATCGATGGCTGCCGCGTCCCTAAGTAACAAGCATACGGTTAACCCCGTGGATCCGCGAGGATCCGGGGTTATTGGGCCGGGCGCCGGATGTACGCGTCCGGCCTTTCGTTTTCCGAGGCGTTTTTGGCCTCTCCGCCGGCGATTCGCCCAGCCACCAGCCGGATCACCGACCCTGCCAGCCGCTCGACCTCGGCTTTCGCGTGGGTAACGTACAGGATCGGGATCCTCATGTCGTCCCGGAGGCGCTCGATATAGGGCAGGATCTCCTGCTTGCGCTCCTCATCGAGGGACGCGAGCGGCTCGTCCATCAGCAAGAGGCGCGGGCTTGCGAGGATCGCGCGCCCGATCGCGACCCGCTGCTGCTCGCCGCCCGAGAGCGAGGTCGGTCGCCGCGCGAGCAGATCACCGATGCCGAGCAGCGCGATGACGTGATCGGGCTCGGCGTAGCGCGCGGTCGCGAGCTTGTAGCCGTACAGCAGATTGGCCTCGACCGACATATGCGGGAACAGCCGCGCGTCCTGAAAGATGTAGCCGACACGCCGGCGTTCCGGTTTGACGTCGATGCGCGCGGCAGAATCGAACAGCACTTCGCCGTCGACGGCGATGCGGCCGCGATCGGGCCTGGCCACGCCCGCGATCATGTTGAGCACCGTGGTCTTGCCGGCGCCCGACGGCCCGAACAGCGCGGTCAGGCCGGGCCCGACCTTGAAGGTCACGGCGAGCGCGAAGCCGCCGCGGCGGGAGGAGACTTCGACGTCGAAGCTCATCGGTCGGCCGGGGTTGCGGTTGCGGCAATGGCGCGGTGCTCGAGCGCCTCGGCGCCGAGGATTGCGGCGAGCGAGACGACGACCGAGAGCGCGGCCAGGCGCAGGGCGGCGGCCTCGCCGGTCGGCGACTGCAAGAGCGCATAGATCGCGATCGGGAGTGTCTGAGTTTCGCCGGGGATGTTGGAGACGAACGTGATCGTCGCGCCGAACTCGCCGAAGCTCTTGGCGAACGACAGCACGGCGCCGGCGATGATTCCGGGCAGCGACAGCGGCAACGTGACGGTCGCGAAGGTGCGCCACCACCCCGCGCCGAGGCTGCGCGCCGCGATCTCGAGCCGGCGATCGACGGTGTTGAGCGACAAGCGCATGGCGCGAACCATCAGCGGCAGACCCATCACTGCCGACGCAAGTGCGGCGCCGGTCCAGCGGAAGGCGAAGGTGAAGCCGAACGCGCTCTCGAGGAAATGACCGACGGGCCCGCGCGTGCCGAATAGCAGCAGGAGCGCGAAGCCAGTGACAACCGGCGGCAGGACCAGCGGCAGATAGACCACGCCGTTGACCAGGCTCTTCAGCCGGAACTCGACGCGCGCCAGCAGATAGGCCAGTGCGAAGCCCGGCGGCAGGCTCACGATGGTGCCGACCAGCCCAACCTTGAGGCTGAGGCGCACCGCTTCCCACTCGGACGGGCTGAAGTCGAACATCAGCGAAGTATCCCCCGGGATATTTCGGCCGCAAACAACAAACTGTATCGCCACGACACGCGGGAGTTATCTCGGCTCCAGCATGCGAGGGCCGGCGCCCTTCACCGCGCAGAGGCGTTGGCGGACGGCCGGGCGGGGTTCGCGTTCTTCGCCGTGTTCGTAGGCGACGACCTGGAGCGCGGAGCCGAACGCCGCCAGCAGTTCGCCCGGCGCCAGGAGAAAGTCCGGATTGCGCGGGCGGCCCAAGCGCTCGTTGCCCTGGCCGAAGGTCTCGAAGATCAGCACGCCGCCTTCATTCAGGGCCGCGGCAAGATGGGGGAAATGCGGCCGATGGAGGTAATTGGCGACGACGATGCCGTCGAAGGTGCGGCTCCCAAGCGGCCAGGTTCCAGCTTCGAGATCGGCCTCGATGACTTCGATCCCGGCGCGCACGTCGGCGAGACCTGCGCAATCCACATCGATGGCGGTCGCGCGGTACCGGCGGTCCGCAAACCAGCGGGCGTGCCGGCCGTGACCGGCGGCGACATCGAGCACCATGCCGCCCGCGCGGATCAGCCCCGCCCAACGCATCACCCACGCCGATGGGGCGATCGTGGTATCTTCACAGCGGTCGAAACTCGCGGCCATTGGTTGCGATTGTAGCAACGATTTGAACGCCTTGCCTGGTTTGACGTAGAACAGCGCCCGTGAACAAGGACACCTCGCCCGAGAAGCCCTTGAGCCTCGCCGCCGATTTTCCGGCCGCGAGCGACGCCCAATGGCGCAGGCTGGTGGACAAGGTCCTGGCCGGCGCGGACTTCGACAAGAAGCTCATCGCCCACGGCTACGACGGCCTTGCGATCAAGCCGCTCTATACCCGCGCGGATTGGTCCTGCGAGGGCGATCCTTCCGGCGTTCCGGGAGCGGCGCCCTTTACCCGCGGCGGCACGCCGACCGGGACACTGGGCGGCTGGGACGTGCGCCAGATGCACGCCAACGCCGCGCCGGAGCGCGCCAACGCCAATATCCTCGAGGACCTCGCCGGCGGCGTGACCTCGATCACGCTCAAGGTCGATCCGACCGGCGCGCATGGCGCGGCGGTGCGCACGCTCGCCGATCTCGACCGCGCGCTGAAGGATGTGTTCCTCGACGCCGCGCCGGTCGCACTCGACACGGCGGGCTCGACGCTCGGGCCGGCGGCGCTGCTGATGCAGCTCGTGACCCAGCGCGGCGCGGCTGGGGAGTTCGCGGGCAACTTCGGCCTCGACGAACTCGGCGCGTTTGCCGCGACCGGCGGCATGACCGAGTCCCTGCTTCCGGCCCTTGCCGACGCGGCGGCGTTCGTCGCGACGACATTCCCGCGGGCGCGCGCGATCAACGTGCGCGGGATCATCTATCACAGCGCCGGCGCGAGCAACGCCCAGGAACTTGGCGCAGCGCTTGCGAGCGCGGTCGCTTACCTGCGCGCGCTGACCGCGGCCGGGATGGACATCGACGCGGCTTGTCGCCAGATCGCGTTCACGCTCGCAGCCGACGCCGACTTCTTCATGGTGACCGCCAAGTTCCGCGCGCTGCGGAAGATCTTCGCCCGCGCCGCGGATGTCGCCGGCGCGAGCCCCGCATCGCGCGCCGCACCGGTCACGGCGGTCACCGCACCGCGCATGATGACGCAGCGCGATCCGTGGGTGAACGTGCTGCGCGGCACGATTGCGGGCTTCGCCGCCGGCATCGCCGGCGCCGACGCGCTCACCGTGTTGCCGCTCGACCATGCGCTCGGCGAACCGTCGGCGCTCGCGCGGCGCATCGCGCGCAACACCCAGATTGTGCTGATCGAAGAGGCCGGCCTTGCGCGCGTGATCGATCCCGCCGGCGGCGCGTGGCTGTTCGAACGGCTCACCGACGAGCTCGCGGAAAAAGCCTGGGAGTTCTTCCGCGATATCGAACGCAAAGGCGGGATGGCCGCGGCGCTGTCGTCGGGGTTCGTTGCCGAGAGCATCGCCAAGGTCGTCGCGGAGCGCGCGCGCAACATTGCGCGGCGCAAGGACCCGATCACGGGGGTGAGCGAGTATCCTGATCTCGCCGAACGCGCCGTCGCGGTGGAACCGCGCGGTCCGGTATCGCCGGTTCCGTCCGCCAAATCGATCGGCGCCTTGCCGCATGCGGGCCGCGGGGTGCTGACCAAAGCGTTGCTGAGCGCTGCATCTCAGGGCGCGAACGTCGCGAGCATCGAGGCGGCGATTACCGGCAAGCTGCTGACGGCGCCCGCGCTCAAGCCCGCGCGCCTCGCCGAAGGGTTCGAGGCCCTGCGCGATGCGAGCGACGGCTACCTTGCGACTCACGGCGCGCGGCCCAAAGTGTTCCTCGCCAATATCGGCGCGATCGCCGACTTCACGGCGCGCGCGACCTTCGCACGGAACTTCTTCGAAGCCGGCGGGATCGCCGCCGTGCCGGGTCCCGGCGGTTTCGGCGCGGCGATCGTCGACGACTTCAAGGCGAGCGGCGCGAAGCTCGCGGTGATCTGCGGCTCCGACGCGCAGTACAAGGATCACGCCGGTCCGCTCGCCGGCGCGCTGCGTATGCACGGGGCGAGCGTGTATCTCGCCGGCCGGCCCGGCGAACAGGAAGCCGCCTTGCGCGCGACCGGCATCGATGGCTTCATTTATATGGGCTGTGACGTGCTCAAGACCTTGAGCGAGGTCCATCGCGCCGTCGGACTCGCGCCATGAACAAAGTGAACCAGATCCCAAGCTTCGCCGAGATCGCGCTGACGTCGCCCGGCACCGGCATGGATGCCGCCATGTGGCAGGAGCAGACCGGCCTCGGCGCCTCGCCGACGCCGGAAGGCATCGACGTGAAGGCGTTGTTCACCGCCGCCGATCTTGACGGTCTCGACTTCCTCGACACGCGCCCGGGCATTCCGCCGTACCTCCGCGGGCCCTACCCCACCATGTATGTCACCCAGCCGTGGACCGTGCGCCAGTATGCCGGATTCTCGACGGCCGAGGATTCCAATGCCTTCTACCGGCGCAATCTCGCCGCCGGGCAAAAAGGCCTGTCGATCGCCTTCGATCTCGCGACCCACCGCGGCTACGACAGCGACCATCCGCGCGTCATCGGCGACGTCGGCATGGCAGGCGTGGCGATCGATTCCATTCTCGACATGCGCACCTTGTTCGACGGGATTCCTTTGGACCGGATGAGCGTGTCGATGACCATGAACGGCGCGGTGCTGCCGATCATGGCGCTGTTCATCGTCGCGGCCGAGGAACAGGGCGTGAAGCCGCACGCCCTTTCAGGAACGATCCAGAACGACATCCTGAAAGAGTTCATGGTGCGCAACACCTACATCTTCCCGCCCGGCCCGAGCATGCGGATCATCTCGGATATCTTCTCCTACACCGCGGAGAAGATGCCGAAGTTCAATTCCATTTCCATTTCCGGCTATCACATGCAGGAAGCCGGCGCGACCGCCGACCTCGAGCTCGCCTATACGCTGGCGGACGGCGTCGAGTACGCGCGCGCCGGGCAGCGCGCGGGCCTCGGCATCGATGCGTTCGCGCCGCGGCTCTCGTTCTTCTGGGCGATCGGCATGAACTTCTTCATGGAAGTCGCCAAGATGCGCGCGGCGCGTCTGTTGTGGGCGAAGCTGATCAAGCAATTCCACCCGCAGAACGACAAGTCGCTCGCGCTGCGCACCCACTGCCAGACCTCGGGCTGGAGCCTGACCGCGCAAGACGTGTTCAACAACGTCACTCGCACTTGTGTCGAAGCCATGGCCGCGACCCAGGGCCATACCCAGTCGCTGCACACCAACGCGTTCGACGAGGCGCTGGCGTTGCCCACCGACTTCTCGGCGCGCATCGCCCGCAACACCCAACTGTTCCTCCAGCAGGAGAGCGGCACGACCCGCAGCGTCGATCCCTGGGGAGGCAGCTACTACGTCGAGCGCCTGACCTACGAGCTCGCGCGCAAGGCCTGGGGCCATATCCAGGAGGTCGAGAGCCTGGGCGGCATGGCCAAGGCGATCGAGGCCGGCATCCCGAAGCTGCGCATCGAAGAGGCGGCGGCGCGCACCCAGGCGCGCATCGACTCAGGCCGCCAGACCGTGGTCGGCGTCAACAAATACCGGCTCGACGCGGCTGAGGACATCGACGTGCTGAGGGTCGATAATAGCGCCGTGCGTGCGGCGCAATTGGCCAAGCTCGCGAAGCTCAAGGCGGCCCGCGACGAAAAGGCGCTGGCAGCGGCGTTAGAAGCCTTGACCAAGGCGGCGGCTTCGGGGGAAGGAAATCTGCTGGCGCTGACGGTCGATGCGGGCCGCGCGAAAGCGACGGTCGGCGAGATGACGGGCGCGCTCGAGAAGGTGTTCGGGCGCCACGTCGCGCAGATCCGGACGATCTCGGGGGTCTACCGCAAGGAAATGGGATCGAAGGGCGTGGAGTCAGTCCTCAAGATGGTCGAGGCCTTCGCCGAGAAGGAAGGCCGCCGCCCGCGCATCCTGATTGCGAAGATGGGACAGGACGGCCACGACCGCGGCCAGAAGGTGATCGCGTCCGCCTTCGCCGATCTCGGCTTCGACGTCGACATCGGGCCGTTGTTCCAGACCCCAGCCGAAGCCGCGCGTCAGGCGGTCGAGAACGATGTCCATATCATCGGCGCGTCCTCGCTCGCCGCCGGCCACCTCACCTTGGTGCCGGCACTGAAGGAGGAGCTCAGGAAGCTGGGGCGCGAGGACATCATGATCGTGGTGGGCGGCGTGGTGCCGCCGCAGGACTTCGACGCGCTTTATAAGGCGGGCGCGGCGGCGATCTTCCCGCCCGGCACCGTGATCAGCGAGGCGGCCGTGGGCCTCCTCGACAAGCTCAATAAAGCGTTGGGGCACTAGGGTCCGATGGCGGCTGGCCGAACGCTCTCCGCCGAGGAATATGCGAGCGGCGTGCTGTCGGGCGACCGGGCCAAGCTCGCGCGCGCGATCACGCTGATCGAATCGCGCAAAGCCGAGCATCACGCGCTTGCGCAGCGCATGCTGCTCGAGCTGCTGCCCAAAGCCGGCAAGAGCTTGCGCCTGGGTATCAGCGGCCTGCCCGGCGCGGGCAAGAGCACGTTCATCGACACCTTCGGCACGATGCTGACGGGGCGCGGGCACAAGGTGGCCGTGCTCGCCATCGATCCGACCTCCTCGCGCTCGGGCGGCAGCATCCTGGGCGACAAGACGCGGATGGCGCGCCTCGCGGTGGACGAGAACGCGTTCATCAGACCGTCACCGACCGGCGGCACGCTGGGCGGCGTGGCGCGCACCACACGCGAGACCATCCTCGCTTGCGAGGCCGCGGGTTTCGACATCATCCTGGTCGAGACCGTCGGCGTCGGGCAGAGCGAGATCACCGTCGCGGAGATGGTGGACTTCTTCCTCGTGCTGATGCTCGCCGGCGGCGGGGACGAGCTGCAGGGCATCAAGAAGGGCGTGCTGGAGATCGCCGACCTGATCGCGATCACCAAGGCCGATGGCGAAAATGTGAAACGCGCGCAGGCGACCGCGTCGGATTACCAGCACGCGTTGCGCATCATCACGCCGGCGAATGCAAGCTGGCAGCCGCCGGTGCTCACCATCAGCGCGCTCGAGAACCGCGGACTTGACACGCTGTGGGACAAGGTTCAACTCCATCGCAAGGCAGCCGAGGAATCCGGCGCCTTTCTCGAGAAGCGGCGCGCGCAGGACGTCCGCTGGATGTGGGCGATGATCGAAGACAGAATGATGACGGCGCTCAAGTCCGATCCAAAAGTAAGGACCAAGACCCGCGAGCTCGAACGCGCCCTGGTGAGCGGCGCGACCACGCCGACACTCGCCGCCGAGACCATCCTCAAGGCGTTCGGGATCGGTGAGGCGTGATGGACGGATCCGAGCGTAAGCCCGACGACCGGGCGCGCAAGCGTGTTCGCCCCAGTGTCCTCACCATCGGCCAGCATCTCGCCATCGCCGGCACCCAGGCGTTCTTCGGCGCGGTGACCGGCGCCATCCGCCTTGCCCGCGGCAGCCATCCCGACGGCTGGACCACGGTGCGTTACGGTCTGCACCGCGAGGAAATCCTCGACCACATGAATCCGGCCGAGCGCGTGCGCAAGCGCGAACCCGTGGTCTACTACCACGGCGGCGGCTGGATGATGGGGACCAAGGATTTCTACAGCCACGACCTCTTGTTCCTCGCAAGCCACGGCCATCCGGTGTTCAATGTCGAGTATCCGAAGGCGCCCGACCATCCGCATCCGTGGATCCTGCGCTCGGTGTTCAAGTCGCTCGCCTTCATCAAAGCGAACTTCCCGGAGGCCGCGGCCGTCCATCTGATGGGCGACAGCGCCGGCGGCAATCTCGCGGTGATGGCGGGGATTTTGATCCTCAATCCCGAATTGCTCGCGATCGTCGACCCGGAGATGCCGGTCGCGGCGCTGCCGAAGGTCCTCAGCGCGACCTCGATCTACGGCGTGATGGACAGGATCACGTGCCTGCAGCCCAACATCCCGGTCGGGGCGACCATGATCGAGGCCTACGGCGGCCCGCAGGCGCTGCAGGAGGAAGTCGAAGCGGAGTACGCGATCACGCCGCAGGACCTCACGTTCGCCAAGCATCCCCCGACGTTCCTGACGGTCGGCGCGTGGGATCCGCTCCAGGCGCCGAACGAGGCCTACGCCAAGCGCCTCGAGCGTGAAGGGCATTCGGTTAAGCTGAAGATCTACGACAAGGCCACGCACGGGTACTTCAACTTCCCCGAAGGCGATGTGAAGAACGCGGCGCGCCGCGACATTCTGGCGTTCCTCAAAGAGATCGAGCGCGCGGACGCGTGATCACCACTGTCATCCCCGGACTTGTTCCGGGGATCCAGAGCAACAGGCATCGGTGCTCGCAACCCGGGATGCCCGTGACAAGCACGGGCATGACAGCCGGTGTGTTAATCCTGGGTCCTCGGGTCAAGCCCGAGGATGGCAGTGGGGATGTTTCGGAATCCAAATTCCGCGCATTGAGCCGCCGAAAATCGGGGCTGGCGCTGCGCGGGCGTATCTGCTACGACTCGTAGCACTACAGGGAGTAGCAGGCATGGCCGATCTCGGCGATCTCGAGCGCACGGTGATGAACCTCATCTGGACCCATGGGCCGATGAGCGCCGAAGACGTGCGCGAGCGCCTCGGGCGCCCGCTCAAGGAATCGACCGTGCGCACGGTGCTAACCCGGCTCGAGGGCAAGGGCCTGCTCACCCACAAGGTCGACGCCCGGACCTTCATCTACAGCCCCGCCGAGCCGCGCGGAAAAGTGGCGGCGAAGGCCGTCAAACGCATCGTCGACTGGTTCTGCAACGGCTCGATCGAGGAAGTGCTGGTCGGCATGGTCGACAGCGACATCCTCGACGAGAAGCAACTCGAAGCCATCACCAAGAAAATCGCCGCGAAGAAAAAGAGGAGGACCTAATGCTCGCCGTACTCTTCGAAGCCGCCGTCCGTTCGCTCGCGCTGGCCGCCCTGGTCGGAGTAGGTCTTTACCTGCTGCCGCGCCGCAATCCGCGGGCCGAGTTCGTGGTCTGGACGGGCGTGCTCGGCGCATCACTCGCGATGCCCTTCCTGATGGGCGTGATTTCCCTGCCGTCCGGCGCGATCCCGCTGGCCGCGCCCGCGCAGCCGGAATTCGCCGTGGCCGAATTCAACGCAGCAGCGAACGCGCTCGGGGGAACGCGCGCGGTCGATTGGCTGCTGGTCGGCTATCTGGCCGGCGCGGCGGTCCTGCTGGCGCGATGGGGGCTCGGGCTGTTCCTGACCCGGCGCCTTCTCGCCGACGCCGAGCCTGTCGTCGAAACCGGGTGCCCTTATCCCGTGCGCCGGAGCAGCGCTTTGACCGCGCCAGTCAGCTTTGCCGGGACGATCTTCGTTCCCGCCGATTACGCGGCGTGGCCGGCGGCGACGCGGTCGGCGGTCCTCGCCCATGAAGGCGACCACATCGCGCGCGGCGATTTCTACGTGCTCACGTTCGCGCTGCTGCACCGTGCGGTTTTCTGGTTCAGTCCGCTGTCGTGGTGGATCGTGCGCCGCCTCACGGGGCTCGCCGAGGTGCTGAGCGATGAAGCCGCACTCGCCGCGCTCGGCAACGGGCGCGCCGTGGTCGCGGTGCTGCGCGACTTCGCCGTCCGCAATGCCGATGCCCCGGCGGCGCTCGCCATGGCGCGGCCGGCAACGCTGCGGGCGCGGGTCGAGCGCCTGCTCAGCGATCCGGAACCGAGCAAACCGCTGCACGCCAAAACGCTCGCGGCGATTGCCGGCATCCTGCTGCCGCTGGCGATGCTGGCGGGCGCGAGCATGACGGCACGCGCGGACGTCGCGGCGACGTATCAGGAGCTGGTCGAGGGCAACCCCAAAGCCAAAGTCACCGTGGTCGAATACGCCTCGATGACCTGTCCGCACTGCGCCCGGTTCTATACCGACTCGTTCCCGAAGCTGAAGAAGGATTACATCGACACCGGCAAGATCAGGTTCGTGTTCCGCGATCTGCCGACGGCCCCGCGCGAGCTCGCGTTCGCCGCCGCCCAGCTTGCCCGCTGCGCCACCGGCGACCGCGGCCTGAAGCTGATCGAGATGATGTACAAGAACCAGCAGGACTGGATGCAGAACCCGCAGGTGACGTTGCGCGGATACGCCCAGCTGGCCGGCATCACGCCGGGCGAGTTCGACTCGTGCCTCAAGAACGAGAACATCTACACCGCGATGAACAAGAGCATCGATCAAGCGAGCACCGTGTACAAAGTCGAGAGCACGCCCACGTTTTTCGTCGGTGAGACCAAAGTGTCGGGCGAGGACTACGCGCCGCTGCAAAAGGCCATCGACCAGGCGCTCGCCGCGGCGAAGTGAGCGCGCCAAAAGGATACCCGCGCCACACCCGAAGCACGAGGCAACGGCGCGGGTTATCCCCGGTTTGCTGGAGAAGCGCCGCACCCACCGGCGGGAACGACCTCCTCACTGTCATCCCCGTGCTTGTCACGGGGATCCAGAGCAACAGGCCTCGGTGCGCGCACCCTTGGATGCCCGTGACGAGCACGGGCATGACAGTCGGTGTTGTTGCCCTGGGTCCTCGGGTCAAGCCCGAGGATGACAGTGTGGGGAATGCGTCGTAGTGGGGTGTTACTTGTCCTGGGCCAGGATTCCGTAGAGTTCCGGGCGGCGGTCGCGGAAGAAGCCGAAGGCGGCGCGGTTGCGTTTGATTTCGTCGAGGTCGAACACCGCCTGGATCACGCCCTCATCGTCGCGGCCCATCTCGGCGACTTTGTCGCCGCGGTGATTGGCGATGAACGAGCAGCCGTAGTAGGTCTGACCGTTCTCGGTGCCGACGCGGTTCGCGGCCACGATCGGCGCGACGTTCGAGACCGCGTGGCCGATCATCGCGCGCTGCCACAGGTCCTTGGTGTCGAGCTCGGCGTTGTCGGGCTCGGTGCCGATCGCGGTCGGATAGAACAGGATGTCGGCGCCCATCAGCATCATCGCGCGCGCCGCTTCCGGATACCATTGGTCCCAGCAGATGCCGACGCCGAGCGTGCCCTGCTTGACCGGCCACACCTTGAAACCGGTGTTGCCGGGGCGGAAGTAGAATTTCTCTTCATAGCCGGGACCGTCGGGGATGTGACTCTTGCGGTAGACGCCGAGGATCTGCCCATCCGCATCGATCATGGCGAGGCTGTTGTAGAAGTGTTGGCCGTCGCGCTCGAAGATCGACGCCGGGATGGCCACTTTCAGTTTCTTGGCGAGCGCCGTCAGCCGCAGTGTCACCGGGTGCGTCGACACCGGGTAAGCGCTGTCGAAATGATGCTCTTTCTCCTCGGTGCAGAAGTAGTGGCCCTGCAGGAGCTCGGGCGGCAGCACCACCTGGGCGCCGTCCTTCACCGCATCGGCGATGAAGCCTTCGATGCGGTCGAGGTTGAGGTTGATGTCGGCGCTGAAGGCGCACTGGATCGCGGCGACCTGGATCTTGCTCATGGCGCACTTCCGATCAGGGGTTGCTGCTGGGTGATGCAGTGGAACGAACCGCCGCCGGTGATGACGGCGCGCGCGGACAGCCCAACCGTCTTGCGGCCGGGGAACAGCTTGGCGATGCCGTCGACGGCGGCGGCGTCGGTCGCGGCGCCGTAGAGCGGCACGATCACCGCGCGGTTGCCGATATAGAAGTTCATCGAACTCGCCGGAATGATCTCGCCGTCCTCGTCTTCGATCCGCCCGGGTGACGGCACCGTCACCACCTCGAGCTTGCGGCCGCGGGCATCGGTCGCGGCGCGCAGCGTGTTGATAATAGCATTGAGCGCGCCGGTGTTGGGATCGTCCGGGCCCGCGGGCGCCATGCAGACCACGACACCGGGCGCGACGAAGCGCGCGATGTTGTCGACGTGGCCGTCGGTATGGTCGTTGAGGAGGCCATCGCCGAGCCAGATCAGCTTTTCGATGCCGAGCGAATCCGCGAGCCGGCGCTCGATGTCGGCCTGGCTGAGGTTCGGGTTGCGGTTCGCGTTGAGCAGGCACTGGCGCGTGGTCAGCCCGGTCCCCTCGCCGTCCACGTCGAGCGAGCCGCCTTCGAACACCCAATCCTGAGCGGCAGCCGGCACGCCGGATTTGGCGGCGACGAAAGCGGCGACCTTGTCGTCGTGGTCCAGCACGAACTTGCCGCCCCAGCCGTTGAACTTGAAGCAGGCGGCGCGCGGCTCCTTCCCACGCACGGTGAAGATCGGCGCAGTGTCGCGCAGCCAGATGTCGCCGAAGTCGGCCGGAATGATCTCGGCGCCAAACCGGTCGAGCGCGGCATGGGCGGAGGCCACGGCTTCCGCGCCGCAGGCCAGGATGCGGAGCTTCTCACCGCCATTGGCCGCGATGGCGCCGAACAGCGCGGCGATCTCGGCGCGCGCGGGCGCGAGGTTCTCCAGCCACAAATCGGCGGCGCTGGGCCAGGCGGACCAGACGGCGGAATGCGGCTGCCATTCGGCAGGCTGGATGAAACGGTCGGTCATAAGCGGAGTTCCTAACGAGCACCCGCGGTTCTTGCAATCACAGCTTCAAGAAAAGCTCATCCAACCGCCGAGCCACAGCCAGATGGCGGCGAAGGCCATCGACGTCAAGGCCATGGGGATTCCGGCGCGGGCGAAGTCGGCGAAGGTGAGCCGCACCCCGCTCGCGCTCGCCCGCTCGGCGACGATCAGGTTGCACAGGCTGCCGACGATCAGCAGGTTGCCGGCGAGCGTGGTCAGGATCGCTAAGCCATAGAGCGTGCCGGGCGGCAGCGCGGGCCACAGCTTGAGGATCAGGATTGTCGCCGGCACGTTGCCGATGGTGTTGCTGACCAGGAGCGCACCGGGCAGGAGCAGGCCGAGGCTTTGCGGGCTCGCGCTGTGGGCTTTGGCGAAGGCGAGCACGTCGTCGGCGACCCCGGTTTCGGCGAAGGCGGCGGTGACGACGAACAGACAGGCGATCAGCAGCAGCAGATGCCAGTCGACGGCGCCGATCAGCTCCCGGCTGTGGACCGTGCGGCTCGCGAGCAGGACCGCAGCGACGGCGAGCGCGGTGACCTCGCGCGGCCAGGGCGCAGCGAACAGCGCGATGAGGACGACTGTGGCGATCAGGGCCTTGGCGCTTTGGCGGCGGTCTGCGCTGGGCCGAAAAGCTCCTTACGCCAGCACAGCCGCACCGCGCTGTAGACGCAGGCGCAGCCGAGGATCGCGGGCGGCGCGCAGACGCCGGCGAACTGCCAGAAGCCGAGATGGCCGACCTGGCCGATGAGGATGTTCTGCGGATTGCCGATCAGGGTCGCGGCGGAGCCCGCGTTGCCCGCGCCCGCGAGCGCCATGAGATAGGGCTTCGGATCGACGCCGCGGTCGCGCAGACCCACGCAGAGCATCGGCGTCATGGCGAACACCACGACGTCGTTGACGAGCACCGCCGACAGCGCGCCGGCGACGGCGATCACGAGCGCGAGCAGCACCGCCGGTGATACAGTGGCGCCCGAGACGCGCGCGGCCGCGGCGTCGTAAAACCGCGCCACGGCGAACTGGCCCGACAGGATCATGAGCGCGAACAGGAGAACGAGCGTCGGCGCGTCGATGGCGCCGGCGACCTTCGCAAACGGCATCGCCCCGGTGGCGAGCAGGACGGCCAGGGCCATCAAGGCGATGCCGGTGCGGTCGACGCGCAATCCGGGGATGCGTCCGAGCGCCATGCCGATGTATGTCAGGGCGAAGACCGCGACCGCGATCGATGTGGTGAGCATCACGAGGGGCTTGAGGCTGGATGTCTTCGGGTAACCTAACAGCGGACCGGCGTTTCGCATATGCCGAGAGCCTGCGCGCGGCCGGTGATTTCGGGGCCGCGGCCGATGTGATCGGCCAGGCGCTGGAGCTCGCGCCCAATTGGGCGGAGGGCCACTTCGCGCTGGCCGAGGCGCTCACGCAGGCCGGGCGAAAAGACGAAGCGGTCGACGCCTACCGCGAGTACCTGGCGCTGGACGCCGACGATTCGATGGGCGCGGGCGCGCTGCTCGCGCTGCTCGGCGTGCAGGCGGCGCGAGAGCTGCCGCAGGCTTATGTGGCGCGGCTGTTCGACCAGTATGCGGGCCGCTTCGATACGGCGCTGACGGAAGGCTTGCGCTACCGCGCGCCGCTGCTGTTGCGCGAGGCGATTGTGCGGGTGGCACCCGGGCGGCGCTTTCCGCGGGCGTTCGATCTCGGATGTGGGACGGGACTCGCCGGCGCGGCGTTGCGCGATCTGGCCGATTGGCTCGGCGGCGTCGATCTGTCGCCCGCGATGCTGCGGCAGGCCGAGCACAAGAACATCTACGATCATCTCGAGACCGGCGACATGGTGGCGGCGCTCGCGCATCTCACGGCGCCTTGCGATCTGATCGTGTCGGCGGACGCGCTCGTCTACCTCGGCGAACTCGCGCCGGTGTTCGCCGCCGCGCGGCGCGCGCTGAGCCCCGACGGCCTGTTCGCGTTCACGGTGCAGCGCGGGGAGGAGGCGTTCTCCCTCGGCCCCGAACAGCGCTTCAGCCACAGCCGCGACTACATCCGAACGACCGCGATACGCAGCGGCTTTCGCGTCGATCTTCTCGAAAACGCGGTATCGCGTCAGGAGAAGGGTACGGATGCGCCCGGATTGCTGGGGGTTTTTTCGGCGCCTGCGTAAAGTACGCGGAAAATACGGGGTGCGTACTCCCAGATTAGGCCCTTCAAGCGTGCGCGCGTGTGAGCGCGCGGTCAATGGGTGCGGGCGTGGAAGGCGGGGGAAGAGCGGCGCCGCGTTCTCCCACTCCACTGTCATCCTCGGGCTTGACCCGAGGACCCAGGGTAATCACACGCTAAACCGAAACCGAACGCGCGTGGCGATGCACAGCACGCTGCATGCAGCACGTCTTGCTACAGCCGTTCTTCGTTCCTGCTCTGGGTCCTCGGGTCAAGCCCGAGGATGACAAGAAGGGTGCGCGGAGCAGAACGTGAAACAGAAAACGACCCCCTCCTGACCTCCCCCTTTCAGGGGGAGGGATATGGCGTTTGGCAGTTCACCCTCTCCCCTCCTTCAGGGGAGAGGGTGGGACCCATCGCGCAGCGATGAGGGGTCGTTTTGTGGTTTCTGCTTTACAAAAACAGAAAGCAGAAAACGACCCCTCACCCGCTCCTGCGCGCGGTAAACGCGCGCAATCATATCAAGGCACGCCTTCGCGTGCCGGCGCTCGCACCCTCTCCCCTGAAGGAGGGGAGAGGGCAACTCGTGCTCAAACTGCCAAACACGATAGCCCTGCCTTTCAGGGGGAGGATAAATCAAGTCAGGTGGAGGACGACGGCTTTCAGGTAGGCGCTCTCGGGGAGTGCGGGGTGCACCGGGTGGTCGGGGCCGGCGCCGGAGGTGCGGAGGATGCGGGCTTCGCGGCCGGCATCGGCGACGCCGCGGGCGACGGCTTCGGTGAATTCGCCGACCGGGGCGTTGTGGCTGCAGGAGGCGACGAAGAGAAAGCCGCCGGGTGCGGTGACGCCGGCACACAGCCGCGCGAGCTTGCGGTAGCCCTGGAGGCCGGCTTTCAAATCCTTGCGCGATTTCACAAAGGCGGGCGGGTCGGCGATGACGATGTCCCAACTCCGGCCTTGTGCCTGTTCGAGGAACGGGAACACCTCCTTGCGCTCGAAGCTGCAGCGGGCGGTGACGCCCGCGGTTTCGGCGGCTTTGGCCGCCAGCGCCAGCGCGGGCTGGGAGCTGTCGACCAGGGTGACCTGTTCGGCGCCGGCTTTTGCCGCGGCGATGCCGAAGCCGCCGCTGTGGGTGTAGAGGTCGAGCACTTTGAGATCGCGCGAAAGGCCGGCCATGAAGGCGCGGTTGTCGCGCTGATCGAAGAACCAGCCGGTCTTCTGGCCGGAGACGAGATCGGCGTAGAAGGTGGCGCCGCCTTCTTCGAGCGCGATGACGCCGTCGAGCGCGCCTTCGAGCACGCGAGTCTCGGCGGTGAGTCCCTCGAGCCCGCGCGCCGCGCTATCGCCGCGCAGCACGACCGTGCGCATGCCGAGGCTCTTCAGCGCCGCGGCGATCTCGGGCAGGCCCGCGTTCATGCCGGCGGTGTTGGGCTGGACGACGGCGATGTCGTCGAAACGGTCGACGACGAGGCCCGGTAATCCGTCCGCTTCGGCGTGGACCCAGCGATAGAAGGGCTTGGCGAACAGCCGCTCGCGCAGGAGCTTCGCGGCGCGCAGGCGTTCGGCGAAGAACGCCGCATCGATCGCGGCTTCGGGCTCGGGCGTGAGCAGGCGCGCGGCGATCAACGTGTGCGCGTTGAAATGGGCAGTGCCGAGCAGTTCGCCGCCGGCGTCGGTGAGGGTCACCACACTGCCCGCCGGCAGCGCTTTGGCGGCGGGATCCATCGCGATTTCGTTCGAAAAGGCCCAGGGATGGCCCAGCTTGAAACGCTTATGCTCGCCCTTGCGGAACTGCACGCGGGGATGTTTTTTGGCGGTCATGTTGAGCTTCATGGGCGCGCACCATAGAGGTCGCGCGGACGCCGACAAGCGCGAACTAACCGACCGAGCAGCGGAAATTGGGGTCAGAGTAAAAATCCGCGCTCCAGCGGGGCAGAAACCCGCGAGCGGTAGGCGGAATTTTACTCTGACCCCAAATTCCGCCTGCGCCGACAATGGCCTCCCCCGGCCCCTTAACCAGGGCCAAACGGCTATAATTCCCTTATAATGCGGCCCCCTGCCCGGCCCTCGTAAGGAGACCCGCGATGATCCAGATCAACGTGAATGGCAAGGACTACGCCGTCGACGCCGAACCCGCGATGCCGCTCCTCTGGGTGTTGCGCGATGTGCTGGGGATGACCGGCACCAAGTACGGCTGCGGCATCGCCCAGTGCGGCGCGTGCACGGTGCACGTGAACGGGCAAGCGACGCGAGCCTGCGTCACGCCGGTGAGCGCGGTCGAGCAGACCAAGATCACCACGATCGAGGGCTTGTCGGAAAACGGCGAGCATCCGGTGCAGCAAGCGTGGCTCGCGCACGATGTTCCGCAGTGCGGGTACTGCCAGCCCGGCATGATGATGGCCGCGGCGGCGCTGTTGAAGCAGAAGCCGCAGCCGACCGACGCCGACATCGACGCGGCGATCACCAACATCTGCCGCTGCGGCACCTATCAGCGCGTGCGCGCCGCGATCCACACCGCCGCGAAAGCGTGAGGGAGGGCACCATGAATCACACTCCTGCACTCGACCGCCGCACGTTCCTCGTCACCTCGACCGCCGCCGGCGGTCTCATGCTGGGCTTCCACCTTCCCGCCGACGCCGCGACCGAGGCCGCGAAAGCGCCGCCCGAAGTGAACGCCTGGATCGTGATCCAGCCCGACGACGCAGTGATCATCCGCGTCGCCCGCTCCGAGATGGGCCAGGGCGCGTTCACAGCGCTGCCGATGCTGGTCGCCGAAGAGCTCAATTGCGACTGGGCGAACGTGAAGCCGGAGTTCGTGCCGCCCGAAGAAAATGTGAAGCGCAATCACGCCTGGGGCTCGATGGCGACCGTGGGCAGCCAGGCGGTGCGCACCAGCCACGAGTACCTGCGCAAGGCGGGCGCGAGCGCGCGCGAGATGCTGATCGCGGCCGCCGCCGCCCAATGGAAAGTGCCGGCGGCCGACTGCGCCGCCGAGAAAGGCGTGATCACCCACAAGGCCTCGGGCCGCACGATGAAATACGGCGCGGTCGCGGGCGCGGCTTCGAAGCTGACGCCGCCGGCCACCGTCACACTGAAGGACCCGAAGACCTGGACCATCGCCGGCTCCGAGGTGAAGCGCTTCGACACGCGCGATAAAGTCCTCGGCAAGCCGATCTATGCGATCGACGTGCGCCTGCCCGACATGCTGCATGCGGCGATCGCGCATTCGCCGGTGTTCGGCGGCAAGCTCAAGGGCTTCACCGAGAGCGCGATCAGCGACCGCCCCGGCGTGCGCGCCGTGGTGGCGTTCGACGACGCGGTCGCGGTGGTGGCCGATACCTACTGGCATGCGCAGCAGGCGCTGCGCGCGCTGCCGATCACCTGGGACGACGGCCCGGGCGGCGCGGTGAGCAGCGCCGATATCGAGAAGCAGCTCGCCGACGGCCTGACCACCTCGAGCGGGCTCGCGGTGGGGCGCAACGACGGCGACGCCAAGGGCGCGCTTGCAAAAGCGGCGAAGACGATCTCGGCCGAATACCATGTGCCGTACCTGAGCCACGCGCCGATGGAGACCATGAACTGCACGGCGCGGATAGATGGTGACAAGGTCGAGATCTGGGCGCCGACGCAGAACGCCGAAGGCACGCTGACGACGGCGGCCCAGGCCGCGGGCGTCGCGCCGACGAGCGTGGTGGTGCATCCGATCTTCTCCGGCGGCGGCTTCGGCCGGCGCGGCGGCAACCACAACTTCGTGGCCGAAGCGGTGACGCTCGCCAAGAAGATGAACCGCCCGGTGAAACTGATCTGGGCGCGCGAGCAGGACATCCAGCACGATTTCTACCGGCCGATCTCCTCGGCCAAGTTCACCGCGGGCTTCGATGCGCAAGGCAACCCGGTGGCGTGGACGACGCGCATCGCGGGGCATTCGATCCTCGCATCAGCCAATCCAGACGCGCTGAAGAAGGGGCCCGATCTCGGGTTCCTGATCTGCTTCACCGACAATCCGTACGGCATCGCGAACCTCAGCGTCGATTACGCCATGCGCAACACGCATGTGCCGGTGGGCTACTGGCGTTCGGTCAACCATTCGCAGAATGGATTCTTCCGCGAGTGCTTCGTCGACGAGATGGCGCAGGCGGCGGGCGCGGAGCCGTTCGAGTTCCGCAAGAAGCTGCTGGCGAAATCGCCCAAGCAGCTCGGCGTGCTCGAGAAAGCGGCGAAGGCCGCGAACTGGGGCGCCGCGCTGCCGGCGGGCGTGTTCCGCGGCATCGCGCAGGTGGACGCGTACGGCAGCTATACGGCGAGTGTGGTCGAGCTCTCGATGGTGAACGGCGAGCCACGCGTGCACCGCGTCGTGACCGCGATCGACCCGGGCCATGTGGTCAACCCCGACGGCGTGCGTTCGCAGATGGAGGGCGCGGTGGTGTGGGCGCTGAGCGCGGCGCTCTACGGCGAGATCACGATCAAGGACGGCCGTGTCGAGCAGGGCAACTTCAACGACTACCGCATGCTCAGGCTCAAGGAGATGCCGAAGGTGGAAGTTGTGCTGGCGCCGACGGGCGGCTTCTGGGGCGGCGTCGGAGAGCCGGGCGCGCCCACGATCGCACCGGCGATGGCAAACGCGATGTTCGCGGCGACCGGGCAGCGCGTGCGGACGCTGCCGGTGTTGGGGCGGAGTTTGCGGTCGGCTTAAGCGCGCTTCGAACACAGTGGAGCAAAAAACAGCGCCACTTTTTCTAACCACGATGCCTTTCGCGTCCGACACAAGGCGTTGGTCGGAGCAAAAGGTGATGTACCTGTCGAAGGATTACAGCTGCAAATCTGCTTTTCACCAACCCGCCACGCCCGTCGTGGACGCGCTTTCTGCCCGGATTCTCACGGACCAAATCTACCGCGAAGACGCTCGGCCGTTCAGCTCGCAAGGCAACTCGGCGTCATCGCCCCAGCACCAGGCAAAGAAGGAGCAGCGTCTGCAACATTGAAATGTTTCAAATGGTGCCAGCACACACTTATCTCTGCGTTTGGCGTGAATGCCTGCATGCGCGCAATGAAAGGCTGAGCCCGACGGAAAGAATGCCCGCGGCACTATTGTTGGAGAGGTGATAGCCGAGGTCCCTTCGGCGTCACCGGACTTAAATGCGTTACCCCAATGATGATACTGACAACCGTCATAGGCGGCTTCCTGGACTAAATAGGCTGCTTCACTACCTGTTCCTAATAGGTAGAGATCTGTTTCTATCTCGCGCAGTAGCGGCGGCCTTTCTTCCCGGCCGACCCACCCGCGAAAGCCATCCGCTTTAGCTAAATTGGCGAACGTACTGGCGTCAATGAGCTTCACTGGATGAGTTTTTCGAAAATCATCGATCAATTCGCGACTGCGCTTCTGAATTTCGGCGATGCTTTTGGCGTTCTCGGTTAGGTCTGATCGTAGCTGAAGAAATGCTTCCGAGTAGGTTTTGCGGAACTGCACCCACACTCCGGAGTCGGCCCGGACCCAAGCGCAGACTCGCACCGAAAGCACGGGCTGGTTTAAGCCATGTTTTGAATAAGAGACCTCGGCCGCAAGACAGCAAGTAGCCTCTGCTCCTGGACTGACAAAGTCCGCCAACGCACCAGGGTGTTGAGGCGGCAGCTTGCCTGTTAGCGCCGGGTAGCTAAGAAGATCGAAAAACTCTCCTGCTCGCTCGGCGACGTCGGCGAGGTCAGAAAAGATTCGGAAGCTGCCGGCCGTAGGGTCGCCATCGAAGACGACGAACCACTCGCCATTCGTTATTACAACTCGTTTCGGCGCCCGGATGTAAGTTTCGCAAGTCCGATCATAATAGTCGCAAAGTGAAGCTATCCACCCCGGCCAGTTGTCGATCTCGCGGTCGAGCGGACTCGTTCTATGTTGGTTTAGCAAGTCGGTTATTTCTTGGGCGGAATTAGATACGTTCCCTGGATCGGGCAATTTCTTGCTCGGTCGTTTCGCTTCTACTATCAAAAAGGACTTGTTGGCTTCTAAGGCAGTAACCTCACGACCGTGGTAGTCGAGAAATCGACGCCGATCGCCCCTGCCCGCGGCAGGTTCAGCGGCGTCTTCAACGGCCATTACTGTTGGCTCTGCTGGATTCCATCCCAATTCGCGCATTAACGGATCTAGCACTGTTACTCTTACATGGGCCTCCAACGCATTCGCTCGCCCCTTGCCGTCAAAATGTTCAGGGTTCGCAGAGTGCTGGTTTGCGAGCTTTCGCTCTGAAAGTTTAAGTTCGGATTCATATTTTGCGAGGCGGGCACGAACGAGGGTCCGAAACCGCTCGACGTCCACTTGGCTCACCGTAGCATCTCCGGCAATCTATATGCGAGCTGCTGGGCATCGGGCCAACCAACGTCGACAAAAGTGTCCAGAGCTCTAATTAAGCCGGTGCGGGCAGATTCAGAGTCAGAAAATATCCACCGATAATCCGCTAGGTATCGCTCGATAATCTTGAGAAGCAATTGAAGGCCAAGTTGTTCAAAATTGTATCTGCCTCTTTGTCCCTCGATGACCGCGGTACTTATCAGTTTGAATACCTCAGCGGGCTCGCAAGAAATTAGTTGCTCGAGGGTTTCAAGTAAGTGGTGGGTAATAGAAGGCCACGAGGCGGTTGCTAACGATTCCAAAAGATCGTGTGCCTCGCCAAAGAACCTATGCAACTTTGCTCGACGGTCTGATTCAGATCCGTCACCTGACTTATGACCCAACCCGTACGCGCCAGAACCGAAGTACACTTCGGTGGCAATCGCATCCAGCAGCTGCAACGCCGCTCGTGCTTGTTCTTGGTTTTGCCCTTCTCGATCGGCACTCTGCGTCCAAGAACGAAAAACTTCCGCCGCCTTCTTTGTAGTGACGGTAAATAACTCGATCGATTGGCTTCTAATACGCTTATTGAACTTATCACCATCGTCAATAGCGCCCTGGGATATTGCTTCACGAAGGGAAGAAGCAGATTGGCGAAGATACGCTTGATAAGTGATCGGATCGGCAATCCAGCTGGCGATTCTTGCGGCGGCAGTTGCGTTCTCGTGCACGAGCCACATACGAAGCAATAACGGAACTACAATTCGGTTGAGGCGCTCTTGAGCGTCGGGAACACCCTGGGCGCTACTGTTCGCTAACCGCTTTAGGAAGTTATCTATGATCGATGTGAGGGCTTGCACGTCGAGATGCATCACTGGACGAAGTGCATTTAATAAGAACACTACGTTACTAATGTTCGTCTCTTCTACCGACGCCTTACGCGCCAACTCCCACATGAGAACGGTATCTGGTGCGGATAAGAAATTTAGGCGGGAAAATATCTGATTTCGGACGGCAGGATCGTCATCGACGGCCAAATGTCGAATTAAGTCGGCCATTTCCCGCGACAGAGAGGACGACCATCGCACAACTGACATCAACGCGCCTGCGGCCGCAATTTTTGCAGCTGGCCTCGCCCAGCCGGGCGACTTTGCAAAATTGCGCTCGCGATCAGGGCTCGGCGTAGTATCCGGTACCGCTTGCAGAGCGACGAGCACAATTTCAGATACGGAATCAAACGAAGCTAGTTGATCCGGCGACTCACAGGCGAGCGCGATCTTATCGATTATTTCGCATAGCAAATCGTATCCCTGATTAACAATCGAGATTGGCGCTTCAGTTTCGCTTGTTTCCAGCACAGTGGGATCCGAAGCTTGGAATTCACGTGACTTGAAGTCGCGGCC
>JADMIO011609074.1_pt1 | contig 24646 bp, 18 predicted proteins | sample 8958161 | NCBI WGS metagenome assembly JADMIO01 (sample SAMN16585339, study PRJNA669376) | soil metagenome | isolation source: Crop rotation soil | place: USA: Cullars Rotation, Alabama | collected 2011
TTAAACCGTGTTTGCACGAAACCGTAATGATGCGCCTGGCTTAGAGTAAGCCGGGCGTTTTTGTTCCAGGTTCCGATACTCGTGCAGGATCCTTTTAAATTCTTCATCAAAATAATATGCATTGATGTATATTGAAAAAGGAAAATCTCCCCACCGGTTAAGTCCATATCCAGGCAATCCAACCTTAACTCTCTGTGTATGAAAAAAATCCAAACTGAAGATCTGAGAACGATCTGTGGCTTGTTATTGAATGGGGGCATTAACGTACTCGTTGCATCTGCTACGGGCGGTGTTGTGGCCAATACAACGGTACTCGGCGAACTTGTTAAATCGGTTACAGGAAATCTTGCATCCAATCATATTGCAAAACTGAGTAATCATGGTTTTCAGCAAATTGTGTCGCGTTTAAAAGAAAACGATCCGACCAAAGTAAACCATGACCTGGAAAGACTTTTCAGAGACGCTTCGGTAAAATCCCTTGTTTATATTAAAGACCTGTTCTTGCAGGATCTCACCCGGGTAGCGGGCTATGAAAACCTGAACAAAAAGGAGAAAACATCATTCAATACCCAGCTGGAAGCATTCTTCAATGAAAATATTGAAGATCTCGAAAATTCAATAAAAACGATTCCGAGGGAGCCGCTTGATAAAAGCCTGGTCAAAGACCCGCGGGAATATCTTGACAATATCACACAGCAGATCTTTAGGGTTTCTTCAGTTGAATTCGATAAGGGAACTGAACAAACAATAAGGAATTTTTATGCAAACAACTTACCCTATTGTTTTGAGATCGCCTTTAAAGAAGCGCTCAAACATGATGACCTCGGTTTTAAGGCTTTCCAGATCTGGACGATTGAAGAAATGCAGAAACAGAACATGGTACTTGCAGAAGGACAGCAAACGATCTTAGCAATACTGGAGGATCTCAAGAATGGCAAAAGCTACCTGAACAAAGCGGAAGAAGAAGAAAAATGGGAACGTGTAACCACGCGCATTTATGATCTGCTTAAAGAAGGTTTGGCAGGGATAAAAGCAATCGTTACAGAAACCAATGCAATTGCAAAAGAAACAAATGAGCGAACAAAAAAATTGCTGGACTTTGCTGAAGATGAGAAAAACAAGAGGCCAAAACCGATAAGTCCAGCACTTACAGCAGCGCCGCACAAACCTCAATATTTTATCGGCAGGGATGAAGAACTTGAAACGATCAAACAAAGATTACATTCAGGAGATGGCTTTTTGCCTGTTTTCGGAGAAGGTGGCTTGGGCAAGTCTTCTTTTGTAAGCGCTTATTATCATAAATATTGTCATGAATATGCGCACTATGCATGGGTTTTAAATAAAGGGAATATCATCGATGCTCTTTTATCGCTTGAGGAACCATTGAATCTCTCTTTTGGTGAAGCGGTACCCATCTCCAGGCGTATCATCGAATTAACGAGGGCGATGGCATCTTTGCCCAAACCCTGCTTATTGATCATCGATAATGTGGACGAACCGAATGATTTCCATTCCAATCATCAATTATTAAGGAGCTTCCCTCAATTTCATGTATTAGTTACTACACGGATTAAAAAGTTTGGTGCTACTGAAGCGCATAAACTGGAACCGCTGCCCCAGACTGTGGGATTACAGTTATTTACAAAACATTATGGAAAACACTCACCCGCTGAAGATCAACTGTTCTATGAAATATTCAATTCGGTTGGCGGTAATACGCTTGTGATCGAATTGCTTGCCAAAAACCTTAAGACCATCAACCGGCACAAACTTGATTATACTTTGCGTGACCTTCTTCATGAATTACAGAAAGAAGGAGTGCTGGCGCTGAGCAAAACGAAGAAAGTGGGCGATGTTGATTACCATGCTGAAGGTGGCGTTATGAGAACAGATACACCCCAATCCATTATCATGGCCATGTATGAGATCACAAACCTGAGCGAAGGGGAAGTAGCTGTACTTTCTGTTTTTTCCGTGTTACCGCCAGATGGTATCCCGTATGATGTTTTAGAATTATTGCTTTCGGGCACACATGAACTCGATGACATTTTAGAAACACTTCATTCCAGTGGCTGGCTTGATTTCAATGAAACTACCGCCTCCTATAAAATAAGCCCGGTAATTCAGGATATCGTAAGGAAAAAAAATAAAGGGTTGCTACAAAATATTAACCCTCCTATCCAAGTGTTACAGGCAAAGTTGCTGGATCCTTCCCACGCGGATGGTTCGATTTTTCTTCGTTATGCGATCAATGTATACAAAACATTAGCGGGTATGGAATCGTATGCAAAAGAAAATTTAACCAATGAAGAAAACAGGCAGCTGGGATATTTGTGCTTTTCGATAGCATTCCGATACCACACATTAGGTAATGCACTTCTTGCAGACAGATTTGTAAAAGATGCAAACGCCTACTATGAAATTGAAATGAATGAGGCCTTTTTAGAAGCCTTAAAAAACAAAAAAGATGATAAGACGCTGTCACGTAATGAGCTTTTCTTTATAGCAGATTATATTTTTTCGCTTGAATTAGCGGCGTCAATAAAATGTGAGCTGGGTTTCCTGAGAGAGAGCGAAGACCTGTTCAATCTTGCAAAAAGGATTGCCTACAAGTTCAACATTGAGTTCAATCATTTTGCGCATAACAGATACATGGTTAAGGCCGGAAGGCTGATGGAAGCAGAACCTTTTTTTTACAATCTTTACAAAGAAAATAAAGACTTTTTTAACAGCCTGTCATCTGTCAGTTCAGAAGATGATTTTATTGAAACCCTGAAGATTTTTAAAGAAACAGAGCCCACACAGCCCGGTGATTGGAGACTGGCACACAAAAAAATATTGCTGAATACGCTCGGCCTCGCGGCTAATGCGGCCCTTGAACTTGCTAAAATATTCCGGATTCAGGGGCGCTTTGAAGAAGCCGTTTATTTTCATAAAAAATTCCTCAAATTAACAGAAGAAGGGGATCCCCAGAGTTTGGAAAGAGACACGGTGATAGGCTTGCATTCGATGGCGATGACATTATTGATGGAGGGAAAAGAAATGGATGAAGCAGAGCAAATACTGAATAAAGTATCAAGTGTATATAATAAAATCTATAGCTCAGATCATTTATCTATCGGGCAACAATATGCAAACCTGTTCAAGATAGCGTTAAAAAAAGGGGAAGGGGTCTTGCATTGCCTTCGTTTATACCAAAAAGCAAGAACGATCATATCAGAAAACCTGGGCGAGAACAGCACAGGTGTTACTGAAATGAATATTCATTTCTATGAATATCTGATAAAGATCATACACCCAGATAAGATATGTAAAATACTCTTGCGGAATGTGGAAGAATACATTCTTAAAAATTTCGTTAGAGATTTTAGCCTTACTACAAACCGGTTTGGAATCTATCATCCGGAATATCACCATGGACTGGAAATCGCAGCGCAAATTCTCGATAAAAATGAACAGTCAAAAACCGCAGAACAACTCAGGAACATACGGAAAGAATACATGCGGATTTTGCACGTTCGGATCGCGATCCGAACGTATGACATGCATAGCAGAACAATAACGGACGAAAATGAAAAAATAGAGCTGATCAGGAAAATAAAAAAAGTTACAAGTCTTCCGCTGAATAGGGATGAATTTCAGCTGGATATTATCGATCTGCCTTTCTATAAAAAACATGATCTCTGCAGGATTTTGTTTTTAAATACCGCCATGAAAGTTTATAAATACGTTCTTTTAAGTCCTGAAAATGTGATCGCACTTGAAAATAGCAATAAACCACTGTATATACTTGGGGAAAGCGATCTGGAACTTAATGACGAGTCTGCAAAACGCTATGCTTCGTTTTTTCTGGATGGTATAGCCGGGAGACATGGGAAAGTTTTTATATTGAATGATCACACTGAAATCCCATGGAAAGTGGATCTTCAGCTGGAAGATAATTTTAAGATACGAATCGGTAATATCGTACCCCCGATGAAGATCATTTCATCCTCGGCGGATGAATACGTTATTTATTCTTATTACCTGTTCAAAGAGGCATTATTTGAGTCGCACATGAAAATCAACAGAAAAGATGGAACGATCGAGTTTGACCGGGAAGGCATGATATTAATAGATATAGCCAATGATACTTTTATTCCGGTAAAATATACCGATGAAAACGAATACATTAAAAACAATCCCAACTGCAAACTGATCAATAAAATTCCTGCTTCCATAGACCCATCGTATTTTACAAACAAGAACACAAAAGAGCCTGATACGAAACCTGATTAATATAAATGGGTAATGTTAGCAGTGATCATAAACCAGTAGGTCATTTCCGCAAACAAGAATGATTACTTTTATGCGCATGACAACAGCGAACAACAATAAACGCATAGATGAATTAGCCGCATTGATATGGGATTATCACTTACTCCATCATCCGCTGCAAAAAGCAGATTGCATTTTTGCATTGGGTTGTCATGATGAAGGCGTGGCCATTACAGCGGCAGATCTTTTCCTCGAAGGATGGGCCGACCTGTTGTTGATCTCCGGGGGCGTGTTATTCAATACAGAAAAAACAGAAGCCGAATATTTTCAAAACATCGCTTTACAAAAAGGCGTGCCGGAGGAAAAAATACTGATCGAAAACCATGCAACCAATACCGGTGAGAATTTCCAGTTTGCCGGGGAGTTATTAAAACAACACCGCCTCCATCCCAACAAATTCATCGTTGTACAAAAACCGTATATGGAGCGGAGAACGTATGCTACCGGTATGGTGCAATGGAAGGGGAAAGAATTGATCCTCGCATCAGAAAAAACCAGCTTCGAAGAATATATGCAGAAAGGCATCCCGCGCGACCTCATCTTGAATACCATGGTTGGCGATCTGCAGCGAATTAAATTTTACCCACAGAAAGGTTTCCAGATCTACCAGGAAATACCAGCCCATATCTGGGACGCTTATGAAGAACTGGTAGCGCTTGGTTTTGATAAACGATTGATCAAAGAATAGCATCGCTGTTGCAGCAACCTGTGTTATTCATTACACCCAAAAAAAACAGCCATCGTTTTAAGATGGCTGCCATTCATTCACACAAACTAATCTAATTATTATCATCATCGTCTACAATATCTACTACCTCGTAACCTTCTCTTCCATTGATTGAGATAGGCTGGTAATAATTTCCGTTGTACTCGAGGTAAGTCACTTCATCCACTTTCATTTCCCTTGCACCTTCGGGCAGATCATATACAACCGCTCCCGGAGGGGCCGCTACGATCTCGTATCCATTGCTTCCGGTTACATAGAATGTTCCGGCGAAATAATAGTAGGTATCATTAGCCACGCTCACTGTTGTATAACCATTAGGCAGGGCCCTGATCACTGCGCCGGTTGGTGCAGGAACTACCTGGTACCCGTCGTTATAAGGTGCGTAGTACACGCCCTGGTCATATCCATAATACTGGTTGTTCCATGAGAACATGATCGCCGCACTACTCAATGAACCTAAGTAAAAACCAAACGGGTGAAAGAACGATCCATAATAGTATGGCCTGTAGGGATGGTAGTAGTAATTATAGTGCGTATAAAAACTACGTCCCTGCCATACGATCGGCGGACGGCTGTAATGCGGGCGCGGGCGATAATAATTCGCGCTTCCGCGATAATAGCCATTATAGCTTGTTGGCCTCGGCCTGTTCACCGCTACACGGTTATCGTTACCGGGTCTGCGACCATTGTTCCAGTTGTTGTTATTGTTCCTGTAACGATCGTTGCGAACATCATTGCTGTTACCCGGCCTGTTTCCATTAAAACGGTCGCTGTTATTGCGCGCATCGTTTGAATTGCCACGCACATCGGCCGGTCTTGTTGACGGTGACGGTGAAGTTTGCGGTCTTTGTCCGGGCTGGAAACCAGGGTTTGATCGCACAGGATTATCAGCGGGCCGCTGAACAGTGGGCCTTTGCCTTTCTATCGTAGGACGTTGCATTACCTGCGCACCACGATCATTATTCGGTCTTTCCATTCTCTGCTGCGGCCTTGTTTGCATGCCGGGGCTCGACATGGGTCTTTCAACATGCTGTTGCCTCATCTCCTGTGGTCGCGGAGACTGATGCTGGGGTTGGCCCGGTGAGCCCGGCCCCCTTCCTCCGCCACCTTCACGACGCTGCGCAAAAGAAAATGTGCTGGCCGTTAACAATAACAGCGCAAGGCTCATTTTATATATGGGTGAAAAAATTTGCTTTTTCATGGTTCAAAGTTTTATGTATATATAGACATGCAAGTGCCGTGCCTGTTAATTTAAAAACTGGTTTTTTACCGGTAAAAAAGGCCGATATACCGCGATTAACAAAGCTTTTAGGGTAGAAGAGGAGATTATAATTAGTAATTAACAATTAATAGTTAGTAATTGAATGGGATAATCGGTTAATATGTTCCGGTGTTTGGATGCTTAGGAGGTTCGTGTGTTCATTAACAGGTGCTTCCTGTCCTTCAACTATTACCCCATTATCAATTCAATTACTAATTACTAACTATTAATTACTAATTGATCCTCTTAATCTCAGCACCAAGGTGCCTCAGCCTCTCATCGATATACTGGTACCCGCGATCTATCTGCTCGATGTTCTGGATCACGCTTTTTCCTTCGGCGCTGAGGGCGGCGATGAGGAGGGCCTGTCCGGCGCGGATATCGGGGCTGCTCATGGTAATACCGCGGAGGTTGTGTTTTCTTCCGAGCCCGATCACTGTTGCGCGGTGCGGATCGCAGAGGATGATCTGTGCGCCCATGTCGATGAGTTTATCGGTAAAGAACAAACGGCTCTCGAACATTTTCTGGTGCACCAGCACACTTCCCCTGGCTTGTGTGGCAACTACCAAAACAATGCTCAGCAGATCGGGGGTAAAGCCCGGCCAGGGATGATCGTAGATGGTTAAGATACCGCCATCCATGAAAGTCTGGATCTCATAAACATCCTGTGCGGGAATATAAATATCATCTCCTCTCAATTCGAATTGAATACCGAGTTGCTGAAATTTTTCCGGTATCACCCCGAGGTGTTCCACACCTGCATTTTTAATGGTGATCTCACTTTGCGTCATGGCTGCAAGACCGATAAAACTTCCGATCTCGATCATGTCTGGCAACATGCGGTGCGTGGTGCCGCCTAAAACGGTTACGCCTTCTATCACCAAAAGATTACTGCCGATGCCGCTGATCTTTGCGCCCATGCGGTTGAGCATCCTGCACAATTGCTGGAGATAGGGTTCGCAGGCGGCATTGTAAATGGTAGTGGTTCCCTCTGCGAGAACGGCTGCCATTACAATATTGGCCGTACCGGTTACAGAAGGTTCATCGAGCAGCATGTATGTGCCCCTGAGTTGTGGTGATGATAATTTGAAACAGCCTGCAAGCTCATCATACTCATATTTTGCACCGAGTTTTTCAAAACCGATGATATGCGTATCGAGCCTTCTTCGCCCGATCTTATCGCCACCGGGTTTGGGAATATAGGCGCGTTTGAAACGCGCGAGCATCGGTCCTGCAAACATCACACTGCCACGCAGGCGGCCGCCTTTTTTCCGGAATGCATCTGATGAGAGATAATCCGCGTCGATATCATCCGCCTGGAAAGTACAGTTATCGCGGGAAGTACGCGTAACTTTTACGCCGATGTCTTCCAGCAGTTCTATCAAAAGATTTACATCGAGTATATCGGGTATGTTGGAGATCGTTACAGGTTCTGCTGTTAACAAAACAGCAGAGAGTATCTGCAGCGCCTCATTCTTCGCACCCTGCGGAATGATCTCGCCATGTAATTTTTTTCCGCCGATCACTTCAAATGAACTCATGGGATTTCAGATTGAGTATGTAAGATAACTCATAAAAAAGTCTGGAGCCGAAAGCCAGGAACCAGAAGTGTTTTTTTACCTCGGTTCCGGGTTTCCAACTCCAGACGTCTATCGAAAAAATAATTAATACCGTTTCTTGAACTGGCCGCCGCCGCTGTTGCTCCTGCCGCCATTGTTGCTCCTGTTTCCGCCGCCGTTGCCATTGCCATTACCATTACCGCCATTGTTGTTGCGGTTCTGTCCACCACCATTGCTTCTTCCGCCGCCGCTTCTGCCGCCGAAATTCTGCTGCCATCTCCCGCCGCCGCGTGGTGGATATTCATCGCGCTCAAAATTCTGGTTGCGGTGTTTGATATAGGGTGTATTGCTGAACTCCAGTTGCCCGCCGGTAATACTGTTCAACTCTGTACGGATGGTATCATCATGCACCAGTTCTTTATGCCAGTTGCTGTAAGCAAGCTTCATGTAATACGCGATCGCATGCGCAAAACCTGCTTTCTTTTCAGGATCTTCTTCAGCCAATGCTTTATTGATCACCACTTCCAGGTTCTTACCCAAATGCGCATATTTTGGATGGCGCTTGGGATAAGGAAGAGGATCGGGCTTCTGTTTGTAGGTTTCTTTTTGCGGGATCGGGTACGGACTATCCACATCCAGCGTAAAATCGCTGATGAAGAAAAGATGATCCCAGAGCTTATGCCTGAAATCTTCAACATTCTTTAAATGCGGGTTCACGAAACCCATCAGTTCGATCACACATTGTGCCTGCTGCTGGCGTTTCTCTTTGTCTTCTATCGTTAAAAGATACTCCACCATGCGTTGCACGTGGCGGCCGTATTCTTTCATTCCAAGGTGATTTCGCTCGGTATTGTATTCCATAAGATTGTTCATCGATACCTACAAATATAAGAATAAGCGGCGAGCTATGAGCTATGAGCTGCGGGCTTTGGGATCGTTTTTGACCGAAAACTGCTTTTTTAACCAATAATTCGCCCGAAGCCCGCAGCTCATGGCTCATAGCTGCCGAAGGCTCCCGGTAACTAAATCCGGCCAAACGCACCCATCCAATCAATCTGCTGTTTATCTTCGCCGTATGGAACAGATTGTGCAACAGATCAACACCTACAAAGAAGAAATCGCCGCTTTCTCTGCCACCACACCCGAGCAGGCTGAGGAGTTCCGCATCAAATACCTGGGCACCAAAGGACTCGTGAAAAACATCATGGGCGAAATGCGCAATGTACCGAACGAACGCAAAAAAGAATTCGGCCAGGTGCTGAACGATTTCAAATTATTTGTTGAAGCGAAGTACGATTCTCTCAAAGAAAATAATTCGGGTGTGGCGTCTGCGGGTTCTTCACTCATCGACTGGAGTTTACCCGGCGACCCTGTTTCCGCGGGCACACGCCATCCTTTGAATATCGTGCGCAACCAGATCGTATCCATTTTTAAACGTTTGGGTTTTGCAGTGGCAGAAGGACCGGAGATAGAAGACGACTGGCACAATTTCGGCGCGATGAATCTCCCGGAGGACCATCCTGCGCGCGATATGCAGGATACATTTTACATCAACCAGAACCCATCGTGGTTACTGCGCACACATACCAGCAGCGTACAGGCGCGCGTAATGGAAACACAGAAACCGCCGATACGTGTAATCTGCCCGGGACGGGTGTATCGCAACGAAACCATCAGCGCACGTGCGCATTGCTTTTTTCACCAGGTAGAAGGATTGTATGTGGATGAAAACGTGAGCTTCGCCGATCTCAAACAAACACTTTACTTTTTTGTGCAGGAAATGTTTGGCAACGATGTGAAAGTACGTTTCCGTCCCAGTTATTTCCCTTTCACCGAACCAAGCGCAGAGATGGATATCAGTTGCCTGATCTGTAAGGGCAAAGGCTGCAATATCTGTAAACACACAGGCTGGGTAGAGATCCTCGGAAGCGGTATGGTACATCCGAATGTGCTGGACAATTTTGGGATCGACTCGAATAAATATACAGGCTTCGCATTCGGTATGGGCGTAGAACGTATTACGCAGTTGAAATACCAGGTCAACGATCTCCGTTTGTATTCACAGAACGACGTGAGGTTTTTGAAACAGTTTACGGGGGTTGTATAAAACACCTGCGGATCTTACAAACGCGAATTGCTAATCAGTAACCTCCATGGTTCATACCACCAAAGGTATAGTGTTGCGAACGGTAAAGTATGGTGATACAAGCATCATCACTACCATATACACAGAACTGTTCGGGATCCAGAGTTATATTGTAAAGGGTGTGCGGCAGAGCAGTAAAACATCTGCAGGTAAAGCCAGTTTTTTCCAGCCTTCGGCGATGCTCGATATGGAAGTGTATCATAACGAACAGAAACAACTTCAGTTCATCAAAGAATACCAATGGAGTTATCTCTACGAAAAAGTTTTGTTCGATGTGGTGCGCAATACGGTTGCCATGTTTGTGATCGAACTGCTGCAGCACAGCCTCAAACAACCCGAAGCCAATCCCGAATTGTTTTACCTGATCGAAGACACATTGAAACAACTCGATAAAGGAAATGATACTTTAACAGGTAATCTCCCTCTCTATTTTACTTTACACCTGGGCAGTGAACTTGGCTTCCAGTTGCATGGCAGTTACAGCAAACAAACACCGGTGCTCGATCTGCAGGAAGGAATGTTCACTTCAGAAAAACCGGCGCACCCTTATTATCTCGATGAACAGCTCGCCCAGGTCACTTCGCAGCTTGCGGGATTGCAGTTTTATAACGAGCTGGAAAATATACAACTGAACAGGAATGTAAGGAGGGAATTACTGCAGGCTTACCAGGTCTATCTCTCGTTACATATTGCAGATTTCGGGGAGATGAAAAGTTTTGGGATACTGCAGGAGATTTTGTCATGAGATTTCCTGGGCCACAGATTTACACAGAAGCTGGAGGGTTGAATTTTGGGAGATGTTTCCGTTTTCCAGGTGTTCCAATAAAATGATGCCGGGGGTTTTTCCTTTTTGGAAAGAGCCGAGACGGTCATCGAGCTGCAGGGCCCGGGCGCCGTTAAGCGTTGCCCACTGAAGTTTTTCTTCGAGCTGGATGGAAGGAAAATATTTGCCGATCGTTTTTAGTTCATCAAGAATACTAAGGCTCCGGTTGCTGGCAAGACTATCCGTTCCTACAACCAGATTACAGTTGTTGCGGCGGAAAAGATCAACAGGAGGAACTGCTTTTTCTATGTAGAGATTTGCATTTGCACACAAACACCAATTCACATTCGATGATGCGTCATTCACAAAACGAACATCTTCTTCTTTTGTAAAAGTATTGTGCACCAATAAAACCTGTTTGGCCGGGCGTAGTTTTTGAAAATAAGATTGCAAACTTGTTTTACGGGTAGGTTTGAAAAAAGAAGTATCCATCTTCATCATCGCATACATGCGTGAGAAATCGCCTTCGCCTTTTTCGAAGAGCGTGTCTTCAAAAGAAGTTTCCTGGTTGTGGATGGTGATTGTTTTGTTTTCAAAATAAGGCATCATCAATTGCCACAATTCTTCTGATACAGAATAAGGCGCGTGTGGTGAAATAGAAACCTGGTGTTGCGCTTTTTGTTGAAACGCATGGTAATAGGCAAGTGATTTTTCAAAACGCGCACCCGCTACCGAAGGCATCCAGCCGCTGGTCTCTATAAAATTATAGTAGGTAAGCTGTTGTTTTTCTTTTTGCGAAAGCGTGGAAGTGTTATTGCAGATATCTCCCACCGCAACAATTCCATTATCACGCATTTCATTTTCTGCATTGGCAATGGCATCTGCGATCACTTCATCGGGATGATGGCGCTCGCTCACGATTTTGAAAACAAAATCAACCAGCCCTGTTTGTTCGGGAACGAGTCCTTTCATGTGACTCAACTCCAGGTGGCAATGGCAATTGATCAACCCGGGCGATAACACGCCTTCCAGCTGCTGGATCCCCAATCCCGCATCTGCTTCGTTGATGATGTCTTCGATCTTTCCCTTCTCATCTGTGATCAGAACTTTTCCTGCGCCGAGCATTTCGGTGCCGTTGAATAAATTGGTCGCCTGGAATTTTTTGTAACTCAAATTATCTGGATTGTTTTTCTTTGATCGGTTTTATTTCGTCCTCATTTTATCATCGCCCGTATTTTCTGCGCAGGTCATTGGCGAGATTACTGAATACATAATCATGTTCCTGCCTGATGCCTAATTTCTCCATCGGTTCCCAATAAATACGTGGTGTAAGTTCGGAAGTGTAGGTTGTGATCCTTGTGAGCCTGCAGGCGCTGTCGCCTACTTTATCAAAATAATAGATCGCTTCTTTGAACCCGATCCATTTGCGGCCGACGAGGTTGTAATCGATCACATCCATTTTTAAAACCTTGCCGCGCTCCAGTTGCGTGATCTTTTCCACGATCGTTCCACTTCCAAAATCTGCATGGCTCATCCCGCCCGATTTGAAATGACAGGTACGCAATCCCCCTACCTCTTCTTTTTCCAGCACACATTTTACAGGAATGGGCAGGTCAAATTTCATGAGGTAAGGTTTATCTGCGATCAGCGTGTCAACAGATTTGATCGCATCATAAACCTGCTCCGGTGTGTAATTAAAAACCTGTTCAGTCTTTACTTCGGCAACCTGTGATCTATTGGGATTTAAAAGATGTTCCACAGGTGCAGCCACCAAAAAGACCAGCAAGGGCAATAATAAAACCGGCAGACGATCTGTTTCTCTTATTTTCTCATATCGCTTTGCGAGGTGTGAGATGATGTATCCCAGGAAGATCATCGGAACGATCACGGGCAATGTCATCACAACGCATAACAAACCTGAAAGCCCGGGTATATACAAACCCACCAGCAACAATACGGTTGCGATCACTGCGCCCCACAGCGTATATTTCTTATTCGGCATCGCGCCGATGGAAATACCCAGTACGATGGGGAGCAAAACAAAAAGTACAACACTGTAATTGGTAAGTCCTGCAAATAAAAAAACAATCCCCGTTCCGAAGAAAATAAAAGTGATCAGTACGGATAAACGGAAACTGCGGTCTTTGAGAATTTTACGCATACAATGAATTATGGGTGCTCAGTAGTTTGTGCGAAAAAATCATCACTATCCTTCAGGCACCCACTACTCATTCAATTATTTCCAGGTAGATTTTTCTTCGCCCGAAGATCTTCTTTTCCCTTCAACGGCCGGTTCATTGGTATGGCCCATGTATAGGAGGCCCATCATTACATCTTCCTGGTCCAGGCCGAAATAAGTTTTCATCGCCGGGTTATGAACCATCCCTCCTGTGCTCCACAATACTGCGATGCCGAGTGCTTCTGCGCCGAGTAAAATATTCTGCACGGCGGCAGCTGTTGCTGCAATGTCTTCCACAACAGGAATTTTTGCTTCGGGTAAACGTTTCATGTAAACCGCTATCACGTGCGAGGCATTATCCGCAGTATGCAGCAGGCCCTCGTATTTGGCTTCGGTGTATTTGTCTTCCGGTGTATTGTTTTTATAAAGTGCAGCATGGTCGGCAGAAAATTTCGCGATCGTTTCCCCGCTAAAAACCACGAAGCGCCAGGGTTCGGTACGTCCATGCGTGGGCGCCCAGTTGGCCAGTTCAAGTAAACTGCGGATCTGCTCGTCTGCAATTTTTTGTCCGTTCAGCAAGGCCGGTTTAACACTTCTCCTGTTTTGTATGATGTTCTGTAAAACTGTAAAATTATCCATGCCGCAAAAGTACTGGAATGTATCGGTTATCTTTTCAATTGCATCAGGGTGCGAGCCTGGAAATATTCCAGTTGTTATCCTGTAAGGTATACTGGATGCGATCATGCAGGCGGCTGCTTCTTCCCTGCCAGAACTCGATCATGGAGGCGCGCAGAATATAACCGCCCCAGTAGCCGGGCCTTGGGATTTCGCCCGTACCGAATTTTTCCTGTAATGACCTGTAATTATTCTCGATCACTTCGCGCCCCTGTATGATCTCGCTTTGCGGCGAGGCCCATGCACCGATCTGGCTTCCGCTGGGGCGGGAATGATAATAATTATCGCTTTCTGCTTCGCTTGTTTTTTCTATTCCTCCTTCAATGCGCACCTGGCGCTCCAGTTCCTTCCAGAAAAAAACCAGTGCGCCATGCGGGTTTTCTTCGAGCTCTTTTCCTTTGCGACTTTGATAATTGGTGAAAAAAACAAAACCATTCTCATCAAATCCTTTCAACAGAACAATCCTTGCCGAAGGGCGGCCTTCGGGTGTAACTGTGGCCAGCGTCATCGCATTGGGCTCGGGGATTTCGCTGTTGATGGCCTCATCCCACCAGCTTTTGAACTGGAGGAAGGGGTTTGCATTTACTTCTGTTTCATTGAGTGAACGCAACCTGTAATCTGTTCTTATATCGGCGATGGATGGATTCATGTTTGATGTATTTGATAATGCAAAGGTAGAGGGAATTGAAAATGAAAAAGTCAAAGATCAAAACAAGGAGTACCCATTTTGATCTTTGACTTTTTCATTTTGACTTTTTATTTTCTAATTCGAATCCCCTATTCCGTTATCTCGAGTTCATTTTTTTTATGTTTACTTGATACGAAAGTATATACCGCAGGGATCACAAGCAATGTGAGGATCAGGGAAAATAAGATCCCTCCCACTACCACGATACCCAATGGGATCCGGCTGGTAGATGCGGCGCCAAGGCTTAATGCAATGGGCAATGCACCCAATGAAGTTGCAAGGCTCGTCATCAGGATCGGGCGCAGCCTTTGTGTGGCGGCTTCGATAACGGCTTCACGTTTTTCCATGCCCAGTTTTCTTTTCTGGTTGGCGAACTCTACGATCAGGATCCCGTTCTTGGTTACAAGCCCGATGAGCATGATCATCCCGATCTCTGAAAATATATTCAGCGTTTGATTGAACACATACAAACTCAGCAACGCACCCGCCAATGCAAGCGGCACGGTTAGCATGATGGTGAACGGATCAAGGAAACTTTCGAATTGTGCGGCCAGTACAAGATAGATCAGTATCAGGGCAAGTCCGAATGCGAACATGATATTCGAAGAGCTCTCCGCATAATCGCGTGATGGGCCGTTGAGTGAGGTCTGGTAACTTTCATCCAGTAATTTTGCTGCGATCGCGTTCATTGCATCGATACCATCCCCGATCGTTTTTCCTTCGGCGAGCTGTGCCGAAATGGTGGCGGCTTTGTAACGGTTGAAGTGATAGAGCGTGGATGGGTTACTGCTTTCCTCGAGGTGCACCACCGCATCCAATGGAATGTTTTCACCCTTTGCATTTTTTACGTAGAGGTTTTTGATATCATTCGGATTATCCCTTTTATTTCTTTCCACCTGCGCAATTACCTGGTACTGGAAACCGTTCATGATATAATATGCAAGGCGCCCGCCACTGAATGCAGCCTGTATGGTTGCCACAACATCTTCGGTTGACAAACCGAGGTCTTTGATCTTCATCCTGTCAACCGTTAACTGCACTTCGGGTTTGTTGAATTTGATGTTGACATCTACAGTTGAGAATGTTTTGTCTTTCCGCGCTTCCTCTAAAAACTGCGGGATCACCGCTTTCAGTTTTGCGAGATCCTGGTTCTGTAAAATGAACTGAACGGGCAATGAACCGCGCGAGCCCAATCCAACAGAGATCGTTTGTTCCTGTATGGCGGAGATCCGCGCGTCGTTGAAGCGACCTAATTTTTTCTGGAGGTCCTGTGCAATTTCATTCTGGCTTCTTGTACGCTGATCGGGATCCACCAGGCCGATCCTTGGTTGTGAATTGTTTGATCCGCCGAAACCACCGCCCACACGCGCAAAAACAAAGTCTCTTTCTTTCACTGAATCGTAGAGGTAGTTGGATACTTTATCGGTTAACTGCGAGAGATAATTAAAGCTTGTTCCTTCTGCCGGCGTTATGGAGAAACGGATGCTGCTCCTGTCTTCCAGCGGGGCGATCTCACTTTTTAATCCGCCTATGATGAAATAGATCAATCCTGCGCAGATCAATACAATGATCCATGCAAACCACCTGATCTTCATGAAACCTTTGAGCATGCGGTGGTAACCGTTTTCCATTCCAACAAAAAACGGTTCGGTTTTTTTATAGAACCATCCTTCGTGCACATTTTTTGAGCTGAGGTAAACGTTCAGTACCGGTGTGATGGTAAGTGATACGAATGCGGATATGAGTACCGCGGCCGCAAGCGTTACACCAAATTCGCGGAACAGCCTTCCTACAAATCCTTCCAGGAAGATCACCGGTAAAAACACAACGGCCAATGTGATGGATGTGGAGATAACGGCGAAGAAGATTTCTTTACTTCCTTCGAGGGCTGCTTTGTGTATGGGCAATCCTTCTTCCAGTTTCCTGAAAATATTTTCTGTTACAACAATTCCATCATCCACCACCAATCCCGTTGCAAGTACAATACCGAGCAGCGTTAAGATGTTCACAGAAAAACCTGCGATGTACATGATAAAAAAGGTTGCCACGAGTGAAATCGGGATATCTATCAAAGGCCGCAAAGCCACCAGCCAGTTACGGAAGAAGAAGAAGATCACCAATACCACGAGCCCGAATGAAATAAGCAGTGTTTCTTTTACTTCGCTCAGCGACCTGCGGATGTTGACTGTATTATCGATCAAAACTTTGAAATCGATATCGGCCTTGTTGGTGCTTTTGATCTGTTCAAGGCGCTTATTGAATTCGTTCGCGATCTCGATATTGTTCGCGCCGGGTTGCGGAACGATGGCAAGGCCAACCGCGTTAACGCCATTGTATTTCCACGATTGTTCCAGTTGCTCCGGTGCGAGTTCTACTTTTGCGATATCGCCAAGGCGTACAATTCCATTTTCATCTTCACGGATGATGAGATCGCGGAACTGCTGTTCTGTTTGCAATCTTCCCAGCGCACGAATGATGAGCTCGGTATTGTTACCATAAATTTTTCCGGGCGGCAGTTCAATATTCTCTTTGCTGATGGCTGTGCGGATATCGGTAAACGCTACGTTGTACGCATTCAGTTTATCGGGGTTGAGCCACAAACGCATGGAGTAGCGTTTTTGTCCGAATATGTTTACCGAACTCACATCTTTGATCGTTTGCAGCTGCTGCAGCAAAACGTTTTCTGCATAATCGCTCAACTCCATCAAACTTTTGGTATGGCTCTGCACTGCGAGGATCAGGATAAAATCGCTGTTCGCATCGGCTTTTGAAACGATAGGTGGAGCATCAATATCCTGGGGTAAACTTCTTTGCGCCTGGCCAACTTTATCACGAACATCACTTGCCGCCGCTTCGAGATCAACACCGAGGTCGAACTCAACGGTGATATTACTGCTTCCCAAAGAGCTTGAAGAAGAAATGGAGCGGATGCCGGGGATGCCGTTCACCTGTTTTTCCAATGGCTCGGTGATCTGGCTCTCGATGATATCAGCATTGGCACCTGTATAACTGGTGCTGATGGAAATGATCGGCGGGTCGATGGCCGGGTAATCGCGTACAGCCAGGAAAGTAAATCCTACCACCCCAAACAAAATGATCATCAGGTTCATCACCGTGGCTAATACCGGGCGCTTCAACGATAGTTCGGAAATATTCATACGGGCTGACTGTTCTTTTTAAGAATGCGTTGCAACAAATTAATTCGCTAACTGCTCAAGTGTTTTTACGCCGCGTACTTTAAGCGGCGATTTTGGTTTGGCAAACAATACGCCTGTTACCACAACCGTATCACCCTCTTTCACGCCTTTGGTTACTTCGATATAACCCGCCTGGCGCGCGCCTGTTTCTACATTTACGAAGGAAGCTTTGCCGCCCTTTACCAGTACAAGCTGTTTGTTCTTATCATCGGGTATGATGGCGTTTGTTGGAACGAGTATGCCTTTTACATCCATGCCCGACTGCACCATTACTTTTACGTAAGCGCCGAGGTTTACGCGGTTGTCCTGCAGAACGGCGCGCACTTTCAGGTTGCGTGTGCTCTGGTTTACGGTTGGTTCTGTGGCAATGATCACCGCTTTGGCTTTCGTTTGTTTGGAGGCATCGATCTGTACATCCACCGTTTTTCCTTTTTGTATCAGCTCACTGTATTCTTCCGGGATGGTGAAATCGATCTTTATTTTATCGAGCTGTTGCAAAGTGGCCAGTACCGTTGTTGGCGATACAAATGCACCCAGGCTCACCTGGCGCAGTCCCACCACCCCGCTGAACGGCGCGCGCAATACTGTTTTATCGATGAGGGATTGTGTGTAAGCGATATCGGCTTTATATCCATTTACCGAATTAACGGCAATATCATAATCTGCCTGGTTGATACCCTGTATGGAAACGAGTTTCTTAAGACGAGCCTCTGTTTTCTCTGCAAGGTCAAGGGCCACTTTCGATTTGCCGAGCTGTGCCTGCAGGTCTGCATCGTTCAGCTTTGCAATGATGGTACCCGCTTTGATGCTCCCGCCTTCGGGGATATTGAGGTAGGTAATGCGCCCGCTCACTTCGGGATGCAGTTCCACCGATTCATTGGCCACTACGGTACCATTGGCTTCTACCGAAGTAGTAATGGGCTCGGCTTTGGCAACCAGCACATCAACCACAACATTCTGGGAGGCCGGATTTGTTTTTGCAGTAACGGGTTCTTTTTTGCTCTTACAGGCTGTCATCAAAAGCAAACCAAGCGGAAGGATATACAAACGTTTCAAAGGCTAAGTTTTAAAGGCTGCTAAAGATAAAAATATTTATTATCTGCAAGCACTTTATATATAATCGGGTAGAAAGGAGTTTGTATCGGGTGTTTGCTTCGTGCCCGCAATGACTTGCTTCGTGCCTCGCAATGACGGGCTTCGTGCCTCGCAATGACTTGCTTCGTGCCTCGCAATGACGGGCTTCGTACAGTGCAATGACCTGCTTCATGCCTCGCAATGACGGGCTTCGTGCCCGTACCCCATTTTTGAACCTCGTAATGACCCTCTTTGTACCTGGCAACACGTGTGTTCCCGCAGTAACGTTTACTCCTCTTCCCTTCTCCGCAACCCGCCCTTCCAATTGTAACGCTGCGATTGGTATTCGATGAAATTTTGCTGGATATAGTAGCCCAGTTCTAGGTCGTTGAGTAAAGTCATGATGGCGTAGTCGGGCCTGAAACGTGTCATGAAAGTATCCAGTTCCGCGCCCTGCAGCTTGGTGAGTTTGTGTACGAAGGCTTTGCTGAAACGGCGGCTGATGTATTTTTCCTGTTCTTCATCCAGCAATCTTTTCTGGAGATTGAGGATGCTCCTGTTCCTTTTGGTCCGGAACATATTGATGATCTCATCAAGATCGAAACCCACTGTTAACCCGCCGGGGTTATAACCCGGTGCGCTCCTGCTCAGGCCGATGGTAGGTTTCCTGAAATTAAAAACTTTTGCATAGTCCTGCCGGTTCTGTATCGAATCCAGTTTATAATAACTGTTGCGCACCCTTACTTCGGGCAGTTCTGTAGAACGCACATGGATCATCACATTGAAATTGTCCAGGTTGGCGATGGTATCCACCGGGTATTTCATGGTGGTTTTGCCGATGAGTGTAAACCAGATGGAATCTTTGGAACGAACGGTAATAGAATATTTACCCAGGGAATCTGTGATCACCCCTTTGCCTGAAGTACTGATCACACCTACCGCTTCGAGTGGACGTTTTGCGCTGATATCATATACGGTGCCACTTACGGTAACATACTGCGCATTTACTTTCTGCAGTAAGCCCCCTCCCATTAGCGCCAGCACAAGAACCACGATAGGTAACCTTTTTCTCAAATCCATGATTTAGGCTGTAATATTAAAGCAGGGCAGGCATAGAACAATCGCTATCGCTGATTTTTGGATTTATTTATGAATCTGAGATTAAAACTTGGTGTCGATAATATAGGGCAGCATCGTTCTCCATGTTGGCCAGTCGTGGCCTATGTCCGATCCCCAAACATCGAGATCATACCAGATGCCCTTGTTGTATAATACGCCGGCAAAACGTTTGGATGCATCGGGATCTTCGTAAGAGCCGCTGCCGGTGTAGATGTGTATGTGGTGACTGGCTTTGATCTTTTCAAGGTACCAGGCATCGGTGAGGTTGGGGAGATAATGTTCGGGACTGTTATAATACACCTGGTCATCAAAAAATCCCTTGGTATATTCTGTAAGATCGTACACACCGCTCATGCTGATGGCGCCGTTGATGATATCGGGGCGTTTGAGAAATAAATTCATGGCATGCAGTGCGCCGAAAGAAGCGCCGCAGGTATATACCATGATATCATCACTTGTAGAATTACGGATGAAAGGGATCACTTCATTGAACACATATTCGTTGAACTGGTTCTGGCGAATGGCCTTATGCGCGGGTTCCATCTCATTGTTCATCCAGCTTTCTTTGTTCATGCTGTCGATACTGTACACACGCAGTTTGCCTGCATTGATATAAGGCGCCAGCGAATCGATCAGCTGGAAACGTTCGTACTCGAGGTAATCCGCAGCAGCGGTTGGGATAAGCAAAAGGGCAAATCCAAAATGCCCGTAAGATGCGATCGGCATGTCTTTGCCCAATGCAGGACTATACCAGGAAGTAAGTTCTCTATTCATGCAACTGCGGTTTGTAGTCTGTGGTATTTGTTTAAGTATATCGGTTACTGTTCCTCGTTGTTGGCCAACAACAAACTAAAAGCTACAAACCGTTTCCTTAATCATTGATACAATTCTTCCTGATCTCTTTCCAGAGATCCCTGTAACATTGCGCTGCATAACTGCTTGGGGCGAATGTTTCGAGCGGGGCCTCGTTGATGCCCATTTTTTCTACATCGCTGAGATAAGGGATATAGCTTTTCAGGAAATATTTATCCTTATAAAATTCATTCATCACTTCATGGTGAAGGTTCTTGCGATGATCGACCATGCTGAAGAAACATTTCACCTTCGACATATCCAATCCATTCTCCTTAAAATAAGCAGCCACCGTTTCATAAGAGCGTATGGATAAAGTAGTGGGGATATTCGGCATCAGTATCCAGTCTACCCCGCCAAAGATCGCATCATGTAAAATGGAGATGCCGGGCGGGCAATCCAGTATCACTACATCATACTCTTTTTTAAGGGTGGATAAGAGTGAGGAGATCTTTTTCTTCGACTGTTTCATTTCATTCAGCAGGATATCGGCCTGTCTTGCAGAAAGGTCTGCGGGGATGATATCAAGATTCTCATAAGGAGAATTCTGAACGGCATCCAGCAATTCCATTTCACTGTTGAGGAGTTTGCGGGATTCATTTTTCGATCCCGACTTGGCACCGAGGTAGAAGGAGGAGGAACCTTGCGGGTCCATATCCCATATCAGTGTTTTATAGCCTTCTTTGGCAGCTAAATACGCCAGGTTTATGGTGGCAGCCGTTTTACCTACACCACCTTTGAGGTTGTAAAGTGCTAGTGTGACCATACTCTAATATACGGATTTATCAATAAACCATACCCCGCTGGCCTGTATAAGAAATAATTGCAGAAGTGTTTCAGCAGCTAAACCAATGCGCCAAGCAGTAAACATCCCAACACGATAAAAGGGGCAGGAACTTTATTGCTGCCCAGCAGCAGGAAAGTACTGATCACGATCAACAGATCCCAAAAACCGATGGCTTCGAAGTTGATGAGGTTGGATAAGAATGTATCCTGAACGAGGTAACAGGTGGCACCCGCCATAATACCTACCACCGCCGCATTAATACCTTCGAGCGAGCGGTAAATAACGGCGTATTTTTTCAGGTTATGCCATACGGGGAAGAAGAAAAGCACCAGCAAGGCACTCGGCAGAAAAATAGCGATCGACCCGATAACACATCCTAATAATTGCATGGCCGGGCCTTCATCCCTCAACACCATCCCCCCCGTAAATGCGCCGATCGAAAATACGGGGCCGGGTATGGCGCGTACCATTCCTGAGCCGGTAAGAAAATCTTCTCTCGTGAGGCGAAGCACTTCACGTTTGGTTTCTTTTACGCTCCGGTTCTCGGGGTGCGTTACGTATTGCTCATACATCAAGGGCATGAGCACATCGCCGCCGCCGAAAACAAGGCTGCCGAAACGATAAAAGTGCTCGAACAGGTTGATCGGTTTGCGGTTCTTCCATTCATTGGCGCTGGCGGTTTCGGAGAGGTAGCCGGCCAGTCCGAACAATGCAAAAAATATAAGTATGTTGCCCCATTTGATCTTTTTCGGGGGGATATCTTTCTGGGGGATCCGCCTGTCGCTGAAATTGGTGGCGATACCCCCCGCAACGATCAATGCAGGAAAAACAAATGGAGTTTTGAACAAAAGAAAAGTGGCCACCGTTGCCAGCACCATGATCACTTTTGTGATCGTATTGTTCACCGCCGCATTAAAGATCCTGAAGGTGGAATAAGCGATGAAACCGATCGCCATCGGGCGCACGAATTTGAATACGCCCACTTTCAATCCCATATCATCCATATAATCCAAAAGGAAAGAAATACCGCCCATGAGCACACATGCCGGCGTGATCCAGATCAGTAAAGTAAGCGCCGCCAGCCAGAGGCCGCCGCGTTTGTAACCGATAAGCGTTAATGTTTGTGTGGATGAAGCGCCGGGTAATAACTGGCAGAAACCATTGTATTCCATCAGCTCTTTCTCCGTTACATCACGGCGCTGCTGAACAAAAGTTTTGTGCATCATGCCCATATGCCCCTGTGGACCGCCCACGGCAGTAATGCTATGCAAGAACACGGCTCGCAAAAATGGGATATGGCGCGTTAGAACCAATGGGGCAATTTGGTTAGGATGAAAATTACTGAAAAAAACAGCGACAGAAGCAAAAAGAACGCCGAACCATCAACAACTGACAGCGCGGTGACCGCGTTTCTAAAAACCAAAAGGGTTAAAATGTTCAAAAGCGTTTTGTCTTTTTAATCATTCTAACCCTTTTATTTTCATTAAAAACCCGGTTATTTTTTTAACCCGATCTCTCTCAGGCGTTCATCCAGGTATTCACCTGCGGTTGCATCGGGATAGGCTTTTGGATGTTCGGCATCTATGCAGCTGTCGAGGCATGCAAGGTTCATTTCGCTGCGCGGATGTAAGAAGAATGGCATAGAAAAACGGCTCGTATGCCATAAAGCTTTCGGTGGGTTTACCACGCGGTGCGTGGTACTGCGCAGTTTGTTGTTGGTGAGTCTTTGCAGCATATCGCCCACATTAACCACGATCTGCTCGGGCAATGAAGTTACGTTTACCCAATCGCCCTGTTTGGTGAGGATCTGCAATCCGTCTGCAGATGCGCCTACCAGTAAGGTGATCAGGTTGATGTCTTCATGCTGTTCGGCACGTATCGCGCTCTTGGGTTCATTGGTGATGGGCGGGTAATGGATACAGCGCAGGATCGAGTTTCCATTGTGTACATACTGATCGAAATAATGCTCATCCAGTTTTAAATACAGGGCAATGGCCTGCAGCAATGCCGTTCCGCTTTTTTCAAAATTGCGGTAGGCATCGAATAATGTTTTGTTGAAGGGTTTGATCTCATCCACCGAAACATTATCCGGATATTCTGATCTGATGGGGTCATTGTCTTCAACGGTTTGCCCATATTGAAAAAATTCTTTCAGATCGGGCGCCTCGCTTCCTTTGGCATGTTCGCGGCCGAAACTGGTATAGCCGCGCTGGCCGGCGAGACCGGGGATCTCATATTCGAGTTTTTTCTCGAGCGGGAGCGCGAAAAATTGCTGTACGTATTCATATTGATTGGCGATCAGTTCATCGGGTACGCCATGGTTCTTTACCGCTACAAAACCTACTTCTTCATAAGCCTTGCCCAGCGACTGAACAAATGCTTCTTTTCGTTTCGGGTCGCCGCTGAGGAAATCTGCCAGGTCAACTACTGGAATAGACATAGTCGTTAGATTTTAAAGTGAAATAATGGATGCTGTCGAAATCCGTCTGGAAAATTACAAAAGAACTATCAAATAGAAGATAGTGTAGATAAGATACAGATCTGGCCTAATTTTATCAACTTTGAAGAAGGCGGCAAAACCCGTCAAACCCAAACCCAATTGAAATTCTTTCTTCCCATATTGATCCTTGTATGCTTTACTGCCTGCAGTAATAAATACCATCGTTTCGCCTCAAACTATCCATTTGTTTCGGCAGGCGGTGCGCCTGATTACGGCAATACAGATTACTGGGCGGCGCACCCGGGTAAATGGGATCCTTCGGATAGTGTTCCGCAACCGCTGCGCGAGGGGTACAGGCCCGATACAACGGCCGATGTGTTTTTCATCCATCCCACCACCTACATCAAAAAGCAAAACGATCAATGGAATGCGGCCATCGATGATGCAGAGCTGAATGCAAAAACGGATTATTCTACCATACTTTTCCAGGCGAGTATTTTCAATGCGGCAGGACGCGTATTTGCGCCGCGTTACAGGCAGGCGAATTATTTTGCTTATTTCCCGAAAACAAAAGAAGATACTCTTCATGCAAAAGCCGCTTTTGAACTTGCGTATGAAGATGTGAAAACTGCATTTCTATACTATCTCAAACATTATAACAAGGGCCGCCCCATCATCATCGCTACGCATAGCCAGGGCGCCACGCACGGGAAACGTTTGCTCAAAGAATTGTTCGATGGAAAAGAACTCGGCAAACAACTCGTGGCCGCTTACCTGGTAGGCATGCCGCTCGAGCCGGATTATTTTGTTTCCATCCCGCTCTGCACAACACCTGCACAAACCGGTTGCGCATGTGCGTGGA
>JADMIO010690375.1_pt1 | contig 24642 bp, 24 predicted proteins | sample 8958161 | NCBI WGS metagenome assembly JADMIO01 (sample SAMN16585339, study PRJNA669376) | soil metagenome | isolation source: Crop rotation soil | place: USA: Cullars Rotation, Alabama | collected 2011
AAATTCCCGCCGCGCGTCCCCACGGCGAAAACGCATTCGTCAACAACGTCGCCGCCGCAATCTTTCCGATCCCAACCCCGCACTCGCGCAAAAACCAACGGCGCGAATTCACTCGCGGATGCGATCGCGCATAAACTGAATCGTGGCAATTCATATCAGGATTTCGTCACCGTTTCGTCCATATTCAACAACACCCGCGCCAGCGCCGTCCAAGACGCCTGCTCGTTCAAACGCTCGCCCTTCTCAGCGCCCAAAAATTCACTCGCCTTCAATTCCCCACTCGAGAATCGCCCCAATTGCGCGCTGAAAAATTGCAACAACCTCTCTTTTTCCGCCGCCGTTGGCGACCGCGTCACGCATTTCTGAAACATCTTATCAAGAACAGTCGCGCTGTCCTGCGTTTGCCCCGCCGCCCAGCGTCCCAGCGCCTTCGCGCAATCCATAAAAATTTCGTCGTTCAAAAGCGTCAGCGCCTGCAACGGCGTATTCGATCGATCCCGCCGCGCCAGACACGCCTCCCCGCTCGGCCCATCGAACGTCAACGTCATCGCAAACGGCGCCGTTCGTTTCGCAAACGTATATAAACTTCGCCGATACCGATCGCTCCCCTCGCTCACCTTCCATTGCAATGGCCCATAAGCGCCCTCTGTCGTGATGCTCGGAATCTGCGGCGGAAACACACTCGGCCCGCCAATTTTTTCCGACAACAACCCGCTCGCCAACAACGCCGAATCCCGCACCGTTTCCGCTTCCACGCGATATCGCGGCCCGCGGCTCACCAGCACATTATTCGGATCGCGCTGCACCAACTCCGGCGTCACGCGGCTCGATTGCTGATACGCCGCGCTCATCACGATCAGCTTGTGCATCTGCTTCATCGACCACCCGCGCCGCACAAATTCCGTCGCCAGCCAATCCAGCAGCTGCGGATGCGACGGCGTCTCCCCCTGGAATCCAAAATCCTCCATCGTCCTCACCAACCCGCGCCCAAAAAACGCCTCCCATTGCCGATTCATGATGACTCGCGCCGTCAATGGATTCTCCGGCGCCACCAGCCACTCCGCAAAACCCAATCGATTCGTCGGCGCCCCTTTCGGCAGCGGTGGCAAAAACGCCGGCACACCCGCCGCGACTTCCTCCTTCGGCTGCAAAAATTCCCCGCGATGATGCCGATACGTCTTCCGCCGATGCTGCGCGTCACGCTCCTGCATCACCAAAGTCGTCGGAAACTTCGGCATCTCATTCCGCAACTTCTCAATCTCCCTCCGCGCCGAAGCCAACTGCGGCGCCTCCTGCGCGAACGCCCGCAACAAAATATTTTTCTTCGCTGACCCTTCGCGATCCAACAACTCCTTCAACTTCTCCGGCTCTCGATAACCCGCCAGCACATCATAAGCGTCCTCCGGCAACCCCGATGCCACCGCATTCTCCTCCGTCGTCACCCACACCCGAAATTTCCCCAGCGCCGACGCGTAATACCGCTCCATCGTCATCTCAATCTTCAAATCCCCGCCCGCCAGCGCCTCCGCAAAATTAAACACCGCATTATGCCGCTTCCCCTGCCCTCCGTTGCACGACCAACCGCTCTGCAAATCTTCATCGATCGCCTTCTCCGCTGTATTCCCTCCCGCCGCAAAACTCTGGCTCGCCTTCCCAAACTTCACCGTTTTCTCCCCCGCGCTCGCCTTCAAATTCGACAAAAAGAAATCCCCCGGCGATCCCTCATAAAACACCCGCCCCGGCCCGCCGCCCGGCAAGCGCGTATCCGGCAACACTTCGATCCGAATCGCCTTCGCCCCCGCCGGGACATTCGCAAACTTCAACGTGTAAGTATCATTCTTCGTAAAATCCCCCGACGCAAAAATCACATCATCCGCCTCCACATTCAACGTCGGATGATCCCCCTCCGCCTCCACCGGATGCAACCGCTCCCACTTCACAATCTTCGGCGTCTGCGTCTCCACCCATTTCCGGAAATTCCGATCCAAATTCTCCTTCCGCTTCTGCGCGATCGAGTCCCCCGCCAACGCCTCCTGCCCCAGGCTCACGCGAAACCGCCCCAGCGTATGCTTCCCGCCATAATTCTGCACGATCCGCACCACAAACGCCGTGCGCCCCTCCACCGCCACCGGCTTCTCCAATTTAAAAATCGCATGCCGATGCTGCCGCAAATTCTCCGGCCCCGAAATCGCCCAACCCGTATTATCCTTCCCATCAAACGCACCCTCCGGCGAAAAACCATCCTGCGAAAAATCCGCCTCCGCGCTCGCGAACTTCACCTTCTCCCCCTTCACCTCCACCTCCAGCTCGCTCACCACAAAATTCCCATGCTCCGTCCGCCCCGGCCCGCCCTTCACCACCTGCGCATCCGGCAACGCCTCGATCTGCACGTGCGTCAACTTCGGAACCGCCGCCTCGAAACGAATCGTATAAACATCCTTGTCCGGATTATTTCCCGTCACACGAAACGATCCATCATTCAACAACTCACCCTGCGCGCCCGCCTTCGATTCAAACTCCGCGCCCGCCGGCACAATCCACTCAACATTGCTCGGCGCCGGAAACTTATCCAACAACCCCGCCTCCAACACCGCAATCTTCCCCTCCGCCTCCGCTCGCTGCTTCGCGATATCCGCCTTCTTCAAATCCAACAACGGCTCATCCGTGTTATCCATGAACGCCATGAACCTGTAATACTCAGTATGCTGGATCGGATCATACTTGTGCGTGTGACACTGCGCGCACGCCATCGTCAACCCCAGCCACGTCGTCGCCGTCACATGCACACGATCCACCATCGCATGAAAACGATACTCCAACGGATCAGCCCCGCCCTCCTCATTCAACATCGTGTTCCGATGAAACCCCGTCGCGATCAACTGCTCCTCCGTCGCGTTCGGCAACAAATCCCCCGCGATCTGCTCAATCGTGAACTTGTCGAACGCCATATCCTTGTTCAACGCATTGATCACCCAATCCCGATACGCCCAGATCGACCGCGGCCGATCCTTCTCGTACCCATTCGTGTCCGCATACCGCGCCAGATCCAGCCACCGCCGCGCCCAACGCTCCCCGTAATGCGGCGACTCCAACAACCCATCCACCAACTTCTCGAACGCCTCAGGCGAAGAATCATTCACGAACGCATCCGCCTGCTCCGGCGTCGGCGGCAACCCGATCAAATCCAAATACACCCGCCGCACCAAAGAATACCTGTCCGCCCGCTCCGACGGCTTCAGCCCTTCCTTCTCCAACCGCGCCAAAATAAAATTATCAATTTCGTTGCGAACCCAACCCTGCTGCTTCACCTCAGGCAACGCCGGCCGTTTCGGCGCCACAAACGCCCAATGCGGCCGATACTCCGCCCCCTCCGCCACCCACCGCTTCAAAATATCCTTCTGCGCATCCGTCAACGGCATCTTCGCTTTCGGCGGCGGCATCAAATCATCCTCATCCGTCGTAAAAATCCGCTTCACCACAGCGCTCTTCGACACATCCCCCGGCACAATCGCCACATCCCCCGACTTCCCCGGCTTCAACGCCTCCTCCCGAATATCCAGCCGTAACCCGCCCTTCCGCGTCGCCTCGTCCGGCCCATGACACTTAAAACAAATCCCCGACAAAATCGGCCGCACCTCCCGCTGAAAATCCACCTCCCCGCGCGCACCCAACGCCATCAAAAACGACAACGCCACGCACAAACGCTGAACAGCCAACAATTTCATCATCAATAAAAACGACCAGGGTTCACGAAAAATTCAGGCAAATCCAAAATTAGCGCCGTTACCACCGCGCAACAAGCCTCAGTCCACTGCGTTTTCGATTTGCTGTGTGTTTGTTTATTTGGCGGATATTAAGAGCGTGCTTTTGCGGTCTGAAAACAATTAGCGTCGTATCGATGAGCGAAGACCTTGAAGCAGATTGCCGCACAACTCTGGCCGAGCATCTTGAACGTCGGACTTCATCTCTCGTGTCTGCTTTGCGTGCTATCATCGACATTGAGCAACCACAGGGAACGCATCTGTTCCGGTTCGAGTATGATTCCCCGCACTTCGCTGACACGTTTCCCGTAATGTTCTGTCGCCTGAACAGCAGCGGCCACGCGGTGGAAATCAGGAAGCTTTTGCCAGACCTACCGTTCGCCATCGCACCTGAAGTTATCTACGATTCTCGATATGAAAGCGCTGGCCTGGACACTTGGGCGTTGGCCTCAGAGGCTTTCGTGTATTGGTTCGCAGATTGTTGGACGGCGGCTGGTGGACATCACTCGCGTTGGCCCGGTTATATTGCTCACCACGACAGCATATACTCTTTCGACCTTACCACTCGCCGCGAATTGCGCCCACCCGACCCCACGGTTGAAAGGGCGAATTGATTTGAGTTTTCCGGTTGTTAACGGCACGGAAAGAATTCTAAGCCGCGCAATATAACATCAACCTGCAACGAGATGCGCACTCCAACTGAGATTGAAATAGACACCACCTCGGCTGGGGCGCCGAACAAGTTTGAAGCAGCGGGCATCAAACTTACACGAGTCGATCGCATTCCAATGATTATCCAACGGGAATTTTGGCCTTGGCCCGAGGACACCCTCTATATTTTCGACAGAAATCCCAAAACTCGACGCGATGGCGCGCAGGTTTTCATACACATTTTTCCGCTCCCAGAAGGTGCTGAAAGGTTTAAGCAAGAGTTGGACCTGTACCGAAAGCAAAAGAAAGGCTTTTTAGTCGAAGGCGTCAAATTCGATCCCAGGCTCCTGATTCCACGCTCCGCTCATCACGATTTTGAACGAGAGACATTTCAAACTCGCGACGGAATTCACCGTCGCAGGATTGTACATTTGTTCACCGCACCAGCGCGCGCGGTGATACTCGTCTATTCGCTGAATAACGCTCACTTCGTTTCCAACGGATTTTTTCGCCACATAAGCGAGAATCTGGAAATTGGCGAAAAATAGAGACGATGCGAAGGGCCTTATTCATAAACGATTTCCGAGTCACAGCTGCGTTCCACAACCCGGAGAAGACCCATAAAGACGCGCGCGTCGCGCGCCGCTCACTCCGGACGCATCATTCTCGTTTCAATCTTTCTTAACTTAAACTCGCGATCGAAGTAAGCAAACCAGAGTCGGGCGCCAACATAGTACGTCAGAGTTAAAAATTCCCTCTTACTTTTCGGGTCCATCGAGAACGACGGTCGTTGATGCGAATCAAAGTGGCGGTATTTTTTCACTAAGGCATTCCTCGCGTCCCGTTCCACGTCCGAAAGAACCTCGGATAATGCTCGCGACTGCCGGTGGCCAACCCCCGTCATCACGACAATATTTTCTCTTTCCACCTCACCATTCGTGCATAGCGGGCCCCACATAAACACGCCGCAAAGAAATATGACCCACCGCATTGTCGCTCTCATAAAATTATTGGAGTTTTGCGCGCCCATCGGGCTCAGTGCGCGACCCAATCGCGGTCAGAGCTGCTCATTCAACTTACCACTGAACCGTGTCGCTGAACGACTGAACGAGTGCATCACGCGGTGCGCCGATCCTGAGTGAGATGCTCATCGAAATTAATTCGAGCTCCCACGAGCGGAAAGAACATTGTATCGGTGCAGTTGAACTTCTTGAACGATTATTCCGATGTAATCGCCATGAAGTTATGGTCCGAGTTCGCACAACTTGCTGTTTGCAGCGCACTCTTTTCCGGATGCGGTGAACCAAATGCCGGCATTCCCCCAAATTCCCGAGACACACAAGTAAAGGAACCGATTGAAAAAACGCCAACGATCATTCTAGCCGTCAACGAAGATGGCGGACCGCAGTTCGACTACACTGGACCAGGCTCATTAAACTCCTACTCGCGGCTTAACGAAACTTTTGAATGGACGATTGCAGCTTCGGCCGCCGGCCAGCCTTGGATCAAAGGGACCGGCAAGATTGAAATGCCTACAACCAACCGGGCGACGTTAACCCTCCAATCAAATTCGGACCGGCCATTTTTCTTCAAGCTTCTTGGCATCTCGACCAATAGCGATCCAAACATTTCCGAAGAGCGCGCCACCGAAACGCTGCCCGTCGCCAAAGGCGAACAAAAACTGAACATTGATCGCTTTGTAAGCTGGACATACACATTCGAGCGCCGTCTGCATTGAAAACGAAAGTGTGCGCCGACGGGGAGGAATGAAAATTTCCGCTTCCGATTCCGGGGTCAAGTGGGGTCAGAGCTGCACATTCAACATTTAATTTCAACTAAGCCCTAATTCCCCCATAACAGAGCATTCTCAGAATCGGTCGCGGACGCAAATACCAACTGGCCCAACTGAGCGCCGTGTCTCCGTTCATGTCTTTGGCATCAACGCGCGCGCCTGCATCCAGAAGCATTTGGATGGTTGCTTCCGTGCCAAACGCCGCCGCGCGGTGCAGCGGCGTTTCCCCCTTCGTTCGGCAATCGCGCATGAAATGATCCGTCTCAGCGGATGGGAAGGTCGCACAATTGGGATTCGCGCCCTTGGCGAGCAGCACTTTGACCACGGCGTCATGATTCTGCCGGTTGGCAGTGGCGATGGCTGCGTGCAGCGGCGTTTCTCCGGTGTCCTGCTGAGGCTTATTTACATCCGACCCTTGCTCAATCAGAAATTCGCATAACCTCGAATGACCGTGGAAAGCGGCCGTGCTCAGCTCGTAATACCTTCCAAGGGACGCCAGCGACGCTCCGTGCTCAAGGAGGAACTTCATCGCGCTGACATCGCCATAGTAAGAGCACCACTGAAGGAGCGCTACACCGTCGTCATCCGCCGAAGTCGCTGCATGGCCCGCAGCGATGTAATCGACCACCAGGTCAGTCCGCCCGTCTCGAATTCGATCCAATAGTTCTTTGCTCATGTTGATATGGTAGGGGCGCTCGCTAGTTTTTGCGCGAGCGACCGGTTCAGAGCTGCACATTCAACATTTACCAAGCGTCATTTCCTATCTGCAAACTCCAAACCAGCAATCTGATTGGCATCTTCTGCGAATCTCCAGCCGCGTTCATCAAAACGATGACCGTGCATTTTATCGCGCGATTCACGAAAGATGTACGTTGCGAACCCAGGAATCCCGCCGCCATGCGCTACATAAGGACGATCCCGATATTTTCCTCTTTCTCAAAGACTCAGTCCTCCTCGATCCATTTCTTCTCTGTGCTCTCCGTGTCCTCTGCGTCGCGTCTTCATGCCTCGAAATAGCCCGATGCCGCCGTCATTTCGTCATGTTGTCCCGCCTTGACGTCTCAACGATTCTTTGCAACCATATTGCCGTCCTGCGAGAAAGCTCGCCGCGTTAAATCGCGATGAACTTTCCCCCAGACGAAAGCACGAAAGATGGCGTGCGTACATCGAGCGCCATGTTCGTGTCGCTGAAGCTCTATGCCTCAGCGGCTCTTTGAAATTCGAACCGTCGCGGTGAGGAGACTCCGAGCTGAAGCTGGCGCGGACGTCTGAAGGTATGTAGTCCCGCCTTTAGGCGGTCCGAAGACGCAAACATTTTTTCAGAACCGAAACTCTCAGAAAATCTGCAACCGCCTCCAAATGAACGGAGCGACGAAAAAAGAACCTGGAATAAAGCCGGAAAAACCCGGAATGAACCCGGAATTATCCCGGAACGAAGGCGGAAAAAGCCGGAATTGCCCGGAAATAACCCGGACCAAACTCGGAACAACCCGGAACAAGTCGGAATTCCCTGCCGGCTGATCGCCGACGCCGGAATAAGCGCCAACAAACGACGCAGGCTGGGGCCAGAAACATTTCACGAAACCGGCCCTTATCTGAAATTAACTGAAATATTTCAGATATCTCACTTCGTTTCACAGCCTAAAAAGCGAAGCTAACTAATTCTGGTTAAACAACTTAAAAACAAACCTCCCAAATTTCCATTTCAGTTAAGCAGGGGGAGGGGGGTGCCTCCTCAAACGACCAGACGCCAGCTCAAAGCGTATCACTTCAAATACAGTCCTCAGCCCTCAGTCCTAAGAACAGGTTCCCGCCTAAATTGAATCGCCCACACCGCCACCGCAGCTCCAACCACCGACACCACCAAACCCGCCAGACTCGACAACACCAGGACGCCTTCAACAGCCTCGCTCGCGCCCTTCGGAACCTCCACCAGCGCCGCGTTCATAACCGCATGCAGAATCGCCGGAACCAAAACAGCAATCGTCCAATTCACGAACCGCTCCTCCTTCGCCCTCCAACCGCGCCAAACAAAGAACAACCCCATCACACCCCACGAACAATGCGACAAAGCGCCAAGCACACGTCCAACCATCACCTTCCAGAAACCTTCGTTGCCGAGCGCGCTGAAAAGCCCTTCCACCGCCGCAAATCCGCAATGCGCCGCCGCTCCAATCGCCACCCACGCCGCCGCCGATCCTGGGAACCGCGCCAGCTTCAGAACCAAAAGTGCCGCCAAACTTTTTCCCACCTCCTCCGGAACCGCCGTCGAAATCAACTGCTCAAAAAATTCCTCCAGGTAGAAATGAGCAACCAATCCCTGCGAATGATCCGTAAGCCAACTCCCCAATCGCGCGATCGGAAAACACGCAATCGCGCCGAGCAAAAAACTCAACCCCACCCACCAACCCTGCACACTCCGCCGGCACAAAAACCAAATCACAACCGCGAGGCTCAGCGGCGCCTTCTTATATGTCGCGCCGACTATGCCCCGGCGCATTTGCGCAGCAATCCGTGCCGATACGGAAAGATAACCCCAGAACACCTGACCCCATTGGCCATCAAAAATTTCAATACCGGGCCAAAAAATATCAATTAACGCCTCCGCGCACCGTGTCGCAAACTTCAGATCATAAGAACACGGATACGACCACTCGAATGAAATGAAAGTAACAACAACACTTAAGATCGCCGCCGTGTTAGCGGCCCTGGCCACCGTGACAATCTCCCTCCAGGCGTTCAGGCCGGCCAGCAAGACCTCACGAAACCCCGCCGCCGGCATGAACGGCAGCTTCGAAATCACGAAATCCGGCCTTCCCGCCAACTGGTCCTTCTACAACTCCAAAACCGCCGGAGACTATGCCGTCGTCCTCGACAACGCCGACCCCAAAGAAGGAAAACAATCCCTCAAATTCATTGTTCGCACACCGCTGTTGCCAAAACAAAGACCACCCGGCTTCTTCCGCGAATTTCCGGAAACCAAACCCGGCGAGACCTACAAAATCAGCTTCTGGGCCAAAAACGCCGGAAGCCAATTCGCCCTCACCGCCCGCGGCGTCTCTGCCTTCGGTGGAGAAGAAGGCGTCCAGATCAAATCCAAAGAAACCATCAACCAATGGCGCCGCTTCGAGACCGTTTACACCATCCCGCCCAAAATGTGGCTCCGCCTCGAACTCGACATTCTCCAACCCGGCGACTTCTGGATCGACGACCTCCAAATCACAAATACAAACGCCACACTGTGACCTTCGGCGCCGTGAGCAGGGAAGCTCAGCCGCGCGCTGACTTCTTCCCTGCGCTCGATTTCTTGCGCTTCGGCGGGCCGATCTCCGCCATCCTTCGCTGCACGAACTCGTTCATTGATCCGGATAACGGCGGCGCGCCCGGTTGCTTCAACTTCTCAACCGCTCCCCTCAATTCCCCAGCCCGGCGTTTTTGTGCTTCTTGGCTCATACGCACAACTACGGGCAAATCTTTGCGTCCGTCAACCCTTCACTAGCGAATTGATCTGCTCACGCAGAAACTTCGCCCGTCCTGCCGATGCCGTGTCTACGGTGTCCACTTCTGACATCTGAATTTCGGCGGCCGCCATGAGTTTCGCTGGCGCCTTTTGCAAAGCCTTTAACGGCTCCTGGGTGCTGTGATCGATAAACGCTCGCAGGCTCGGGAATTTCGCCGCGTCAAAAACACCAAGACTTCGGAAAGTCGGCTTGGTCCCACCAAACCAAATTTCCTGGAACCACTCGCGCGTTTCCGGAACTTCCCAGCTCAGGTATCCCCCCTGCAACACTTGTCGCGGTCGCTTGATTGCGTCGGTCAACGAGTACCTCACCCCCGCAGCTTTGATCGGGTCAAAAAAAGTTGGGAAGTAAAAGTCCGATAGCCGAATCCCGTTTACCGTATATCCGAACTGCGACGCCTCGCTTGGATCGCACACCTCCACCAGGAAATTCACACGACCCTGTTTCTTGATCGGCGATTGTCCCGCGACCAGTCGGTTGCCAAACGGGTCCGCCAACATCTCCAACACCTCGTGGCTCGTTGTCATCGCCCATCCTGAACTCCACTCCACAAGCGCAAACGGCTGGCCGTCTCTATCCAGATGGATCCCCTGTGCGTCGTACGGAATATGATCCTGTATCGACACCGCCCAGTAATCCGTTGGCACATCTTCGAGCGCATGAAACGCGCTGACGCTCGCATTAATGCCCCAGGCGGGACCGAAATCGCGCTTCACTTGTTTATCCAATGCTGCTGCGGCTTTATTCAGAGCGGATGCAGTCACTTTTTTTGTTTCGCTGACCACCGCGATATATTTCGTCAAAGACATAAACTTTTTTCCTTTCGTGTTTTCTTCGATCGCTTTGGTCGACCGCGGGCGCGCCATTCCTCCAACTGTTTTTTCTGCTTCGCCGTTAGCGACCGGTACAAGCTTTCCAATTTATATACGCATTGAGCGTTTCTTATCTTGCAAACAAACGCATTTCCCTGTTCGCCTTTGCTCCCACGCTCGGATCAGCGTTCCAGACCATCGCCTATGGTTCGTTGTGGGGAGGCTATCGATCCAATTTCGTGGCAAACTCCAAACCAGCGATCTGATTGGCGATCTTCTGCGCGTCGCCGCCCGCGTTCATCAAAACGATGACGGTGCATTTAACTTTCGTGAACCGCGCGATGTACGTCGCGAACCCAGGAATTCCCCCGCCGTGCGCCACGTAAGGACGATCCCGATATTTTCCCATGGACCATCCAAAGCCATACGGAAAAGTCTCCCCGCTATTCAGTTTCACTTCCGTCCACAACTCCTCCCGCGCCGCCTTGGGCAGAAGCTTCTCGCCGTATAAAGCCGCATCCCACTTCGCCAAATCCAAAACCGTCCCAATCAATCCTCCCGCCGCAAACGGCTGCGTCGGACTTACAAATTCCGCCGTCCGCACTTCGCTATCCTGGACTGCATATCCCGTCGCGCGATTCGGCACGATCTTGAACTGATCGTTAAACATTGCCGTTTCCATCGCGAGCGGTTCGAAAATCCGCTTCTTCAAAAACGTCCCGTAGCTCTCCCCGCTGACCTTCTCGATCACATATCCCAGCAGATAATATCCCGTGTTCGAATACACATGCTTCTCTCCGGGCGAAAACTCCAGCGGCAGATCTCGCACCAGCGAAATCAATTCTTCTCCGTTATAATCTTTGCGCGGGTTTCGGTTAAATCCCGGCAGGCTCGTGTAACTTTTGATCCCGGAAGTATGCGTCAACAAATGCCGCAACGTGATCGCGTTCCACGCCGACGGCGCCTTCTCATAATATTTGCTCAGCCGATCATCGACACTCAACTTGCCTTCGACCGCCAGCATCTGAATAGCCGCCCCCGTAAACTGTTTCGTGATCGACGCCCATTGATAAACCGTCTTCTCAGTCGCCGGTACCTGAAGCTCGACGTTCGCCAATCCATAACCCCGCGCCTTCGTAATTTTTCCATCCCGCACGATGGCGATCGAAACCCCCGGCGCCTTCTCCTTCTGCATCGCCTCCAACACCAACGCATCCACCTCATCTGCGCAAACAACCAACGCGAACATCCCAAACACCGCCAATATCACCAAGCGCATCGACTCCAAACTTGCCAGAACGCCTCCTCTCTGTGGAGCCTTTTCAAGTCCTTCGCCTCGAAGGATCGACGACCTCCAAATCGAAAAAAGTAGGGTGGGCGCGCTCCGGCCTGGACGGCGAGTCCCACGCCACCTCATCGAAGCTGATAAAAATCGTAGAAATCGACGTGAGGAGATTCTAACTTCTCGCCTGAACAATCCATCCAACGGAAGTCCGAACCACACATCTTATCGAACGTGAAACGATGCCAAATTACACTCGTCAACGTAACACCGACCGCTGAACTGATCGGACGTCTTCGGTCACTTCTTCCGGGACCAATTTCCGTTCTCAAAAATAGAATCGCTGCAAACCAACCCATCTTCGACGAAAGCCCAGGCCGTGGCGCCTACGAAGCGTTCCTTGAAAAATTGGGCGCATTACTCGAAGCGCTCGACAAAATGGAGATCACATACACGATCCACGCGGACGGCCGGCAAAAAACTGCTCAATATATTCGCAACACCATAAAAACGTTCCATCAAATTGAACGCGACACGCAGCAATACATTGATCGCACAGAGGAAGAATAACCTGACGCACAATCAGCACGATATTTCGATAACACAACGGTCCCTAAGTTGCGCAGCCGACGTGCCGCCCTTTGGACGTCGGTTGCTATAGGAAATTGACGATAAGCCCGGCCTCAATATATTCCCGCGCGAATGGGAGCAGCCGCCGAAGTCATCAAAATTGATGCCGACATCCTGAACCTGCGAACGAAACTGAAGCAGAAGAACAGACGCGATTTGAAAGAGAGAATGGAGGCCCTTTTGAAACAGCGCCAACGCCTTCTAGAGCAACTCGAAGCCCAAATGCGGGCCAGCGCTAGATCCGCCCGCTGCGAATAGCTCAGTTCTCAGTCCTCACGCACGCGTTCTTTGCCTCGTACGTGGTAACGCGTTGAAATCGCTCAATACACCAATCAAAAAATAACGAGGCCGTGCGGTCCCCGCCACACTACCGCCTGTCAAAACTGCCAGCTCAACACACCTCTTAAACTGCTAGCGTCGTCCCTGGATCTCCGCGAACCCATGGCCGCGTTTGAAGCATCAGCCGGCCCCGACCATCGCGCTCCACGCGAATTTTTGCGGAGGCAGACGACACAGAACACTTAACGTTCTCCTTTTATGAAAATGAACAAACTCATTGCAGAGCTGCTGGGCACGTTTTGGCTGGTTTTTGGTGGATGCGGCAGCGCTGTTCTCGCCGCGAAATTTCTCGCTAACGAAGGCGCCACCCCAATTAATCTCGGCATCGGACTTCTCGGTGTGTCGCTTGCTTTTGGGCTAACCGTTCTCACCATGGCCTACGCCATCGGTCATATCTCTGGCTGTCATCTCAATCCTGCCGTTTCCATTGGCCTCTGTGTTGGCGGCCGTTTCGGAAAATCAGAACTCGTCCCCTATATCATTGCGCAGGTAATTGGCGCCGCCCTCGGCGCATGGATTCTTTCAATTATTGCTGGCGGCCAGGCGGGTTTCTCCACTGCATCCGGATTCGCGTCGAATGGGTACGGTGAACATTCTCCTGGAAAATACACCCTATCCGCTGCCTTCGCCGCCGAAGTCGTCCTCACCTTTTTCTTCCTCTTCATCATTCTCGGATCAACCGACAAACGCGCCCCCCAGGGACTCGCTCCCGTCGCCATCGGTTTGGGCCTCACCCTGATCCATCTGATCGGCATACCAGTCACGAACCTCTCCGTGAATCCGGCGCGCAGCACCGGACCAGCGCTTTTCGTTGGAGGCTGGGCCATTCAACAACTTTGGCTCTTCTGGGTCGCGCCAATCATCGGCGCGATACTCGCCGGAATTCTATATCCCGCCGTCGCCGGAAAACCCCAACCCACCCTTTCATCGGTGGGCGACGCTGAAACCCCTCGCCGCGGAACCACGCCAGCGACCGGACCAAAGAAGTCTCTTTTTGACTTCTGACACGCGGGCTTGAACCCAAAATCTCGACAGTTGTTTGCCGGAACGAAGGCGGAAAAAACCGGAATCTCCGGGAATAACCCCGGACCAAAGTCGGAACAACCGGGAACAACTCAGAATAATAAACAAAACCCGTTTCTTAAGGGCCCACCAGATCCCGATGCGGTTGATGGTCACGATTCCAGCGCGCGAGCGCCGCATCACTCTCTCCGAACAGCGCCGGGATACTGACCGATTCGACGTGGCTGTCGCAGAAGAGCACATTTATCTTCCCTTGGTGCCGCGTGAGAATATTTCCAAGATCGGCCATCTCCGAACTCTTTGCGCGGTTAAATTGAATGGTGGCGTTATAGCAATCGCCGATCGCAATCATGTCGACGGGAGCGACGACTTCCGCTTCTCTGATCGGATCCCACATTTGGAGTTCTGAATTGTAATGCCCCTGCAGGCCAAATTCATTCGTGACATTGCCGGGGAAAACGACGCCAAACCGATTGTATCCATAAAAAGCCTGCGGATTCACATGAACCTGCGTCCCCGCGCTCCATTTAGCCGAAGGACAATGCCAAACCCCTTTCTGAAAAAAATTCGTTTCCGGCCGCGCAACCCCCAGCCCTTCCCGTTCGATCCGCGCCATCCACGTTTCATACTCGGGCGAATCCGGATAACGGTCCGCCTCGCTCGTGATCACCGTCGGGTAAGCATGATTATTGCCGACCATCACCTGCAAACCGATCCCGATCTGATGCAAATTTCCGACACATTGAATCCGCTGCGCCGATCCCTTCGCCCTCGAAAGCGCCGGGAACAAAAGCGCCGCCAAAATCGCGATCACCGCGATCACCACCAGCAGTTCCACCAAACTAAACCCCATCCGACTTGCTCTCGTCACCTCATTCAGACCGTTTCGACGCTCCGCGATCACGCGCAGAAATCAGGAACGAACATCGGCTCTCAACTGACATCACAAATCCTGGCGTAAATATTCCACCGCTTGCACAAACGCGTTCTCCGCGATTCTTTCCTTTTGTCCATCCGGAGCGATCTCGGAGATGACCCGGCCGTTTGAAATCAAAACGCGTCCGTCCACCGCCACATCGAAACACGCTACTGCGGAAGCCAAAACTTCGTCGCGACCGTCGCGGCGGCGAATGAGTTGCCACGATTTCGGCACCAGCCCGGGATTCGGGTTGTCCGCATCCGCCTGCTGCGCCTTCACCAGGTTTCCCCACAACATCAACTGCGGGATCGGCAGATTCTTTGCGTCGGCAGTTTTGACCGTCTTCAACTGCCGGCCGCTGTACATCATCGAGAAGAAATTCAGGAAACCAAAAATCGCGTGCGCCATGCGGAACGGAAACAAAAAGAAATCTTTGATGTGATCGAGAATGCTGGCGTGTTGGTGCCCAGTGTAGGGTCGCTTGATGTAATACAAAGCGCCATCCGCCATGATACGCGGCGTCAAAAAATCGAACACCGGATCTTCGGCCAAAGTGGTCAGTTCGCCCGACTCGACATCAAGCGTGTGAATCGCAAAAGGGCCAATGCCTGCATAATTACCCTCTTTGGTGCGCCCCACTCCCGCGCTTTGATAAACGATCGCCATTTTCTCCCCTGGAATCCACCGTGGCGCCGTGTCCACGGAGTCCCCTTCGGTGACTTCGCTCAGCGCGCCTTCCTCAGGAGTGCGAATCACGATGTGCGCACAACCGTTCGGCTTCTCCGAACTGCAAACAATATGCCCGAGCGCCGGATGAATATTTAGATGCGCCAGCCGCTTGCTTTGGTGATTCCACAACCGTTGTTCTTCTGCCGCTTCGCCGCGCACCGAGCAAATCGCGCACAAATGATCCGTCGTCAGCGTGTACAAAAATTCGCTCGATGTTTTTCCAGCCGCGATGCTCGTGAACGCGATCGAAAGCGGTTCCGGTTCGCCTTTGCCCCATAAGCTTGCCCCCAAAAGCATATTTCGCGATGGCGCCTCCGATTTCCATCCATGCCTTTCCTGCGCTTTCAAAGCTTTCGCCGTCAAATCCGCCGCGTAACTGCTCTCAAGCGGAATCACCTGGCCACCGGCATTCACAAAATGAACTTTGCCGTTGCCCAGAAAAATGAAAGGCCTGTTCATGAACCCCTGCAGACTCTCTTGAGCCACGCAAAATTTCAAGCCCGCGAAAGTAGAACCACTCGCGCTGCGAGGGTAGGCCTGCGCAGAGCAGGCCGCCCTTTCCAATGCTGACAAGATTAGTTCCCCGAACTCGCCACCGGCAGGATCACCTGCGAAGGATGCTCCGCATCGACATAAACCTTCACATTGGCCTTCCGCTTCTCGTCATTCGCCCGAAAAGCCGCTCCCGTGTTTGGGTTCGGATCGTATCCCGGCGCGCTGCTCGAGGTAACCTGCAAGCGGATACGATGGCCGCTATTAAAAATTACGCTCGTGGACCACAAATCGATTTCCATCTCATAAATCTTGCTCGCCTCCATAAAAACTTCCCGACTGGTTCCTTCACGAAATCGCGCGCGAATGGCCCCTTCGCAAAGATTGAACGACCGCCCATCCGGATACACATCGCATAACCTCACAATAAAGTCCGTGTCCGGCACATCCGCCGAAACCCAAATCTTCGCCTTCACGCGCCCAGTCACCTCGATCGGACTCGTTAAAGCCGCGCTGCTTAACACCAGCACATCATCCCGTTCTTCCACCTTCTTCTGGTCTCGCGGCCCGGCTGGGATGCTAAGTTGAATTCCGCCCACCGTCGGCGCCGGATTCGAAGGATCATACGTATAAGCAAGCGCAGCCTCCTTTCCCGGCGCTGAAGTGTTCAAACTCCGATCATCGCGCAAATAATATTTCGTCGCCGTCGCTTTCACCGGCGGCCACTGGTCCGCCGTCCGCCAAACATTTCCAGGCGCTTTGGGATCACTCACATCGCCCACCACATAATACGTCACCGCCGGCCCCGCGCTGATCGTGTTGCTCTTGAGCGTCTGATCAAACCACTTCCATGCATTGTCCACGCCATCCGGCGAATTCTTTGCGTTCGGAAATTTCAACTCCCCTACCTGCTCCTGGTTAACGCCATGCGACCACGGCCCCATCACGAGCTTTTGTTTCCCGCGCGCTTTAGGCCCGCCCATTTCCTGGTAACCCACAAAAGCGTCGATCGTTCCCTGCGCAAAAATATCCCAATATCCGCCGATGTGAACCGCCGGCGCATTCGCCCTTGTGTAATCGCGCGACACATCCCGCGCGCGCCAGTAATCATCGTAAATCGGATGCTCCACCCATCGCGGCAGCGCCGTCAAACCCCACTGCGCCCCGCGCAGCCAATCCTCAACCAGCGCTTTGCGAAACACTCCACGGAAATAAACAACGTCGTAAAGATTAGGAGCGCCCACAGTCAGATGCTGCGCGCTGATCTTATCCGTCCCGCTCGCGACCATTTGAAACTGCGTGATCGCTCCCGCCGACCCGCCCCACGTGCCGATCTTGCCATTGCACCATGGTTGTTTGGCGATCCATTCCAACGTCTCGAAACCATCCGGCCCATCCAGATTAAACGGCAGATTCTCGCCCTCCGAAGCAAAGCGCCCGCGACAATCCTGCGCCACGAAAACAAACCCGCGTTTGATCGCTTCCGCGCCAATGGCCTCCACACTATTCTTATTGTAAGGCGTGCGCGCCAGGATCACCGGTAAAGGCGTCGCGATTTCGCCCGCAGGTCTATGCACGTCCGTCGCCAGTTTCACCCCATCGCGCATCAGTAACATGATCGTTTCCTTCGCCTCCCCATTCCCCGCAATCGCCGCGATCAAAACGATTACCCGCAACGCGAACCACGATTTCATGCGCCGCAGCTTACCGAGATGCCCAAGCTTCGCCACTGTTTTGAAGTTCACGACGCCCGAAAGTGTGCGGAATAACGTCAGTTGAAATATTTTCCGGCTACCGTCATTTTGTCAGAATGAAATTGTTTTGCGTCCTCGTCCTGACGTGGCTCTCGGTTGCAGCAAAAGCCGCCACGCTCGACAGCAACGCGCTAATCTTTACAGGAATGTGTGACGCGTCGGCGGCGGTGGCCCTTTCCAACGATTTGTTCGCGGTCGCCAGCGATGAGGATAACATCCTTCGCTTCTATCGCTTGAAATCCGCCGGACCGCCCGTTGAATCCATCGATCTCAAACCAATTCTCTTCGGCAACTCAAAGAAACGAAAAACGCCCGAATCCGATTTTGAAGGCGCGGCCCGCGTGGGCGATCGCGTTTATTTCATTACGTCACATGGACAAAACGCCGAAGGCAAATCGGCTCCGCTACGGCATCGCTTTATTGCGCTGCAGTTCAGCGAAACGCCAAATAATGTCAATGTGACTCTAGTTGGCAGACCGTATACGAATCTGGTCGCCGATCTCAGCCGCGAACCAAGACTCGCGCGCTTCGCGTTTGCCAACGCCGCGCGCCGAGCTCCCAAAACGCGCGATGCGCTCAACATCGAAGCCCTCACCGACATGCCGAATGGCTCACTCTTGATCGGCTTCCGAAATCCACTCTTCGAGCGTAAAGCCATTATCATCCCGTTGCTAAATCCAAACGAAGTCGTCCATACACAACCGCCAAAGTTTGGCGATCCCATTCTACTGGATTTGGGAGGCCTGGGATTGCGCGGCATAGGCTCAGCCAAAACAGGATATTATTTGATCGCCGGCCCAATTGATAACGAAGCGGAATGCCGCTTGTTCACGTGGGATGGCGGAAACACCCCGCCCCAATTGCTCAAAGACGTGCGCTTCCCGGGAATTAACCCTGAAGCGATCTGCTTTCATGATGCAAGCGGGCGCGCGGACTTCTATTTATTCAGCGATGACGGCACGCGCTCGATTGGCGGAAAAGATTGCAAACTGCTGCCTGAATCCGAACGTCGTTTTCGAGCATTTCGGTTGATCCCTTGAGCTTTTCGGTGGCAAATAAGCGCCAAAAAAACTCGAAAATCCCCCTTGAACATCGCTTTCCCTGTGCAATGTTGCCGGCTCGAAAGGCAATTATGGTGCAGTTAGTCTTTAAAAGTGGCCCCCAAAAAGGTTCTGCGATCGCGCTCAACGCCGGTCTCAACCGCATTGGGAGAAACCCCTCAAACAACATTCAAATCCAGGAGCCCAGCATTTCCGGCTTCCACTGCGAGATGCACGTCTCGCCCCTTGGCGTGGCCTTTCGCGACGTCGGTTCGAGCAATGGCAGCTTCATCGAAGGCCGCCGCGTCGAAAAAGAAATCATCTCCTCCGCCAAAACCATTCGCCTCGGCGCCATCGATTTCGATCTCCGCGTTCCCACCGCCAACATCGCCATCCCCGAACAAAAGAAAGCACAGGAAGTCTTCGCCAACTTCATGCCCGACGGCGCCCAGGCCTGCCAAACCCACGCCGGCGTCCACGCGAATTTTCTCTGCGTAAAATGCGAAAAAACGTGGTGTCTCGAATGCGTGCGCCGCACCGGCCTTGTTGGCTCACCCAACGCCACCTACTCCTGCACCCAATGCGGCGCCAAGTGCGAAAAAATCGAAGCCACCGTTTCCAAACAAAAGAAATCCATCTTCGATCAACTCACCAACACCCTCCGCAAATTCCGCAACTGACCGGCGGCGCTGCCGCGGCTCGGAGGTCGGGCTGAAGGCCCGATGTGTAAAAGCCCAGGACGCAGTCCTGGAGAGGAAATATTTCGGAATATCGGCGGTCTGAAAGACCGCGGGATCGTTGCGCTTGGAGGCAATGAACTTTCTATCAAACGGCGCCACGCTCGGAACCGCTCTCAAACTTGCAAACACTCGATTTAGGAATGATAAACTCGCGCTTCTCGGTCGCGCTTCGGTATTTGATATAGTTACGGTCTATCCACAGGATTTCACCCTCAATCGTTTGGTTATCGCCGAGATGCATTCGCACAAAAAGTTGTTCCGGAGGTTTTGCGATCTTCGTGGCCGATTCAATCAACACACGGTCCAAACTCGAGAACATCTCGCGATCCATGAGTTCTCGATCGACCGCGCGGCCCATCTTGATTTGGCGAATGAAAAAAAAGTAAATGAGAACCGCGACCAGCAGGATTGGCGAGAGCGTAAAAAGCAGGCTCGCCAGCATGTTGTTCGGTTCCTGGGCTTCGAACTTTCCGGAATTTAAAAGCCGCGCCTCCAATGTGTCGGTCAACCTCGTCTTTAGGTGAAACCTTTTTTCATCTGTGGGACCGCCCGCATTGGTCTCAACGTACCAACCGGTGATTTCGTTCAACATCGACGACTGAGGATTGTAGTGAATCGTGCCCCGGACAATACGATCCTGCCTCAATAACTCGATAAACTCCTGGCGCGTGATCGCAGATGAAACTTCTGGACTGTTTTTACTGACAACGAAGAGAACCGGTATAAGACCCGCTAGAAGGAGCCACACCAGCCAGCCACGGCGTGGGACGGACGGTTCGCCCCTGTTGAATTTCCGAGAACCTGTGCTCGAGGAACTACTTTCAGCCATAGGTCTTTGGGGACGTGTTGGCGGGCATTCGCGCAAACTAACGAATCGGCATCCGGGGTGGAAGGCAGAACTGGCAGATTCGGGCCGCCAACACTTCAACACATTAATGAATTAGCCCTGCCGCCGATACCGATGATAGCGTGAAAACCCGCTGCAACAAAGGATTCACCCTCGTCGAACTGCTTGTCGTCATTGCGATCATTGCGGCCCTCGCCACGCTTCTTCTATCTGTCCTCGTCCACGCCAGGACGACCGCGAAAAACTCACTTTGCAGAAACAACCTCCGCCAAGTCGGCCTCGCTCTTTTACAATACGCGAACACTTACGATGCCTACGTGCCGGGTGTTGTTCATTCCCCGCGTTGCAGAACCGAATGGAATCAATTGCTGGGGCCATTCCTTGGCCGGTCCGTAGTTCCATTCGACTACACGATAGGCGCGGAATACCCCGCGCCCGTGCCTCCATTCATCTGCCCAGTTTATTCCGCGGGAATGCGTAACATGCCGTTCGATGCCGTAGATCTCCCTCGATACAGTTACAATTTTACCGGCACGATCAATACCACCGGCGTCGTCCCTGCACGATTTCTCGGTTTAGGACGTGGACTCTTCGAAACCGACGAAAACGGAAATCTCGATACTAGAAGGGGCTCAGTTGACACAGCGAGGGAATCTGATGTCATGGCGCCCAGCGAGATGTTGGCGTTGGCAGACCCCTTCAGTCGCTCCGAAGCTCCGGAGTACGATTGCTTCTACAATTTCTACGACTTTAACCCGGTTCCGAAAAACTTGAAAAATCCAGCAAGGTTTCCGATTAAGCCGCAAGCCTATCAGAACGCCGCCAAAGTCCACGGCGCGCGCTTCAATCGTTTTTTGTGTGATGGCCACATCGAATCAGAGAACTTCAAAAAGCCATTCGTCGCCACAGACGCTTACCTCGCCCGATGGAACCTCGATCATCAGCCGCATCGTGACGCTTGGCTGGGCTGGTGAGCATCGCTCGATCCATAGGTTGTTCTTGCTCTGGTCCTGCCGCGCGCGGTAGGGTGATTGAACATTCTCCAACGCCGGCGCATGAGCTCGATCAAATCCAGTTCGCCCGATGTCGCAGCGCTTATTCCTATTCTTCGCAAGGTGGTAGACCTCTGCCGAAAACTGGAGCTCCCAAAAGAAGCAGCCGTCTTCGCGCGCCTTGCACGTCGCTTCGAAAAAAAGCCGCCGCCTTGGGAACGGGCCGAAACTCAAGCTCTCAATGCTTTTTGCCATGGCCTTACCATCCTTGCGATTTGGACGAAATTGGGCAGAAACAAACGCCCATTCGATCGGATCTGCCGGGAATTCTATGATTATGTCATCCCCCGGGAGCCCTCGAAAAAAGCCGCGAAACGACGTCACAATTGGAAAGCGATCAAGAAATCCAAAACGTTTTGGGAACTCACCGGCGAATCCGAATTGCATGCCGTCACCATTCCAAATTCCCCGCGAGCTGGCCGTCCAACGACAGTCAGACTCACGCTTTCAAATCCGTACGGCCCGTTGGACAAGGTCGAGTTCCTTGTCCGCGTCGGCAATCCGAACGACGACCCTACCGATGAAGAAGATTCCGATTCTGCGCCTGGTTGGGTTCAGGCTCAGCTGGTAGAGGAAATCGTCTATGTTGACGGTGAGGAAAAGCTGCGCTCAAAAACGCAAAAGTCATTTAAAGGTGAAACGCCATGGGACGGGACCTACGATGCAAAATTGGTTCTTCCTCCGGGGCAACGCTCGATCGAGATAAAGATTGTGAGCCGGCATCGCGAACTCCGGTCCATGGTCTTGAGCGATTGGAATGTTCCCATCAAATGACAAATTCCCTGCCGGCAAATTCTCATTTTCTTCTATGTTGCCTTTGCAATCATTTCCCGCCATGCGTTCGTTTGCTCCGATTGCTGCGCTGCTTTTAGGATCTGCCGTTGCTGCTGAATTTCCACGTGAATTGCGCGACGACTTTGAAAATTCACAGCCGGCCTCCTTTTGGCTCCCGGGAAACTATGGCAGCGGCCTGTATGCGTCCGGCGCCGTTGCGATCTCTACCAACTTCGCGCGCGCTGGCAGACAATCTCTGCAGGTTACAGTTCACCAGGGCGATATCGCCTCGCCCGGAGGCGATGGCAAAACTACTGAACGCGCCGACATGGACTCGGGCCACTTCCCATTGCTCGGATTGGAAGCAACGTATTCATTCTCGGTTCTGTTTCCGAAGGATTTCCCAATCGTGGACACGCGCCTCGTGTTCGGCACCTGCAAGCAATCCGATGTGCCAAGGCCGATCCTCGCTGACCGGTTCCGGAAGGGTCGCCACACACTCACCGTCGAATCTCAAGGCAAACGAACAGAATACAAGCTTCCCAAAATCAAGCTAGGCGAATGGCACGATGTTAAATACCGCATCCGCTATGAAACCAATGCAGCTGGTTTCGTGCAGGCATGGTTTGACGGCAAGAAAGTTGTGAACTATCGCGGGCCAACCGCAGAGCCCGCCTACAAAAACGCTTTCTATCACAAAATGGGTTTATACCGGGACCGCATGCCGGAACCAATGACAGCGTATTTTGACGCTTTTACAATGGTCATGGACTCGGTTGACCATTGAAATATCCGATTGCGCGGTAATTTTTCGCTAACCCGGACACATTTTCCAACCGAAATCATCAGTTCCCAGTGCTTTCCCGATCTCTGTTCTCTCATCCTCTCTCCCTGCGTGCTGTGTCGCGTCTTCAAGCCTGCCAAAAACCCGCCGCTGCCGAATTCAGAAAAAAAGCGTCATCGTATTTTCCCCGATTCCAACTTTTGGCCACTTGCGCCATTTTTCTCGCTTTAAAGATTATGGGAAACACCTCTGGGAAATCTGACGAACTCAACATCTCACGCGAACGCATGATCGAACTCCTCAACGAGGATCTTGCGCGCGAATACCAAGCCATCATCGCCTATGTCGTTTACAGCAAAATGATCAAAGGCGCCGCCTTCACCGACATCGCCGGCGAACTCGAAGCCCACGCTTCAGAAGAACTCGATCACGCCCTCAAAATTGCCCAACAAATCGATTATCTCGGCGGCACGCCCATCACCACACCCAAGCCGGTGAAAATGTCCGAGAAAGCCGAGGATATGTTGCGGTTTGATCTCGAAAACGAACGCGAGACCGTCGCCAACTATCGCCAACGCATCCGCCAGGCCGAAGCCATGGGCGAATTCGCGCTCTCCGAAACGCTGCGCGAAATCATCGTCCAGGAACAGGAACACCAAATCGATCTGGCCGACGCGCTCGGCATCGAGGTCCCGCGCTGATTAATCGCAAGCCACCACGCGGGCCGGATTTCCCATCGCCTTGCACTTGTCCGGCACGTTGCGAACCACAACCGATCCCGCGCCGACCAGCGCATCCGACCCGATCACAATCCCGGGGATGCAACAACTCCCCGTCCCAAGCATTGTACGCTCACCCACCGTCACCATTCCCGCCAAACGCACGCCCGGGCACAGATGCGAATGCGATCCAATCTTCCCATCGTGATCGACACTGCACCCGGTGTTCAAAATACAATTCTCGCCAATCACCGCATTCGCATTCACCACCACCCCGCCAAAAACAACCGTTCCCGCCCCAATCCTCGCCGATGGCGAAATCCACGAAAACGGATGCACCACGGTCTCCGGAGTCCCTCCGCGCTGCTGCAATTCCTCAAACAACCGGGCTCGGTTCACGTTATTCCCCACCGTCACCACAAACCGAAACCGCCCATATTTCTCCCACCTCACTGAACTCCCCGGCGCCACCGGCACCCCAAGTAGCTCCGCCGCGAGCGGCTTATCATCAATAATCAACCCCGGCATTAAGCCCGCCGCCCGCGCGGCCTCGATCGCCACACGCGCATGTCCGCCCGCCCCATAAAAAATAAGCGGCGTCGCATCAATGTTCTGCGAATTCACACCCATTGCGTTTCGTCCGATATTAGCTTTGGTCTCAAGCCAGGCCGGACGCGCCCGCAGTTTTGAGCGCACACGCCCGCCGGGCAAATCCAAAATTGAAATCGGTTCGCGTTTGTGTTATAAAACAAAACAGCTCCACGGTTGCTGTCGAGGCATCTGGGCGGGTCCAGATTCTTCCCCAAGTGAGCCGCGGCAATACAATATGAGATTCCTTCTAAACGGGCTGCTGGCAACGATCATTGTGGCTTCGGCTCGGCAAAGCACGGCGGTCGAGTTCACGCGGCCCCAATCGGCCCGCATCTCCCACATGGTCGGCACCGTCCTGGAAAGAATCCATTATCGCCAGGCCCCGCTCGA
>JADMIO011216369.1_pt1 | contig 24642 bp, 25 predicted proteins | sample 8958161 | NCBI WGS metagenome assembly JADMIO01 (sample SAMN16585339, study PRJNA669376) | soil metagenome | isolation source: Crop rotation soil | place: USA: Cullars Rotation, Alabama | collected 2011
CGCGACAACTTGTCCACGTGGAATTCTAAGCTTAGGATCCCAATGTGCTGGAAAGAGCGGCCGAACGACTTCATCATCGACCGCGAGCGTCCGCGCCAGCATCTCTCCTTCGGCTTCGGCGTGCATCGCTGCGTCGGCAACCGCGTCGCCGAGATGCAGCTGACGATCATCTGGGAAGAGATCCTGAAGCGCTTCCCGGTGATCCAGCTGGTGGACGAGCCGGTCCTCACCTATTCGTCCTTCGTCAAGGGTTATGAGAGCATGCGCGTCGTCATCCCGTCGCGGAATTGACGTTGCGGCCTCCCGCCGCGGTGAGACGGCGTTCATGACCGACACGATCCTGACGCGTCCAGCCCGGCCCGCGCCTCGTCGGCGCGACGCCGAGGCGACGCGCGCCGCGATCCTCGAAGCGGCCAAGGCGCACTTCGCCCGTCTCGGCTATGACCGCGCCGGCCTTCGGGAGATCGCCGCGGAAGCGGGCGGCGACGTCGCGCTGATCAAGCGTTACTTCGGCGGCAAGGAGGGGTTGTTCACAGAAGCGCTGAAGGCCTCGTTCCATCCGGACCATTTGCGCGAATGGAACAGGGCGACCTTCGCGCGCGACGTCGCGACCATGATGGCCGACAATACGCGCACCGACGAGCGGCGCACCGCGACGTTTCAGTTCCTGCTGCGCGCGGCGACGTCGCCGACGACGGCGCCGCTGCTGAATGTCGCCGTCCAGGAGCGTTTCCTTGCGCCCATCCGCGACTGGCTGGGCGGCGAGGATGCCGGGCCGCGCGCCCGCGTTCTCGCCGCGACCTATATCGGCTTCCTCGTCGAACGGCTCATTCGCGGCAAGCCCCTGGCCGGCCGGGAGCGCAAGGTCTTCATCGACCACGCCACGGCGACCTTCGAGGCGCTGATCGGGCCGTGAGAGGCGGCGCGGAACAAGTGGCGGGAAGATCAGTAATCGCCTCGGCGTTTTACTCGCGATAGCCGAGGAGGCGCCTCCCTGCGAAGAGCATGTCGAGCTGGTCCCAGATCGAGCCTTCGCGATTCACTTCGACGTGCGTGACCTCCTCGAGAATATAGAGATGCGCGCGATCGCCGAGGGTGGCCGCGAGCTTCTGGCTTTCGACGGAGGCGATGAGCGGATCGTCCTTGCCGTGCACGAGCAACGCGTCGGCGTGAAAGCCTGAGAGGTCCTGCTTTGAGAGGTCGAGAGCATCGAGCTGCGCCTTCAGCTCCGGCGGCAGCGCGGCGACGAGGGATTCGACGATCGCGGGGTTGCGGTTCGCCATCAGGGCGTAGACGGCGCGGCCCGAGCCCTTGAGCTGGGCGACGAGGGAGGAGACGTCGGCGTTTTCGTCCTTGAGCTTGGCGTCGGCGATGGCGACCAGCACGGCCTTGTCGGTCTGGTCGTCGATGCCGAGCGCATTGGCGCGGAGGAAGGCCCAGACGGCGTAGATGCCGGGCGGGGCGGTGGTCCAGGGGTCGCTGTCGTTCAAGCGATAGGCGCGCGTGGTGACGAAGCGCAGAAGGTCGGTCATCGAATAATAGGGACCGATCGCGAAGACGAAGGAGACCTGGTCGTTCGCCGGCGCGCGCGAGGCGGCGAGGAAGACGGGGCCGGCCATGTAGGACAGCGCGGCGATGCCGACCTTTGTCTTGGGGGCGCCGGGAATGTCGGCTGAGGCGAGCCAGGTGACCGTGTCGCCGACGGCGACGATGTCGGCGGGGCTCGCTTGCAGCTCCTTGAAGGCGGGGATCTCCGGGATGACGACGACGAAGCCGGCGCGGGCGAGCGAGGTGGCGAAGGCAGCGACGCGGTAGTCGGTGCGCGCGTTCTGCAGAAGACCGGGGACGAAGATCATGCGGCCCCGGATCGCCTCGGCCGGCAGGTAGAGATCGCCCGAACCGGCGCGGCCGTCCACGGTCCAGGTGACCGGCTTCACGGTCGGCGCCTTGTGCATTTCCTTCCAGCGCGTCGGCCCGTCGACGGCGGCGATGTCGGTGAGGAACCAGGCGGCTTCGAGATATTTCGGGACGAAATAGCTGGAAGTGCCCGCGAGGCCCGCAACCACGAAGAGGATGACGATGACGATCCGGCCGCGTCGGTTCATGCGAGCTTTCTACCCGGACGAACGTGGCGGGGTCGAGGCGAAGCGCCTATGATCGGCCGATGACGACGGCGCTGTTCACGCATTTTGCGTGCCTCGACCATGTGACCCCGCCCGGCCATCCCGAGTCGCCCGAGCGGCTGCGCGCCGTGCTGGCGGCGCTGGCGGCGCCGGACTTCGCCGCCCTAGCGCGGGGCGAGGCGCCGCGGGCGACGCCGGATGCGCTGAACGCCATCCATCCCAAGGCCTTCGTGCGCCGGGTGCTCGACAGCGTGCCCGAGAAGGGCTGGCGCTCGATCGATGGCGACACCGCGCTGTCGCCCGGCTCCGGCGAGGCGGCGTTGCGCGCGGCCGGCGCCGTGGTCGCCGCCGTCGATGCGGTGATGAGCGGCGAAGCGAAGAACGCCTTCGCGGCGGTGCGCCCGCCCGGCCATCACGCGGAGCCCGGGACGGCGATGGGATTTTGCGTGTTCAACAATGTCGCGGTCGGTGCGCTGCATGCGCGGGCGAAGCACGGGCTTCACCGCATCGCGGTCGTCGATTTCGACGTGCATCACGGCAATGGAACGCAGGCGGCGTTCGAGCGGGACGCCGAATTGTTCTTTGCTTCGACCCATCAATGGCCGCTTTATCCGGGCACCGGCCTGCCGCAGGAGCGGGGGATCGACGGCAATATCCTGAACGTGCCGCTGCCGCCGCGCGCCGGCTCGGGCGAATTCCGCGATGCCTTCGCGCAGCATGTCATGCCGGCGCTCGACGCCTTCGCACCGGAGTTCATCATGATCTCGGCCGGCTTCGACGCGCATGAGGCCGACCCGCTGGCCGAGCTCCGCCTGCACGAGGACGATTTCGCCTGGGCGACCGCGATCCTCGCCGACGCGGCTGACCGGCACTGCAAGGGCCGTATGGTCTCGACTCTCGAAGGCGGCTATGACCTCGAAGCGCTGGCGCTTTCGGCCGCCGCGCATGTCAAAGGGTTGATGGCGGCATAGGCATGGCGAAGGCGGCGGCGGGTTCGGCGGACGACGTGGCGAAGCTCTCCTTCGAGGAGGCGCTGAAGCAACTGGAAGACATCGTCGGCCGGCTCGAAAGCGGCCGCGTCGAGCTGGAGGAATCCATCTCGATCTATGAGCGCGGCGCCGCGCTCAAGGCGCATTGCGAGACCAAGCTGAAGGACGCCGAAGCGCGCATCGAGAAGATCGTGCTCGGCCCGGGCGGCCAGCCGACCGGGACCGGGCCGCTCGATCCCGGTTAGGCCGGGCTGGCCATGCGCCCCGCCCTCATCGAAGCGGCACTCGGCGAGACGCAGATCTTCATGGAGGAGATGCTCGATCTCCTTCTGCCGCGCCCCGATGGCCCCGAGAAACGCCTGCTTGAAGCGATGCGATATGCGACGCTCGGCGCCGGCAAGCGGCTGCGCGCCTTCATGACGCTGCAGACCGGCCGCCTGTTCGGCGTCGATCGCCGCGCGCTCGGGCGCGCCGCCGCGGCGGTCGAATGCCTGCACGCCTATTCGCTGGTGCATGACGATCTGCCTTGCATGGACGATGACGATCTGCGCCGCGGCCAGCCGACAGCGCATCGCAAGTTCGACGAGGCGACCGCCGTTCTTGCCGGCGACGCGCTGCAGGCCTTCGCGTTTCAGCTGCTCTCGGCCGTCGAGACCCATGCCGATCCTTTCGTCCGCGCCGAGCTCGTCGCGCGCCTCGCGCAGGCAGCGGGACCGAGCGGCATGGTCGGCGGCCAGATGATCGACATCGCGACCGAGGGCACCGCGCCCGACATGGTGACGATCACACGGCTGCAGCGGCTGAAGACCGGCGCGCTCATCGTCTTCGCCTGCGAAGCGGGCGCGATCATGGGCAAGGCGTCGCCGCAGCAGCGCCAGGCGCTGGTCGGCTATGCGCAGGATCTGGGGCTCGCCTTCCAGATCGCCGACGATTTGCTCGACGTCGAAGGCGACCCTGAAGCCATGGGCAAAGCGGCGGACGGCAAGGACGCCGCGCGGGGCAAGACGAACTTCGTGGCGGCGCTCGGTGTGGGGCGCGCGCGGGCGCAGGCGGAGTTGCTGGCGGGCCAGGCGGTCGCCCATCTCGAAGGATTCGACTCCCGGGCAGATCTGTTGCGCGGCCTTGCAGCTTTCGTCGTCGGCCGCGACGCATAGCGTGCCGCGGCTTGCGTGTTCCCGGCCGGCACGCTGTCACCGCAATTCCGAGATTTCGTCGCGGCACTCCGCTTTGCGAGACTAGATCATGATCCTTCATCCGACCGGCCGTTTCGACAATGCGCCCGCCGATAACCGAGAGATCGAGGTGCGCCCGCTGGCAGCCGCCATGGGCGCGGAGATTGTCGGCGTAAGGCTCGCAAGCCTGAGCGATGCGGCGTTCGCGGAGGTGCGCGCCGCGCTCTTCCGGCACAAGATGATCTATTTCCGCGGCCAGGACGTGAGCCACGCCGAGCAGGAGAAGTTCAGCCTGCGCTTCGGGCCGTTCGCGCCGGATGCCTACACGAAAGGTGTCGACGGCTATCCCGACGTCCAACCCGTGATCCGCGAGGCGGGCGATCGGGCCGGCGTGATCTTCGGCTCCGGCTGGCATACGGATTCACCCTTCCTGCCGGAGCCGCCGGCGATCAGCATGCTCTACGGCGTCGAGATCCCGCCCTGGGGCGGCGACACGATCTGGGCCAACTCCGCGCTGGCCTATGCGACGCTGTCCGAAACCATGAAGACGATGCTCGCGCCGCTCAAGGTGCGGATGTCGATGGGTACGGTGCTGGAGACGGCACAGACGCACCAGGCGCCCGACGAAACGCCGATCGGCAGGATCGCCGCAACACGCGGCCAGGCCCAGTTGCCGGCGGAGATCGTGCGCAAGGTTGAGGGCTCTGGCCATCCGCTCGTCCGCACCCATCCGGTTACCGGCGAGAAGGCGCTCTACTGCGACCAGACCTATGCGCGAGGCATAGACGGCCTCACGCCGGAAGAAGCCGCGCCGTTTCTGCAGTTCCTGGTGCGCCACATCACCCAGCCCGCCTTCACGTGCCGCCTCCGCTGGGAAGCGGGGACATTCGCGCTCTGGGACAACCGGCTGTGCGTCCACCAGGCCTTCAACGACACGGACGGCTTCCGCCGCGAGCTCTACCGGACCACGGTCGCAGGCGAGGTCCCGGCCTAGTCATCGCGCGCAGCGGATCGCGAAATTCAAAACGGCAGGAAGGTGCTGCCAAGCCGGGAGATCTGGCCATTGGCAGTCTCCATGTAGAGGCACGACAGGTGTTCGAGCGTAGAGACGTAGCAAAAGGTCGGCGCGCTGAGCTTGCGGATGCGAGCGTAATTCTCCTGGTCGATGCCGCCTTCAAGCTCGAACGGAATTTCGCCGGCCATCGGTGCTTCCGCGCCTGTCTTCCATTCGGGCAGGTCTGCGGTCGACTTGTAGGGGCTTTTCGACTGGTCGATCCAGGCGGTCAGCGCCGCTTCGACATCGGCCGGCGTCGTCTTGCCGACGAGGGCCGCGTTCTGCTCAAGCGGGTAGGACTCCCACATTTGCGGCGTGCCCGATTGATCGCGCACGACGATCACGGCGAACGCCTTTTCGCAGCTCGCGCCGCTCGCAAACACTTCGACCGTCGCGCTGGCGGCGGACCAGTCGCCTGCAGCGGCCGCGTTGCAGCGGTCGGCGGCGAGAGCGCCGGGCGCGGAAAGCAGCGCAGCAAAGGCGGCGCCTGCATACATGAGCTTTTTCATCGGTACTCCCAAGAGGGCGCTAGCCCGGAAAGTCTCAACACCGGATCGACGCGAGGCGTTCGATTCCGCCGAGCGTGGCAAGGCTGCTCGTCCGCCCGCCGCGTTCGTTACAGTCCCATTGCCTTGAGCGTATCGGTCAGACTGAACGGTTCGGGCGTTCCTGCATTGGCGACGATGTCGCTGATGCGCCAGCCTTCCGGCAGCTTGGCGAGCTTCACGTCGCTGACGGTCTGCGCTCCCATATTGGTGAAGGTGACGCGGACGGTCGCGCTCGCTTCGTCGCTTGCCGTGGTTTCCGCCTTGTCGAGCTTCAGCTTCTCGTAGTCCTGGGCGACGATCAGGAAATCCACGTCCAGCGGATCGGCATCGGGAAGTCGCGTCCTGGCAAGGCGCGCCGCCAGATCGGGCGTCAGGTAAGCGGCTGCGAACTCCGCCCAATTGACGTCAGGCAGATCGCTTCCCGTCGCCGCGTTCAGCACCGCGAAATAGCCTTCGTAGACGGTTCGCACGATATCGGAAGGCGCAGCGGTCTCGGCTGGCCGAAGCACAGGCACATCTTCAGCGAACGCACTAGCGGGCAACAGGCTGCCGATCGAACCGGCGATGGCGAGAACTGCGAATAGCTTCATGGGTAAGCGGCTCCGGGTGTATCGATGGGTGACGGCAGACGAGTCTTCGTGAATTGGATCGCGCAGTGGCGATACCGCCGCCGAGGCAGCGTGATCATTGATGAGCGGAATCTCGAAATATCTGCCCGTAGTGGAACTCGTGAACGCATCAACGATCGTCGTTGAGGCGCACGAAGGGCGTCTCATGCACTTGCAATGAGTATTATGTTGAAAGCAAGACCAACAGGAATTTTCTTCTTACTACGCCTCTGAGGATTATCGGGAACAACGCGAGAAAAGCGGAACGATCAGCCCGTGTGCGCGCTACTCCTTCGTTGCGGCCGTGTGGCGTCGTCCATCATGGCCGTTTTTCATGCTGCAATCCCTGAAAGGGACATTCGAATGATGGATACCAAGTTTGCGGCCCTGAGCGTTGTTCTGGCCGCGCTCGTCGGCACTGCGTCCGCCGCCGAGAAGGGCATGGTCGGCTTTCTCGATTCGACTGCCGCGACCTGCATGGCGCGCGAATACGACGACGCGCACATGAAGGCGCACCCGAAGCAGAAGGTCACGGGCATCGCCTTCACCTATGCGCCAGTGGCCGCGGAAGACGCGGCGGAGGGCGCCATCACGGGAGCGCTTGTGGTCACGCTGAAGGGCAGCAAGACGAGGCTCTACGGCTCCGCCTATTGCAAGAGCGGCAAGGGCTCCGACGTCGAATGCATCATCGATGAGGATGGCGGCAGCTTCAGGCTGGTCGAGACCAGCAAGGGCGGAGTCCTGGAGAACAAGAACCGCATCATGGTCATGCCGAATCTCGACGACTACGACGCCGCGCTTGCCGCGCGCGTGAACGTCGATCCGAAGGACGACCAGGAGGCGTTCCTGTTCACCTCCTACAAGAGCGACCTCTGCAAGATCGATTGAAGAGTCGACACCGGCCGCCCGGAAGCCATTGAGCATCCTGGCGGTCGCGCCTGACCGCGGGGATGGGCGAGTCGAATCTGCGCGGAACAGCCGGCGCAACCCGTGAGTATGGGAAGCGCCAGCGGTAGGGCGGCGGGCGCGGTCATGAGTTCGGCCGCGCCCGCTGTTCGCCGCTCCTCCCGTCGCGGTGCCAAAGGCGGCGCCATCCGATCTCTCGCAGCGTGTGACGACGGCGACGGCGGCGGAGTAGGATCGACGGGACACTGTCGATCGCCGATGCTGAGGGCAGGAAGCCCGCCATGCTCACCCGACGCCTGTTCCTCGTCGCGCTTGCCCTGACCGCCACCCCCGCGGTCGCGGGCGGGCCCATGTATGTCCCCGACGGCGGGCCTGGCCTGTCGCCTCGGGGCGAGAGGCTGGTGCGCAGGCTGAGGGCTGCGATCCGCGCCATCCAGGCCAAGCAGGCCGACCTGCCGCCGCCCGCATCGGACGGCGAACGGTTGGCGCGCCTGGCCGAGCTCGAGCAGGCGGCGCGCGAGGCGCTCTACGGGCTCGAGCTCGACGGCATGATCGAGGAAGATCAAAGGGCGACGCTGAACGCGGCCTGGACGCTCGTCGAAGCGATCGACCGCCGCAACCAGGTGGCGCTGAAGGCGATGCTCCCTGAGGATGGCGGCTGGTTCGGCCGCACCGCCTATGGCGAAGACGCGGCGCGGGCGGCCTGGCTGATCACGGTGCATGCGGTGAACGACCGCCGGCTGATGCGCGAGGCGGCCGCGCGGATGGCGCCGCTGGTGGCGACGGCCGAGATAGAGCCTGCCTGGTACGCCAGCGTCGTCGACCGGCTTGCCGTGCTGGAGGGCCGGCCGCAGACCTACGGGACCCAACCGGTGTGCAAGGGCGGCACCTGGGTGATCGGCGACGTCGAAGACCCCGCCAACCTCGAAGCGCGCCGGACCGCGCTGGGCCTGCAGGCGATGGATCCCAGCGATTTCCGGCCGCCGCCGGGCTGTCACTGATCCTGGTTTGGGGAGCTCAACATGGCGTCGCCCGGAAAAATTCAAGAGTATGGAATACCGACATCGGGCACGATTTCGGCGAAGCTCTACAACTTCGATGTCGGCAAGTTCGCCATCAAGCCCGAGCATTCCAAATGGCTGGTGACTGTCCTCGCCCCGAAACTGTGGGGCGGGGGAAGCTTCACGATCATCGGAATCGCAAGCCGTACGGGCAGCGACGCATCCAACATGAAACTGTCGGAAAACAGGCTGCGGGCCGTCGTGGATCTGCTTCGCAAGCTCGTGCCCAATAATTTCCAGGTCGCGATCGAACTGGCGGTGGGAGAACGCGCCGCCATGTATGCGGGCGCGAAGGACAGGACGGAAGACGAAAGCTGGCGGGGCGTCATCATCTCCGCCTGGGACAAGCCGGTCCCTCCACCGCCGCCGCCACCGCCGCCGCCTCTACCGGAACCCAAGCCGGCATACACCTACAGCAAGTTCCTCTCCCGCTGGCTCGGCTTCGGCATCAAGTCCGGCGGACAGTTGTTGATCGGCGGCGTCGAGAGCACGACCGCCTATGTGGTGAACCTGGGAGATCTCGAGACCTTCGATTTCCAGGTCGTGAGCAGCAGGTGGGGGCTGGGCCTGGGCGGCGGCGCGGGCGTCGTTGCGATTATCGGCTTCGGCTTCAGCATTCCGTACGAGCTGCACGGCAAATCGCTGAACGACTGGGGCGTCAATATCGCGTTCACCGAAAAGCTCATCTCGAAGTCGACGGTACAGGCGATTCAGACCAGCAAATTGTTCATCGACGGCTTCAAGAACGGCAGGTATGTGGCGCCGGCGCTCAACAAGGCGAAGCTGTTCGCGGATTGGGCCGTGCTTGCGAACGTCAGAAATGCGCTCCACACGCTGTATGGCGGGCTGGAGGCAGCGAAGCACTCGGGCGTCATCGTGCTCGACCTGCCCATGCTGGGCGTCGGACTTGAATTGTCCGCCTTCCTGACGCGAGGAACGATGTACGTTTCCAATCCGTCGCATTGGATCGAACCGAGCTGAGGCGCGACCGGGATGCATTCGAGCATCCGGTCGTGAGAGCCAGTTTGAAGTTGCGCTGCTGCCATATTGTGGCAGCATGCACTTTCCCTTGGCCATGATCGGGTGAGCGGCCCTTGTCTCGCGCGCAGCGTCTTCTCGATTTGATTCAGGTGCTGCGCGGGCATCGGCGCGCCGTTGCGGGCGCCGTGCTGGCCGACGAGCTCGGCGTATCGTTGCGCACGCTTTATCGCGACATCGAGACCCTGAAGGCGCAAGGCGCGCACATCGATGGCGAAGCGGGCGTCGGCTACGTGCTCCGTCCGGGCTTCATGCTGCCGCCGCTGATGTTCTCCGAGGACGAGATCGAGGCGCTGGTGCTCGGCTCGCGCTGGGTTTCGGAAAGGGCGGACGGGATTCTGGGCAAGGCGGCGCGCAACGTGCTCGCCAAGATCGGCGCGGTGCTTCCGGACGACCTCAGGGACGGCATCGATGCGTCGGGCCTGCTGATCGGTCCGGGCGAGCCGATCGCGGCGGGCGATGCCGAGCTTGCGGCGATCCGCGAGGCCATCCGGTCCGAGCGCAAGACGCGGATCGTCTATACGGACGAGCGGGCGAGCGCCACGAGGCGGACGATCTGGCCCTTTGCGCTGGCCTTCTATGATCGCGTTCGGGTGGTCGTCGCGTGGTGCGAATTGCGCGAAGGCTATCGCCATTTCAGGACCGACCGCATCACCGCGCTCGATGTGACGGCCAAGCGATACGCACGCCGGCGTGCCGCGCTGCTGAAGGAGTGGCGGACGCTGCGCGACGTTCCGGAGCAATGACTGCTGACATAAATTGACAGCATGGCTTTGTAAGCGTTTCCCACCGGCGCACGGATCCTCGTCGCACCGGCCCGAGGAGACCTTCCATGCCGGATTTCAGCTTTCTGCTGCTGCACGTCGAAGACCATGCCGCCAGCGCGGCGTTCTATAACGCGCTGCTCGACATCCCGATCATCGAGCAGAAGGCGGACTTCGCCATGCTGCCGCTCCGAGACGGCGTCATGTTGGGTCTGTGGGCCCGCGAGACGGTCGAACCGAAGAGTTCGGGCCAATCCGGCGCCAGCGAGGTCGCGTTCGTAGTCGCCGACGCGAACACGGTCGAGACGACGCATGCCGACTGGAAGCAGCGCGGCCTCCGCATCATCCAGGCGCCCACGCAGATGAGCTTCGGCACGACGTTCGTTGCACTCGATCCCGACGGTCATCGCCTGCGCGTGTTCGCGCCTGCCGCGGCGTAATTGCGAATCCTGGATCAACGCAACTGCGGCCGGGCGTTTTCAGTTCGGCCGCCAGGGAGGAAACTTCATGCAAAGCCCGATCCTCGCGCCGGCATCGGCGCTCGTGCTCTGGTCGATGGCCGTCCTGGTCTGGCTGACGATGACGCGTTTCGCGGCCATCTCGCGCTTGTCCAAAGATCAGCTTCGCACGCTGTCGAAGGCCGGGACGCGGGGGCCCGATCTGGAGCGCGTCCTTCCCGCCCGAGCGAACTGGAAGTCGCACAACTACACGCACCTGATGGAGCAGCCGACGGTGTTCTATGCGGTGGTTTTGATCCTGGCGCTGGCGGGCGCCGGGGGCGGGATCAATACGACGCTTGCGTGGAGCTATGCCGGCTTGCGCGTTCTTCACAGCCTCTGGCAGGCATTGGTGAACAAGCTGCCGGTTCGCATGTTTCTCTTCACGACATCGAGCCTCTGCCTGATGGCGCTGGCCATCAATGCCGCCCGCGCCACGCTCCCGTGATACCTGGGCCGAACCTCGGACCGGCGGAGTTGTTCCGGACTGCGCTCGATCCTGCCCGGTTCGCTGCTCGCACCGTCCTCGCTGAAGGCATCACTTTTCTGTCGCGGCACGCAGCAGGCCGAGGGCGAGGGCGTGGCTGTCGGTTTCCGGCGTCGATGAATTCTCGATCACGACGACGACGGCGTCGTGCGCCGGGGAATAGAGAATGGTGGCTCTAATTCCCCATGACCCGCCGTTCCAGTCGAACCTGGCCTTGGGACGCTCGCGTGCCTTGGCGACCTCGCTTTCCTGATCGCGGAAGATCGTGAGGTCGCCGTGGCGCACGGCGCGCATGAACTTCGCGAGATCGGGCGCCGTGGAGGCTACGGCACCGGCGGCTCTCGCCCAGGCATTATATGTCCGCAGGCCGCCGCTCAAATTCGTGAGGCCATCCGCCCTGACAGGGCGCCGGCCGTCGAACGGCGAATGGGCAGGGTCGTCTTCGCTGGGCACTGCATAGCTGTCAGCGATTTCCACGCCCTCGAGACCCGCGCCCTCGACGCCGGTCCGGCTCATGCCGAGAGGAGCGAAGAGATAGTCCTCGTAAAGCCGGGAGATCGGCTTCCCGGTGACGTGGGACAGCGCGGCTTCGAGGATGATGTATCCGGTGCTCGAATACCACGTCCCCTCGCCGGGCCGGCCCGCAGGCGGGTTGTCCGGCTGGCGGGCATAGGAGAGCAAGCGCTCGATGGACCACGCGGCCTCGCCGCGATGCGGGTCGCTGAAGAGATCGCGGTAGAACGGACTGCTGTAATCGCCGTTGAAGTTGAACACGCCGGTCTGGTGATCGAGCAGTTGGCCGATCGTGAACTCGTCCGCGTACGGAATGCCGTCCAGAAAGCCCTTCGGAAGGTAGTGGGAAGCAGGCGCCTCGAGCTTGAGCCTGCCTTCCCCGACGAGCTCCATCGTCACCGCGTAGGTCAGCAGCTTCGTCAGGCTTGCGGTACGCATCCGATCGTCAAGGGAAAGCTTTTGCTCCCTCTCCAAGTTCGAGAAGCCTCCGGCAAACGCCCATGACGCATCGCCCACGGCAACGAAAGCCTGCACGCCGACGGCGCCGGCGGCGATTTCCTTGCTCGCAAGGACCTCCAGCGTTTGAGAAATCTCGGGCGGAAGTTCTGCCGTCGAGGCCGGACTGGCGGCCATCGCAAGCAGAACCCAGAGCCCGGCAAGCCAGGCCGCGGCGCGCAGGCGGAAAGCAGGATGCGTCATGGATCGCTGATGGGTCATGCCAGAGGCCACGTCTTGTCAAAATCGAACCTTTCCCTGACGTTGACCCGCGTCACGAGGACACGATGGCTGGCAGTTCGACCGGGCAGGACGGCGGCAACAATTTCTGGGGCCGGGAGACGACGCGCTTCTCGGCCGGCGGTGTGCGCGGCGCGCACTGGCTCAGCGGTCGCGTGCCGGCGGAGCGGCATCGCCACGGACACGCGCATCCGCACTTCCTCCTGGTCACCGGCGGCACCTATATCAGCAGGCTGGCCGCCGGCGGGCGGTTCACATCGCCGCTCATGTTCTGTCCCGGCGGCGTCGTCCACGACGATCACGTCTCCGACGCGGGCGGAAGCTTTCTCACGATCACGCTCTTCGACGAAGGTCTTCTCGAAACCCTCGACCGCCGGCTTCCGGCAGACTCTCGGATGGTCCTGGACCCGCTTGCCTTGGGGACCGCATTGCGTCTCTTGAGGCAGAGCAATGCTGGCGGCGATGCCCGATCATTGGAGTTCACAGCCCTCGAGCTGATCGGGCAATTCTGCGGCGGGCCGGGCGAGCGCAGGAAGCCGCGATGGCTGGCGCGCGCGATGGCGCTCGCCGTCGAGGCGCCTGAGATGTCGATCGATGCCGTCGCGACACATTGCGGTGTTCATCCGGTCCACCTTGCACGGACATTCCGCAGATTCGTGGGATGCTCTCCGGCGCAGTTCCGCACGGCGCAGCGTCTCAGGGGCGCAGCCGATGCGTTGAGGCTGGACACGATGCCGATCAGCGAGATCGCGATCGCGCAGGGCTTTGCGGACCAAAGTCACTTCACCAAATCATTTTCGAAGATCTATGGCGTCGCGCCCGGCCGCTACCGAGCCGTGCGGTGAGCGACACGTCGGCAGCGGCCATCGGCCCGCAAAAATTTTCCGGAGTTCGATTCATGCCCCAGGCGCCGGGCTTGGCCGGCCCTACCGGCCCGCGCCGGTCCGTCGCCGGCCAAAACTCTGATCATTATTTCGCCTGTGACAGCGCGCCGTGGCGATGGAAATTGGCGGCGCGCGTTCCTCGAAAGGCGGCCGCGGACGTAGCGAGCAGGTCGCTCGTTCATAACCCATTGATTCTAGAGCAGATTTTCGGGCGGCGTGCCTGGCCCGTGGCCGGTCGCCACGGGTGAGCGGGGCACACGCGATGCGCGCATCGGCGGCTCGGCAAGACTCTCCAAAGTTGCGAGCGGGAACTGTGGGTTAACAGGTTTCGGGCAGTCTCTCCGGACTCGCCGCGCTTTACCGGGGAAAGCGCCTTCATGTCTCGCCGTAAACCCGTCGGCCGCCAGCGCGGCCACACGATGCTGGACCAGTACGCGCGCAGCGTAGGCACCTTCGTGAATCGGCGCCGGACGGAGCGGGCGCTGGGCGCCGCCAAGACCGAGGCCGAACTCTCCAGCCGGGCCAAAACGAACTTCCTCGCCAATATGAGCCATGAACTGAGGACGCCGCTCAACGCGATCATCGGCTTCTCGCAGATGCTGTCCTCGCGCGCGATCGTCGCGACGCTGGAGAACGAGCGCTACGAGTATGCCGAGCATATCGAGCAGGCCGGCCAGCATCTGCTCGGCATCATCTCCGACATCCTGGACATGTCGAAGATCGACACCGGGGCGATGACGACCGAGTTGGCCCCAGCCCGCATCGCCGATCTCCTGGCGCCGTGCGAGATGATGCTGCGCGAGCGCATCCAGAAGAAGCGCCAGTCGTTCAAGATGACTTTCGGTCCGGACCTCTCGCGCATCGACGTCGATGCCCGCCGCTTCAAGCAGGTCGTGATCAACATCCTGTCGAACGCCAACAAGTTCACGCCCGAGGACGGCCGCATCGAGCTCTCCGCCTGGCAGGCCGAGGACGATCACGTCGAGATCGTCATCACGGACACCGGCGTCGGCATGACCGAGGACGAGATGGCGATCGCTCTGCAGCCCTTCGGCCAGGTACAGTCGGCCTATAACCGCGCTCATGAGGGCACCGGGCTCGGCCTGCCGATCGCGCGCCGGCTCACCGAATTGCAGGGCGGCATGTTCCACCTCGCGAGCGAGGTCGGACAGGGCACGCGCGTCACGCTGACCTTCCCCTGTTCCGACAACCGGCTCTCGGCACGTCCTGCCGAAACGAAGCCGGCCGCCGAAGCCGCATCGCCTGCCGCCAGCACCGATCTCAAGTTTGGGAGTGCCTGACCGTGACCGCCACCACCCTGCAGAACCGCACCCCGGGTCCCGTTGCGCTAAAGTCGCCGCATATCGCGCGCCTCGTCTCCGTCACCGGAAACCAGGCCGTCGCGGCGCTCGACACGCCGACACGAGGTCAGATGACGGGGACCGAGCAACGCGTCCATGTCGGCTCGGTCATCCGCATCGCGACGCCGGGCTCGTCGGTCATCGGTTGCGTCACCGGCATGAGCGTTCCGGCCGGTACGCTCGGCGAAGGCAATGACGAGGTCCGCCTGCTCGAGCTCGACCTGGTCGGAGAGATCGCGCGCGACCTGCGCACCGGCAACCGCTCCTTCAAGCGCGGCATCACCTCGCTGCCCTCGCTCGGCGACGGCGTCAGCCTCGCCGGCGTCGAGGACCTGATCCAGGTGTATTCGGCGGGCGGCCAGGCCGCTGTCACGATCGGCCAGCTGTCGCAGAACGCGGGCATCCCGGCGCAGGTGATGCTGGACGATCTGCTCGGCAAGCATTTCGCGATCGTCGGCACCACCGGCTCAGGCAAGTCCTGCGCAATCGCGGGGCTGCTGCAGCAGGTGCTGAAGGAGCACGAGAGCGCGCATATCGTCGTGCTCGACATGCACAACGAATATGCGACGGCGTTCGGCTCGCGCGCCGAGCTCATCAATCCGTCCAATCTCTATCTGCCGTTCTGGCTGATGACGCGCGACGAGATCGTCGACGTGCTGGTCAGCGAAGGCGAGGACCGCGACACCGAGGTCGCGATCCTGTTCGAGGCCATTCTCCTCGCCAAGCGCCGCTTCGCCGAGGGCGCGAGCCGCGCCGCGAGCGCGATCCGCAAGGCGGCGGACGGACAGGCCCTCGTCAGCCTCGACACGCCGATGCCGTTTCGCTTGTCGGATCTCATCGCCTATATCGACGAGCAGCTCGGCAAGCTCGACCGCCTCGCCGGCACGCTGCCGCTGCGCCGGCTCAAGAGCCGCATCGAGCTTCTCACCATCGACCCGCGCTATGCCTTCATGTTCGGCGGCGTCACCGTGCAGGACGACATGGCCGAGGTGCTCGGCCGCATCTTCCGCGTTCCGACCGACGGCCGGCCCGTCACGGTGATGGATCTCTCGATGATCCCGCCCGAGATGCTGAACGTCGTCGTCTCGATCATCTGCCGCATGACCTTCGACCTCGGCGTCTGGAGCACGGGCCAGCTCCCGATCACGCTGATCTGCGAAGAGGCGCATCGCTATGCGCCGGTGGTCGGCAATACCGAGTTCAACGCCTCGCGCCGCGAGATCGCGCGCATCGCCAAGGAAGGCCGCAAATACGGCATCTCGCTCGGCCTGGTGACGCAGCGCCCGTCGGAGATCGATCCGACCATCCTCTCCCAGTGCAACACGATGTTCGCGATGCGCCTGACGACGGAAGGGGATCAGAACGTCGTCGCGGCCGCCGCGACCGACGAGACGATGAACCTGCTCCAGCTGCTGCCTTCGCTGGGCGACAGCGAGGCGATCGTGCTCGGTCAGGCCGTGCCGATCCCGATGCGCATCAAGTTCACGCAGCTCGACCCGTCGGTCGCGCCGCGCAGCAAGACGGCGCGCTTCTCGGTCGCCTGGCGCAACGAGACGATGACACCGGATGCGCTGCAGAAGGTGGTCGACCGCTGGCGCCTCTCGAAGCGCGATAAGGCGTAACGCGGCTCAGCGCAGGATCGCGTCGGCCATCAGGGTCTGCGTCGTCGCCTGGAGCGGCGGCGCGGAGAACGACATGAACTGCGTCATGCCGACGAAGATGAGGTCGTTCTCCGGGTCGACCCAGAACCAGGTGCTGGCCGCGCCGTCCCAGTGATAGGTGCCGCGGCCGACCGGCACGCCGGCGAGCTTGGGATCGGTGAAGACGACGCCGTTCACGCCCATGCCGAAGCCGGGACGGATATGCTGCTGGCCGGCCGGGAAGCGCCGCTCCATCAGCTCTTCCGCCAGGTGATTGGTCATCATCAGCCGAGCGGCATCCTCCGAGATGATGCGCTTTCCATCGAAGGAACCGCCGCCCACCAGCATCAGCGCGAAGCGCGCATAGTCGCCGATGGTCGCGACGAGGCCGCCGCCGCCCATCGCCAGAGCGGGCTCGGCGGAATGGTCGGTGCGCATCGGGTTGGCGATCGCGGTCAGCGGCTGGTCGCCGCGCTTCAGGTACAGCGTCGCGAGACGCTCGGCCTTGTCGGGCGGGGTGAAGAAGGCGGTATCGGTCATGCCGAGGGGCTCGAAGATCCGCTCGCGCATGAAGGCGGCAAGGCTCTGGCCGGTGAGGCGCTCGATCATCGCGCCTTCGATGTCCATGCCGACCGAGTACCGCCACGAGCTGCCCGGCTGGTAGGCGAGCGGGCAGGTGGCGAGGCGCGCCATCAGCTCGGCGAGATCGGCGGCCCCCCAGACATTGGCCGCGCGATAGGCCGCATCCACTGCATCGTTCGGGTCCGACAGCGCGGAGCCGTAGCTGAAGCCCGCCGAGTGCGTGACGAGCTCGCGGATCGTCGGCGGATGGCGTGGCGCTTCGAGCCGGAGCGAACCGTCTTCGGCCTTGCCGGCGAAGACCTTGAGGCCGGCGAGCTCGGGCAGGTGCTTTTCGACCGGATCGTCGATTTGCCAGTGTCCCTCGTCCCACAGCATCATCATCGCGACGGCGGTGACGGGCTTGGTCATCGAGAAGATGCGGTAGAGGCCGTCGGCGCGCGAGGGCTCGCGGCGCTCGATGTCCTTCCATCCCATCGGATGGACGTGGCAGATCTTGCCGTGGCGCGCGACGAGCGTCACGGCACCGGGCATGCGGCCGGCATCGATCTGCTCCTGCACATAGGCATCGACTCGGGCGAGGCCGGCGGAAGAGAGGCCGACATTCTCAGGCGTGGCTTCGACGACCGGCGCCGGCATCAGATCATCCCCGATTTCGCGATGGCGCCGAGATGGCGGGCGCTCGGCTTCGGGGTGCGCTCGAACGTCTCGTAGTCGACATGGACGAGGCCGAAACGTTCGTGATAGCCGCGCGTCCATTCGAAATTGTCGAGCAGCGACCAGCAGACATAGGAGTGCACCGGAATTCCGTCGGCGAGGCATTGCCGGACTTCGGCGAGCGCGGCGTCGAGAAAGGCGACGCGGCGGGTGTCGTCGTCGGTCGCGATGCCGCTTTCGGTGACGTAGATCGGGCGGCCGATGCGCTCGTGCGCGAAGCGGATCGTGCCGCCGAGAGCCTGCGGATAGAATTCGTAGCGCGCCGCCGTCTTCTCCGCGCTTTCAGGCGGCGGGAGCGGGCCCTTCGGCCCGACGCGGAGGCGCGTATAGGTCTGGACGCCGATGAAGTCGGATTGCTTGGCGGCTTCGAGCCAGGGGCCGTAGAGCGCGTCGATCACCTGTTCGGCGAGGTTGTCGTCGCCGACGCCCTGAATGTCCTGCATGGTCAGTGTGAGGCCGACGGGGAAACTGCCGCGGCCCGCCTTCATGGCGGCGCTCGCCTTGGCATGGGCGTCGAGCAGGACGGGTTCGCAGGCTGCGAGCGGCGCGAAGAGCAGGCTGGAGAAGCGCGGCGAGTCCGTGGCCGTGCGGCAGGCGTCGATCATGGCGTCGATCGCCGCGTGCTGCGCCGGGTTGCGACGGAAGAGGGCAACGAGGCGCTGGATGTTGGCTTCGTTGAAGGTGGTGGCATAGGCGATGAGATCGCCGAAATGCGCCGTCGCCTTCCCGGCGAAACGGGCGAAGAGATCCGCGGCGTCCCCGACCTCGAAGCCGCCCCGTGCGGCGAACCAGCGCGGCACCGTGAAGTGGTTGAAGGTGATCATCGGCGCGAGGCCCTTCGCATGGCAGGCCTCGAGCACACGGCGATAATGATCGAGCGCAGCGGTCGAGAACTTTCCTTCCTCCGGCTCGATGCGCGCCCATTCGATGCCGAAGCGATGGCAGTTGAAGCCGAGCCCGGCGGCGATGGCGATGTCCTCGCCGTAGCGGTGATAGGAATCGCAGGCGTCGCGCGACGGCTCGGCGAAGACCGTCGGCGCGATGTTCTCGCAGAGCCAGGCGTCGGAGTTGAAGTTGTTGCCTTCGCTCTGATGGGCCGAGATGGCGGTCCCCCAGAGAAAGCCTTGAGGCGCGGGGCGGCGAACGGGGTCGGTCAAAGGCGCGCCTTTCGCTCAGATCACCGGGCGACGTTGGCACGGGGCCGGGTCCCATCAAAGCCGGGCGGCGGGCGAGGGGGCTTGCCCCCGAAATCGCCCTGATTCTCTGCAACACCTTGTGGAAACCGGTGAAAGTCCTGCCCGTTTGCGGGGTTAGAGTCCTCGACGGGCCGCCTTCGCAGGTGCGATAATGCGGTGGTTCGCCGGCGAAGCGGACCTGAGAGCTAAGAAGCAGCGTCGTGACCCAAGTGCCCGAAGAACCCGTCCTGCCGCCGTCGCGTACGCCACTCCTCGACCGGATCATCAGTCCCGCCGATATGAAGGGACTGAACCGTGCGCAGCTGAAGCAGCTCGCGGGCGAACTGCGTCAGGAGACGATCGACGCCGTGTCGGTGACCGGCGGGCATCTCGGTGCCGGGCTCGGCGTCGTCGAACTGACGGTCGCGCTGCATCACCTCTTCGATACGCCGAACGACCGGCTGATCTGGGATGTCGGGCACCAGGCTTATCCTCACAAGATCCTGACCGGGCGGCGCGAGCGCATCCGCACGCTGCGCCAGGGCGGCGGTCTATCGGGCTTCACGCGCCGCGCGGAGAGTCCGTACGACCCATTCGGCGCAGCGCATTCCTCGACCTCCATTTCGGCGGGCCTCGGCATGGCCGTGGCGCGCGACCTGCGCGGCGAGAAGCGCAATATCATCTCGGTGATCGGCGACGGCGCGATGTCGGCGGGCATGGCCTATGAGGCGATGAACAATGCCGGCGCGATGCATTCGCGCATGATCGTGATCCTCAACGACAACGACATGTCGATCGCGCCGCCGGTGGGCGCGATGAGCGCCTATCTGGCGCGGCTCATCTCGTCGGGCACGTATCTGGGTTTCCGGCGATTCGCCAAGCAATTGGTCAAGCGGCTGCCGCGCTTCTTCTTCGACAAGGCCAAGAAGGCCGAAGAGTATTCGCGCGGCATGTGGACGGGCGGCACGCTCTTCGAGGAGCTCGGCTTCTACTATGTCGGGCCGATCGACGGGCATAACCTCGATCACCTGATCCCGGTGCTGACCAATGTGCGTGACGCCAAGCTTCAAGGCCCGGTGCTCGTCCATATCGTGACGCAGAAGGGCAAGGGCTATGCGCCCGCCGAGAGCAGCAGCGACAAGTATCACGGCGTCGCCAAGTTCGACGTCATCACGGGCGTGCAGGCGAAGGCGACCTCGAACGCGCCGCACTACACCCGCGTCTTCGCCGACGCGCTGATCGACGAGGCGAGCCGGGACGAGAAGATCGTGGCGATCACGGCGGCGATGCCGTCGGGGACAGGGCTCGATCTCTTCCAGAAGAAGTTTCCGACGCGCACCTTCGACGTCGGCATCGCCGAGCAGCATGCGGTGACCTTCGCGGCGGGCCTCGCCACGGAAGGCTACAAGCCGTTCTGCGCGATCTATTCGACCTTCCTGCAGCGCGCCTATGACCAAGTCGTGCATGACGTCGCGATCCAGGGCCTGCCGGTGCGCTTTGCGCTCGACCGCGCAGGATTGGTGGGCGCGGACGGCGCGACGCATGCGGGCGCGTTCGACACGACCTACCTCGCGACCCTTCCGGGGTTTGTCGTCATGGCGGCCGCCGATGAGGCGGAGCTGAAGCATATGGTGGCGACGCAGGCGGCCTATGACGCCGGCCCCAGCGCCGTGCGCTATCCACGCGGCGAAGGCATGGGCGTCGAGATGCCCGAGCACGGCGTGCCGCTGGAGATCGGCAAAGGTCGCGTGCTGCGCGAGGGCTCGACCGTCGCGCTGCTGTCCTACGGCACGCGGCTCGGCGAGACCTTGCGGGCCGCCGAGCAGCTCCAGTCGATGGGGCTCTCGCCGACGATCGCCGATGCGCGCTTCTGCAAGCCGCTGGACGAAGAGCTGATCCGCCGCCTGCTGACGACGCATGAGCTGGTCGTCACGGTGGAGGAGGGCGCGATCGGCGGCTTTGCGGCGCATGTGATGCAGTTCGCGCTGAACGCCGGGCTGCTCGACGGCGACGTGAAGCTGCGCACGCTGACCTTGCCTGACGTCTTCATCGATCATGACGCGCCGCAACGGCAATACGACGAAGCGGGCCTCAACGCGCCGCATATCGTCCGCACCGTGATGCAGGCGCTCGGACGCGAGGCCCAATGGGCGAGCAACCGCGCGTAAGGCCGACCCTCACGTTGACGGCGAAGCCCGCCGCCCCCGCCGCACCGCCGGCGGGCGCGAAGATGCGCGCCGATCTGCTGCTGGTCGAGAAGGGCATCTTCCGCAGCCGCAATCGCGCGCAGTCGGAGATCCGCGCCGGCAGCGTCTTCGTCGGTGATCGCAAGATCGAGAGCGCCAATGAGATGCTGGATGTCTCGGCGCCGCTCTCGCTGAAGCAGCGCGCCAATCCTTACGTCTCGCGCGGCGGGCTGAAGCTGGCGCACGCGCTCGATCACTTCGCGGTCGATCCCAAGGGCAAGATCTGCCTCGATGTCGGCGCGTCGACGGGCGGTTTCACGCAGGTGCTGATCCAGCGCGAGGCGAAGAAGGTCTATGCGGTCGATGTCGGCAAGGATCAGCTCCACGCCTCGCTGAAGGGCGACGAGCGGATCGTCAGCCTTGAGAAGACGGACGCGCGCAATCTCACGCGCAAGGAGATCATCGAGCAGCCCGACCTCGTCGTCGCCGATGTCAGCTTCATCTCGCTGCAGCTGGCGTTGCCGCGCGCCTTGGCGCTGGCGGCGCCGGGCGCAACCCTCATTGCGCTGGTGAAGCCGCAATTCGAGGCGGGGCGCGGCAATGTCGGCAAGGGCGTGGTGCGCGATACGCTGACCCAGCGCGAGGTCGTGGCGCGTACCGGCGTATGGCTCGGCGCGGCGGGCTGGACCGTGAAAGGCACGACCGAGAGCCCGGTCACCGGCGGCGACGGCAATGTCGAGTTCCTGCTGTGCGCCCAGAAGGCGAGCTGAGCGCGGCCGGGTCCGCGACACCTGTCTGTCCGCATTTCGGAATCTGTGGCGCGTGCCAACGGCAGGACCTGCTGCCTGAGGACTATCGCGCGTGGAAGCGCGGCAACGTCGTGCGCGCCCTGCAACATGGCGGCATCGAGGTGCCCGTCGGCGAACTGATCGACGCGCATGGGGAGGGCCGGCGGCGTGTGACGCTGGCGCTGAAGCACGGCGTCGCCGGCTATCACGAGCGCGGCTCTCACACTGTCATGGCGGCGGAGGTCTGCCCCATCCTCGCGCCGGGGCTCGCCGGCGCGTTGCCTTTTGCGCGAGCGTTGGCAGCAGAGGTTTCGGATCGCTGGCTCAGCCTGCTGATCACCGCGACCCAGAACGGCATGGATGCCGATCTGAAAGGCCCGCTGCACGGCAATGCCCGATTGAACGCGCGGCTGGCGGCCATCGCGCGGGAGCACGGCCTCGCGCGGCTGACGGCGGAGCGCGAGGCGATCGCGCTCTATAGGACGCCGACCATCCCGATGGGTCCGGCGGCGACGCTGGTGCTGCCGCCCGCCGCTTTCCTCCAGCCGACGGCGAAGGGCGAGGATGTGCTGGCGCATCTCGCCTGCGATCCGCTGCGGCGGGCGCGGCGGGTGGCCGATCTCTTCTGCGGCGTCGGGCCGTTCGCGATCCGTCTCGCGGCGTGGTCGCGGGTCGCAGCCTATGACAGCGACGGGCTCGCGGTCTCGGCGCTGCGCAAGGCGGCGGCGGTGCCGGGCTTCAAGCCGGTGACGGCGGAGCGGCGCGATCTCTTCCGCCGTCCGCTGGTCGCGGAGGAGCTGCGCGAGTTCGATGCGGTCGTGCTGGACCCGCCCTTCGACGGCGCGGCGGCGCAGAGCGCGGAGCTGGCGCGCTCGGCCGTACCGGTGATCCGCTATGTCTCGTGCAGCCCGCAGAGCTTCGTCCGCGATGCGAAACTGCTGATCGAGGGCGGCTACCGCCTTGTTTCGGTCACGCCGGTCGATCAGTTTCTCTATGCCAACCATGTCGAGCTCGTCGGTGCCTTCGAGAAATAGACGGCTGAACCCGGACCTCATCGCCGGGCGGCTCGCGCATGCCGTGGGCGCGGTCGCGAAATCGGCGTGGTTCGGGGCGCATTATCTCGCGGCGCGGCGGCAGGCGGGCAAGCTCGACGAGGACGGCAAGCCGTTCCGGCTGGCGCACAAGCTGCCGACCCTGCCGCAGATCCTGATGAACGTGCGCGAACTCATCAATCGCGACCGGGCCAATGTGGAACGCGGTTTCTATCCGGCGCCCGAAGGCCCGCCGCTCGAGCTCGCGGCGGCGCGGCGCGCGAGCCGGCGCTTCCTCGACGACGCGCAGGAAGTGGCGCGGCGGCGGCGCCAGGGCGCGGCGCAGGAGGCGGCGGCGATGCGCGAGGACCTGCCGCGCTACTACCGGCAGAATTTCCATTTCCAGACGGACGGCTATCTCTCCGCCGACTCGGCGGCGCTCTACGACTTCCAGGTCGAGACGCTGTTCGGGGGCACGGCGGGCGCGATGCGGCGCCAGGTGCTGCCGCTGCTGGCCGAAGGATTTGCCGGGCGCGACCAGCGCAAGCTGCGCCTGCTCGAGCTCGGCTGCGGCACCGGCGCGCTGACGGCGGAGATCGCGCGGGCGTTTCCGCGCCTTGCGATCGAGGCGATCGATCCGTCCGCCGACTACCTGGCGGCCGCGCGGAAGCGGCTGGCGGGACAGTCCAGAGTGCAGTTCCATGAAGAGTTTGCAGAGCGGCTCGGATTTGCCGATGCAAGTTTCGATGCGGTGACCAGCTGCTATCTCTTTCACGAGCTGCCGCCCAAGATCCGCAAGGCCGTGGCCGCCGAGATCGCGCGCGTGACGAAGCCTGGCGGGATTTATGTCCATGCCGAGACGATCCAGTACGGCGATACGCCGCGCTTCGACGCCTTCATCGAAGCCTTTCCGCGGATTTTTCACGAGCCCTATTACGAGAGCTACGCGAAGGTGGAGCTCGCATCGCTTTTCAGCGGGTTCGAGATGGGTCGCGAGGCGACGGGATTCCTGACCAAAGCGAGCCTGTTCCGCAGGACCTAGCGTTCGGTGGTTGCCAACTCCTTCCTTGTCGTCCATTATATTAGCATAGTCTAATATAAGCGGAGGCTGGTATGGCACATCCAGGACATGGGACCGGGCCGTCGAGGATCGATGTGGCGGCGCATGTGGGCGCCGTGGTGCGGCGGGTCGAGGACCGGGACCATGAGGGTAAGCCGGCCCGCGTGGTGATCGCGACGCGCGACTACGACACCGACATTCTCGACTGCTGGGACGCGCTGACCAACGGCGAGCGTATTCCGCGCTGGTTCCTGCCGATCACGGGCGAGCTGAGGCTAGGGGGCAAGTATCAGCTCGTCGGCAATGCCGGGGGTACGATCACGCGCTGCGAACCGCCGCGCCATCTCGGCGTGACCTGGGAGTTCGGCGGCGGCGTGAGCTGGGTCAACATCACGCTGACCAGGCAGGGCAAGGACGTCACGCGGCTGGAGCTGGAGCACATCGCCCATCCCGAGGCGCATTGGGAGCAATACGGGCCGGGCGCGGTCGGCATCGGCTGGGAGCTAGGGTTGATGGGCCTCGCCGAGCACTTGATCGAGGGCGGCCTCAAGCCGTCGGAGGGGGTGGCGTGGCAGACGTCGGATGAAGCCAAGTCCTATATGCGCCAGAGCGGCGCGCTGTGGGGCGAGGCCGATATCGCCGGCGGCGAAAAGCCGGAGACCGCAAAGGCGCTTTCCAGCACAGTGGGATCCGAAGCTTGGAATTCACGTGACTTGAAGTCGCGGC
>JADMIO010634528.1_pt1 | contig 24639 bp, 20 predicted proteins | sample 8958161 | NCBI WGS metagenome assembly JADMIO01 (sample SAMN16585339, study PRJNA669376) | soil metagenome | isolation source: Crop rotation soil | place: USA: Cullars Rotation, Alabama | collected 2011
AACCGCCACTCCCTGAACGCCTTCGTCCGCTTCGCCCGCGTCGCCGAGCGAGTGAAAGCCACGCCGAAGAAGCTCGAGAAAATCGAGCTCCTGCGAAACTACCTCGCCGAGCTTTCTCCCGCCGACGCCGCGCTCGCGGCGTTGTTCTTCACGGCGCGCGCGTTTCCGCAGTCGGATGGCCGCGTGCTCACGCTCGGCTGGGCGGTAATCAAGCGCGCCGTGCTGGATGCCGCCGGGATGACCGAGGCGGACTATCGCGCCGCGTATCAGCGTTTCGCCGACGCCGGTGACGCCGCGGAAGCGTTGCTCGGGGCACGAATGGAATCGGGCGGAGCAACGCTCGCCACCCTCGCGCAGTTTTTCGCCGAAGTCGCGCAAGCGCGCGGGCCCGCCGCGAAACTCGACCTGTTCCAGGCGCAGCTCGCCGTCCTGTCCGCCGTCGAGGCGAAGTACCTCGTGAAGATCATCACGAGCGACCTGCGCATCGGACTGAAAGAAGGCCTGGTCGAAGAAGCCATCGCGACCGCTGCCGGCCAGCCCCTCGAGCTGGTGCGCGAGGCGAACATGCTGTCGGGCGATATCGCCGAAGTCACCCGTGCCGCGCGCAACAACGCCCTCGACTCGATTCAACTCCACGTTTTCCACCCGCTCCAGTTCATGCTCGCGAGCCCGGAGCCGACGGCGGAAGCGATTCTCGCGCGGCTCGCGCCCCCGGTCTGGCTCGAGGAAAAATACGACGGGATCCGCTGCCAGCTCCACAAGCTGGGCAGCCGCGTCGAGCTTTTCTCGCGCGATCTCAAGCGCATCACCAACCAGTTTCCCGATCTCGCGCGCGCCGCCCTGGCGATCCCCGAGGATTTCATCGGTGACGGAGAGTTGCTGGCTTGGCGTGAGGGCCGTGCGTTGCCATTTGCCGAGCTGCAAAAACGCCTCGGCCGCAAGGGCGACGACTTCTTCCTCGGCGCCGAAATCCCCGTGTCGATTTCCCTCTACGATCTGCTGTGGCTGAATGGTCGCTCCTTGCTGAAGGAGACTCTTGCCACGCGACGCGATTTGCTGGCCACCCTTCTCAATCCGCAATCCGCGATCCGAAATCCGCAATTACTGCTCGCCCCGGTGCAATCCGCACACAGCTCGGCGGACATCGAAGCGGCCTTCGTGGCCGCCCGCCAGCGCGGCAACGAAGGCCTCATCGCCAAGGATGCGCAGAGCATCTACACGCCGGGCCGACGCGGGCTCGCCTGGCTGAAATTGAAGAAGGCGTACGCGACGCTCGATGTCGTCGTAGTGGGCGTCGAGTACGGCCACGGCAAGCGGCGCGATGTCCTCAGCGATTACACGTTCTCGATTCGCGACGAAGAGCACGACAACCGCCTGCTCACGGTCGGCAAAGCTTACTCGGGGCTCACCGACGTCGAGATCGCGCAGCTCACCGAGCACTTCCTCGCAAACACCCTCGCCGTCGAAGGACGGTATCGCGCCGTCGTGCCCGACACGGTGCTCGAGATCGCCTTCGACATCATCCAGCCGAGCAAGCGCCACGAGAGCGGCTTTGCGCTGCGCTTCCCACGCATCGCTCGCATTCGCACGGACAAGGCCGTCGCGGAGATCGACACGCTCGAAACCTGCCGTCGTCTGGCCAACGCGAGCTTCGCCGACTCCAGCGTGCCGAAGGCCGCCGCGACGTGAATTTCACGCGCGTAAAGAAACCCGCGCTGAGCGAGAGCGAGCTCTTCGCCACGCTCCATCCCGAGCTTGCGCGGTGGTTTCGCCGCCGCTTCGGGCATTTCGCGCCGGCGCAAGCCGTGGCGGCGCCCGAGATTCTCGCGGGACATTCCTTGCTGCTCTCGTCGCCAACCGGCAGCGGCAAGACGCTCGCGGCCTTTCTGGGCGTCTTCGATTATCTCGCCAAAACGCGCGACCGCCGCGAACTACCCGTCGGAATCGTGGCCGTGTACATTTCGCCGTTGCGCGCGCTCGCGTACGATTTGCGCAAGAATCTTCAGCAGCCGCTCGATGAGCTTGGCTGGGATTGGCTGCGCGTGGGCGCGCGCACGGGCGACACGTCGGCGAAGGAGCGCGCGCAACAGAAACGCCGGCCGCCGCACATCCTCGTGACGACCCCGGAGAGCCTCACGCTCCTGCTCAGCCAGCCGGGCTGGCTCGCACCCTTTCGCGACACGCGGTTTTTCATCGCCGACGAACTGCATGCCCTCGCGGAGAACAAGCGCGGATCGCTGGCGATGATCGCAGCCGAGCGGCTGGAAGACGTCGTCAGTGGTTCGTTGTTAGAGGTCAGAAGTCAGAAGTCAGAGGCCAGCAGTGGGAATATCGAAGTCACAGTTCAAAATACGCGCGTGAGCGCTAGTCTGACCCCTGACCTCTGTCCTCTGACCTCTGCCTTGATTCGTATCGGTCTTTCAGCGACGGTCTCGCCTCTCGAGACCGTCGCCAGTTTTCTCGTCGGTCCCTCCCGCCCCTGCCGCATCGCGGAAGTCACCGAACGCAAGCCGGCGCGGATCGAAGTGTTTTCGCCGTTGCGGGATCGCGCATATCCGCCGGCCGGCTACACCGCGACGCGCATGCTCGCGGAACTCGGAACCTTCGTGGGGCAGAAACGCACCACGCTCATCTTCACGAATACCCGATCCGGCGCCGAAACCATCGGCGTGCGGTTGAAACAACTGATGCCGGCGCTCGCGAATCAGATCGAGGTGCATCACGCGTCGCTCGATCGCGCGGTGCGGCTCGAGGTGGAGGATCGACTGAAGCGCGGGGAGTTGCGCGCGGTGGTCTGCTCGACCTCGCTCGAAATGGGCATCGATATCGGATCGATCGATACGGTCGTGATGGTGTCGGCCCCGAAGGGCGTGTCGCGCGCCCTGCAACGCATCGGTCGCTCCGGTCATTCGATGGGCGAGACGAGCCATGGCGTGCTGGTCGCGAGCAACATCAACGATCTCGCGGAATGTGCCGTCACCGCGCACCTGATGGAGCGGCGCGAGCTCGAGCCGGTGAAGATCAACGAGAGTCCGCTCGACGTGCTCGCGCAGACGCTGGTCGGGCTCGCCATCTTCGAGAGCGTCACGCCGGACGAGGCCTTCGCGCTCGTGCGGCGCAGTTATCCGTTTCACACGCTGACGCGGACGGCCTTCGATCGCGTGCTGCATTATCTGCGCGGCGGCGGAGCGGCGCTGGAGAAGCAGTACGACGCGATGTTCGGCAAGGTGCGCGTCGATGCGCGCGGTTGTCTCGTCCTCGCGGCACCGCGGGTCGCTCGCGATTTCTATCAGAACATCGGCACCATCCCCGCGGAGACGATGGTGCAGGTGCAACTCGGGCGGAAGAAGCTGGGCCAGGTCGAAGAAGGTTTCGCCAAGGGCCTTCGACCCGGAGATGTGTTCGTCATCAACGGACGCACGGTGCGGCTGATCGAGACGAAGCTGCTCACGGCGAAAGTGGCGGCGGCGAACAGTGGCGTTCCGACCGTGCCGCGCTGGGGACACAAAATGCCGCTGGCGTCGGGGCTGGCCGGCGAAGTGGCGCGGTTGAGGACGGAACTCGCGAAACGAGTTTGTAGGGCGGGGTCGCCGGACCCCGCCGGGTCTTTTCATCCGACAGAGCGGCGGGGTCCGGCGACCCCCGCCCTACAGTGATGCAACGACCTACCTTCAATCCACCTATCACCTCTCGCCCGCCAACGCGTCAGCGCTGGTCGAACACTTCGCGTTGCAGGCGGCGATCTCCGCGATTCCCACGAAGGAGTTCTTCCTGATCGAGCGCTACGATCAACGCGGCTACGTGCACGTGTTTTTCCATTCGCTGATCGGCCGCTCGGCCAACGATGCGCTCTCGCGCATCATCGCGCAGCGCGTGCACGAGACGAAGGGCGGCAACGCGCTCACCACGATCGACGACTATGGGTTCCTGCTGACGATGAAGCCGTTTCAGGCGCTCAACGCCGACGAATGGCGACCGCTCTTTCGCCGCTTGGGCGCCGAAGATGCGCTCCGCACCGCATTGAGCGAAAGCAACCTCGTGAAATGGCAGTTCCGCGCCGCCGCGCAGACCGGCCTGATGGTCCCGCGGCGCGTCCATGGCGAGGAGCGCGGCGCGCGCGCGTTGCAATTCAGCTCGGAGATTATTTTCGAGGTCCTGCGCCAGCACGAGCCTGACCATCCGCTACTGGTCGAAGCCTACGCGGACGCCACGTTGCGCTTCCTCGATCTGCCGCGCGCGCTGACGTTTCTCGAGGAGATCGCGACGCTGTCGTGGGATTTCCGCGTGCTCAACCGCGTGAGCCCGTTTGCCTTCGGCATGTACATGAGCCGCATCCGCGAAACGATGACGCTCGAGGATCCCGAGACCACGATCGAGCGACTCTTCCACGAGATGTATGGGAGTTTAGCTGAGAAAAAAAGCTGAACTTGAGTTTGAAGCCCGACGCGGGTTCCTCACCGTGCCTTCGACCGCATGCGTGAGTCGCCCATCTCCTCCTCTTCGAGTCTCGTCCAGTCCCAGGTATTGCCGGGCATCTGGCTGGATTCGCGCCGCGCGGTCTGGTTCGCCGCGGAACGCCTGCTGGCCATCGCGGATTTGCATTGGGGATACGTCGCGAGTCATCGCGCGCGCGGCAATCTGCTGCCCGTGTGGGGTGACGACGAGATTGAGCGAAATCTCGACGCGCTGCAGCGCGACTATCAACCGGCCGAGGTGCTCTGGCTCGGCGATGTCGTGCACGCCGCGGAAGGCGCCGCTCGCGCGGAGGCATTTATTCGAAATGCGTCGGTGCCGATCATGCTCGTCGCTGGGAATCACGATCGTCGGTGGCGCGCCGCGGGCGTGCCATCCATGCGGCGTGGGAATTATTTTTTCCATCACGGCGACCGGGCGCTGACCGTCCCGGACAACTGCATCGAGGTAGTCGGCCACCATCATCCCGCCGCGAGTTGGTGGGATGGTGCCGGCACGCACCTCAAGCTGCCGGCGCTCGTGGTCGGCCCGCAACGCCTCGTGCTGCCGGCCTTTTCACCCTGGGCGGCCGGCACGCCCTGGTCGCCGCAGTCGATGGCGGGGGAAACCCTCTGGGCGATTTCTCCCTCGCGCATCCTCCAGCTCACGCCGCCAACGCGGATCGCTTCATGAGCATTCGCGGCGTGCTCGTATTTCTCGCCAGCGTGTTGTGCGTGGACGCCGCGTCCAGCTCGCTGCCGCTGCAGAGCGGCGAGAAGCTCATCTACCGCGTTTCATGGGCCATCCGTGCGGGGGAAATCAAGATCGAGGCCGAGCGCGATCCCACATCGACCGAGCCGCGTCTGCTGGTCACGACTCACACCGCGACGCGCGGCGCCGCGCGATGGATCCTGAAGTTCGATGCGGATTCGAAAGTGACCTTTGATCTCGCCACTGGCCGCATGCTCTCGCTGGCGGAGCACAGCACGGTGCGCGACAAGGAAACGGGACAACGCGTCACCTTCGATTACGCGAAGCGGCAGGCGACGTTCCTGGCGGAAAACGATCCGGGCAACCCGCGCGTCGAATCCCTCCCCGAAGGCGATCCGACCGATTTGATCATGGGGTTGCTGCAGACGCGCTCGTGGAATCTGAAACCGGGCGAGACCCGCGATGCGCTCGTGTTGTTCGAAAAGGACTTCTACGAGCTCACGATTCACATGGCTCGCTACGAAGACCTGCAGACGCCGCTGGGCACGTTTCGCACCGTCGTACTCGAGCCGCGGATGGACAAGACGCCGCCGAAAGGGATGTTCAAGCGGGGCAGCTCGGTGCGCGTGTGGATCGCGCAGGATGATCACCGCCTGCCGGTGAAATTCGAAGTGGAGTTCAAGATTGGTACCGGCACCGCAACGCTCGTGAGCTACGAAGGGCCGGCGTCCCCGGCGCGCGCGACCGCCGAGGCGCGATGAAGATTCTCGTCCTGCGCGGCGGCGCGCTCGGCGACTTTATCGTGACGCTCCCCGCGCTGGCCTCACTGCGTCAACGCTGGCCGGCCGCGCACGTCACGCTGATTGGCAACGCCCGCGCGGCCGAGCTCGCGCGCGGACGCGGATTACTCGACGCCGTCTTCTCGCAAAACGATTCCCGTTGGGGTGCACTGTTCGCCGAACAGCCAATGACGGGAGCGCTGCGGGAGTGGCTCGCGGCTTTTGACCTCGTGCTCAACTACTGGCCGGATCCGGACGGCGCGATTGCCGCGAAGTTTCCGCTGCGCGAGGGACAGATATTTCTCTGGGCGCCCGCGCAGCCGACGCGTGCGCCGGCGGCGGCGCATTATTGCGAGCCACTGCGGTCTCTTGGACTCGAGACCGATAACTACCTTCGATTGCTGCGCCGCGTTGGGGACAACGCGGCCTACCCCATTGGAGAGAGGTCGGGTCCCATCGCGATTCATCCCGGCAGCGGATCGCCGCGCAAGAACTGGCCGATCGACCGCTGGCGCGAACTCATCCCATTGCTGCCGCCACCGATCACCTTAATCTTCGGCGAGGCCGAGCTCGAACGCGACGATGCCGCCTCGCTACTCGGTTGGGCCAGGACGCAATCGAGCCTCCGCGTGATGGTTACCCCGCCGCTCGAAGAACTGATTACTCTGCTCTCACAGTCGCAACTGTATCTCGGCCACGACTCCGGCGTCAGTCACCTCGCAGCCGCCTGCGGCGTGCGTTGCGTACTTCTGTTTGGATCGTCGGACGCGAAGGTCTGGGCGCCACCGGCTCCCAACGTTCAGGTGCTTCAGTCGAGCGCGGATCTGCGGTCGATTTCCGTCGAGGCAGTGCGGAGCGCGGCGGCGGCAGCCCTCGCGGATCAAACGTGAACCGCCAGTGCTTGCCCGACCAGATCGGCCCCGCGTAATCGACGCCGATGCGCGGCGTTCGCTCGATCAGCACGGCCGGCACGCGCACGCCGCGATCCTCGATCCAGAGGCCGCTGCTCTCGTTCGCTGGCGAGCGGTTGAGCCGGCGATCGATCCCCAGGACCTTCGTTACCTTGCCGGGCCCGATCGCGCCGACCACCCCGCGGATCAAGATTGCCGCAGGCCAATCGATCGGCCCGACCACGAGGTTCAACATTTCGTGGATGCCGTAACAGAGATACACATACCAGACGCCACCCGGCCCGTACATCACGTCGGTCCGGGCCGTCCGCCCGGCGCGAGCGTGACACGCCAGATCACGTTCGCCGTTGTACGCCTCGGTCTCGAGAATCATGCGGGCGTCCTCGCGTCCGTCGGGCAAGCGCCGCACGAGATATTTGCCCAGCAGCCACCGCGCGAGGGCGACGGTTTTCTTTTGCTGAAGAACGTGGGGCTCGATGACGGCTTTCATCCCGGGGCACTACTTCGACCTTTCGCGCGAACCATGGTGGCGTAAGTATCCGCTGCAATGAGCGTCCCCGTTTCCAGATCAAGTCCACCTCATATCTATACCTTGACGGGGAACCTGCTGGCCGAGCGGACGCTGGACTTCGCCAGCTGGCAGCCGGGCCGCACGCAGCGGGCCCAGCGCGAGACGTTTCAAGTTGGCGGCAAGGGCATCAACGTTTCCAAAATGCTGAAGCGGCTCGGCGTCGCCAACACGGCCCTGGGTTTCGCGGGCGGCGCGACCGGCGACGAATGCGTGGCGTGGTTGCGCGAACGGCAGCTCGCGTTCCGAAGCTTTCGCAACGGCGCGCCGACCCGCGCGGGCGTGGTGGTGCGCGACGTCAGCGGCCAACAGCGCGAAACGACCTTCCTCGGGCCCGATGTGCCGCCGGATGCGGACGCGGTGCGCGAGTGTGCGGACTTTTTGGATGCGCAACCGGCCGGCCAGGTGCTGGCCTTGTGCGGCAGCTTTCCCGGCTGGGGCGGCGCGCCCTTCGATGGGCTGCGAGCGGCGCTCGAACGCTGGTGGGAGCGCGGCATCCTGATCGCCGACACGTACGGTCCGCCATTGGAATGGGCCATGAGCCGACGGTTGGCGCTCGTGAAACTCAACGCGGACGAGCTGCGGGCGGCCGGTGTCGTGTTCGACGATGCGTTGCGGTCACCCGTGCGAAACTGGGTCGTGACGGACGGACCCAACGCGGTGCGCGTTCGCGACGAAGCGGGCTACGTTGCGTCCTTCGATCCGCCGAAGGTCCGGGAGGTGTCGGCGACCGGATCCGGCGACGTGCTCCTCGCGTGTGTCCTTCGCGGTTGGTTGCTCGGAGGGTCGTCCTTGCGCGACGCGGTGAAGGGGGCATTACCCTATGCGGCAGCCAATGCGGCGGACCCCGGCATTGCCGAATTTGCGGATATAACGTAAAATCAACGTTAAAGCCCGCGCTTGACGCTTTGCCAACGATTGGCCATAACGCCAACCACCAGCATGATGCCGCTTCGACGTCGTACCCCTGGCGGCCGCCTTGGCCGCGTCGAATGCCGCGCTTTGCGGAATCGGTTTCGCTCGTGTGCGCTCAGCGCTGCATTCCTCGTGGGCCTCCTTGCGCCCACCGCGACCCTACGCGCGGGGTTGATCCTGACCTGGCTCGGGGGCACGGGCGCCTTCGAGAACGACCTCTTGTGGGACAAAGACAGGCTGCCCGACCTGGACGATACGATCTATATCGACAACAATCTCCTCTCGAAGCTGGGAATTCCCATTGTTTCGGTCGTCACGGTGAACAGCGACGCGAAGATTGGCGATCTGTTCATCAGCTCGGGTGACACTCTCAGCGTGGCCGACGGCAAGAGCATTACTTTCCACGCCAAGGACAAAACGGGAAGCATCGAGAACAACGGCCTGCTCAAGCTCAACTCCGCGGGCAATGCCACCGTGATCAAGCTCAAGGACGGAGTGTTCACTCTGACCGGCAACGGTTCGCTGACGCTGTCGAACAACATCAACAACACGATCGCCGGAAATCAGGCCAACGACGGCCTCGTCAATGGTCCCAACCACACCATTCAGGGCGCAGGCCAGATCGGCGTGAATATCCTCACGATCACCAATCAAGGCCTGATCGTCGCAAATCAAAGCAACACCCTCACGCTCGATCCCGACTCCGGCGGATTCACGAACACCGGCACGTTACGCGCCACGAACAATGCGACCCTGCGCGTCACCGGAGGCACCTACACCAACACGGGCGGCACGATCGAGGCACAGGACGCGTCAACGGTGAGATTCGAGAGCGCAACCGTGGTTGGCGGCAATCTCACCAGCGCCGGCACGGGACATCTGGTCAACGCGCTCGGCAGTATTTTCACCGACATCACGATCACCGCCGGCTCGGTGTTCGATATCAACGACAACACGGCCGCAACCTTCACGGGCACGCTGACCAATCGGGGCACGGTGAACCTGAACTCGGGTGGCAACTCCACCGACTTCGTGATTGGGACAGGCAACCTCACGCTGACGGGCGGTGGCAACCTCACGTTGGGAAACAACCCCAACAACCGCATCTACGGTGCGCCGAGCACCGGCGTGTTGGTGAACCTGAACAATACCATCAGCGGCGCCGGCCAGCTCGGGCTCAACCAACTCCAGATCGACAACCGCGGCACCATCTCGGCCAATTACACGAGCAAAACGCTGACGGTTGACCCCAACAGTGGCGGCGTCACGAACACCGGCACGATGCAGGCGGACAATGGCGGCGTCCTGCGCGTGACGGGCGGGACCTACACGAATGCCGGCGGCACCCTTCAAGCGCTGGCCAGCTCGACGGTCCAGCTCGACACCGCGACGATCAACGGCGGCACGTTGAGCACGACGGGTAGTGGTGTCATCACGACGGTCTCCGGAGCGAACTTCCTCGGCGGCGCGCTCACCATCGCGAGCGGCTCGCAGATCACCATCGCCGACAACACGAATCTCACGCTCCTCGCGAGCGGCACGTACACGCACAACGGAACGATCACCCTCGCCTCGGGCGGCAACTCCACCGACCTGATCGTCAAGGGCGGCGACGTCACGGTCGGCGGCAACGGCACGATTACGTTGGGCAACAACAGCAACAATCGCATCTACGGATCGGCGTCGACCGACCGGCTGGTCGTGGGAGCAAACCTCACGCTGCAGGGCACGGGGCAGGTCGGGGTGAACTTCATGGGCCTCGTGAACAACGGCTTGATTGTCGCCAACCAGAGCAACGCGCTCGAAATCAATCCGAGTTCCACCGGCTTGACCAACAACGGCACGCTCCGCGCCACGAACGGCGCGACGCTGCGGCTCATTGACGGCACGTACACGAACGGCAGCGGCCTCATCGAGGCGCAGAGCGGTTCCAACGTGCAATTCCAGAGCGCGATCGTCACGGGTGGCACGTTGACCAGCGTCGGCACCGGTCGCCTGGTGCACGTCACCAACAGCACTTTCAATGGAATCACGCTCTCCACGAGTTCCGTGCTGAACGTCAACGACAACACCGGCGCCACCTTCAGTGGCACGTTCAACAATCAAGGCTCCGTCAATCTCAACTCGGGCGGAAACCTGACCGACTTCATCGGCGCCTCGACCGGCCTGACGCTTGCAGGCGGCGGCACGATCACGCTCGGCAACAATTCCAACAATCGCTTCTATGCCGCCAGCGCCGCCACGATCGTCAATCAGGACAACATCATTCGCGGCATCGGCCAGATTGGCGTCAACACGCTGACGCTCGACAATCGGGCCACGATCGACGCGAACGTTTCGGGCGGCACGCTCCTGGTTAATCTCAGTGGCACCAGCTCCGTCAACACCGGCACGATGCAAGCCACCAACGGCGGCATTCTCCGCATCGACGGCACCACGTTGAACAACGCGAAGGGTACGATCAAAGCCGACGCAAACTCGCAGGTGCAACTGGCGAATGGCAGCGTCATCAATGGCGGGACGCTGCTGACGACCGGCGGCGGCGTCATTCGCAATGTTAGCGGCATCAACACGCTCGGGGGCGCGCTCACGATTGCGACCGGCGGGCAGATTGTCATCAACGACAACACCAGCCTGATGCTCCTCGCGTCGGGTTCCTACGCGAACAACGGCACCCTCTCGCTCGCGTCCGGCGGCAACTCGACGGACCTCATCATCAGTGGCGGCGACGTGACGGTGAGCGGCAGCGGAAGCATCACGCTCGGCAACAATGGCAACAATCGCATCTACGGAGCGAAGGGCACTGATCGGTTGATCAACTCGGGGAGCACCATCCAGGGCACCGGCCAGATCGGCGTCGGCGTGATGGGTCTGGTGAATTCCGGCGTGGTGAAGGCCAATAATCAATCCGCGAGCCTGATCCTCGCTCCGAGCGCCGCCGGCGTGACGAACACCGGCACGTTGCGGGCCGAAAGCGGCGCCACGTTGAGCCTGCAGAGCGGTGTCTTCAACAACGCGGGCGGAACCATCGAGGCCAGCGGCGCCAACTCGATCGTCGAATTCAGCAACGCGACGGTGCAGAATGGCGTGCTCTCCACCGAGCTCGGCGGATTGCTGCTGCACATCGGCAGCTCGACGTTCACCAACGTCACCCTCGCCTCCAGCAGCACGCTGCAAATTCGCGATAACACCGCCGCTCATTTCACCGGCACGTTCGTGAACAACGGCACGGTGTCGCTGGCATCCGGCGGCAACTCGACCGACTTCATCATCGACGGCAACCTGACGCTCGATGGCGGCGGCACCCTGTCGCTGGGCAACAACAGCAACAACCGCATTTACGGCAGTCCCATCTCGAGCGTCCTGACCAACCTCGACAACACGATCGCCGGATCCGGTCAGCTCGGCGCCGGATCGATGGGCTTGGTGAATCGCGGCACGATTACGGCGAATCAGTCCAACGGCCTCACCGTGGATCCCAGCTCGGCCGGGGTCGTGAACACCGGATTCATGCGGGCCGAATCGGGCGCCACGCTGCAGATTCAAAATGGCTCCGTTAACAATACGGGCGGAACGATTGAGGCCCTCGGCAGTGGCTCGAAGGTCAACTTCAGCGGGGCGACGATCACCAGCGGCACCCTCAATTCCACCGGCGGCGGCGTGCTTCGCCACGTCGGTAGTTCCACCTTCAACGGTGTGACCCTCGGCTCCGGCGCGACGTTGCAGATTCTCGACAACACGGCGGCGATCGTCACTGGCACCCTGACGAACAAGGGCACGGTCCAGCTCCTCTCGGGCGGCAACTTCACTGACCTCATTATCGGAACCGGCGGCGCCACCCTCACGGGCGGAGGCGTCATCGAGCTGAATGCGAATTCCAACAATCGCATCTACGGCGCGCCCTCCTCCGTGGTGCTGAACAACGTCGACAACACAATTCGCGGCAGCGGGCAAATCGGCGTCAACCAGCTCACGCTGACGAACACCGGCACGATTCAAGCGAATCAGCCGGGAGCGGCGCTGACGTTGAATCTTTCCAATCCCACCCCGTTCAACAACCAGGGCACACTGCACGCGACAGCGGGCGCCACGCTCGTGATTACCGATGCGCTGAGCAACGCGGGAACCGTCAGGATCGATTCCGGCAGCACCTTCAGCGCCGCCAGCACCTTCACTCAGACGGCCGGAAAAACCATCGTCAACGGAGGCACCTTTACCGCCTCGAGTGCGGCGTTCCAAGGCGGCCTGCTGCAAGGTCACGGGACGATCAATGGCGCGGTGACGAATAGCGGATCCATCGCACCGGGCGCGGCCGACAGCGGGACCGGCATTGGCACGCTGACGTTCGGCGGAAATCTCACGCTCACTTCGACCTCCGCGCTGCTGCTCGAGCTGAGCGGCACGAGCAGCTTCGACACGATCTCGGCCCAAAGCATTTCGCTCGGCGGCGCGCTGACCGTTTCGTTCACGAATGGATTTCAGAGCACGGTCCTGCCGACCAATACCTTTACCCTGCTGTCGACCACGAACGCGAACGGGCTCACCGGCACATTTGCCGGGCTGAGCGACGGAGCGCGTTTCGGGACCGCGGATGGTTTCTCTTTCCAAATAAACTATCAGGCGAACGGCGTTGTGATCTCGAATTTCTCGTCGATTCCCGAGCCGTCGACCTATGCGATGATCGCGATCGGGGCGGGGATGATTTGCTTCGGCTGGCGAGGGCGGCGCTCGAAGTCGTAGCGGAACGCGTGAGCGTTTCGGCGCTTTTCGGATGCGAAACGGTCACGCCTTCCGCTCCGAGGAGTTCCGAGGACGAACTTCCAAATAAATCCTTGCGTTCATTTCCGGCGACCGGCTTATTCCGCAGTTTTATTCATGAAGGCGACCATCAAAACCCAGGGCCAGCAGTTCACTGTGTCCGAGGGCGACATTCTCATCGTCAACCGCTATCCAGGCACCGAAAAGGGTTCTACCGTCGAGATTAAGGACGTTTTGGCGGCCGGCGAAGGCGAGTCTTTCAAGATCGGTAAGCCGCTCCTGTCGGGGGCGACCGTATCGGCGACGATTCTCGAAAACAAGCGCGGTGACAAGGTCATCGTGTTCAAGAAGAAGAAGCGCAAGGGCATGGAGCGCAAACGCGGCCATCGCCAGGAGCTTTCGGTCATCAAGATCAATTCGATTAACGCTTAAGGAGAGATCACGCCATGGCGCACAAGAAAGGTCAGGGAACATCCACTAACGGCCGCGACAGTCACTCGAAACGGCTCGGCGTGAAACGCTTCGGCGGCCAGGAGGTCATCGCCGGCAACATCCTCGTCCGTCAGCGCGGCACCAAGCTGCGTCCGGGCAAGAACGTCGGCCTCGGCCGCGACTTCACGCTCTTCGCGTTGAAGGACGGCACGGTGAAGTTCGACAAAGTTCACCGCTCGGTGTCGGTCGTGACCGCCTAAGGTCGCGAACAAAGTCTCACGCTTTTCGAAGGCCGGTCGCTGACCGGCCTTTTTTGTTTCACTCACAGATTCCGCAGATGGACGCAGCGGAGTGGCCGCGCTCTCCACGCTCTGCGTAAATCTGCGAAATCTGCGGACGGAAAGGTCGAGGCGTTTCTACGCAACTCCCGCGCTTGCCCGCGTTTCCGTCGTCGCTCAGCGTCGCGCCGATGTCGGAACGGCTCAACCAGCTCCTTCGCCAGCGCGCACTCCTGCAGGAACATCTGGTGTGGCTCGATCGCGAAATCGCGGCCGCCACAGAGAAACCCGCTTCCGAACCAGCGACGGCCACGCCGACCGCCGCCGAGCTGAATCGATTCGCGGCGCCGCTCCCGCCGGCGCCCCCCGCCCCACCTGAGCCACCTTCTCCCACCGCATCGACGCCGTTGCCCGTGGCGTCCCCTCTCATTCCGGCCGCACTCATGGAAAGGGAACTCGGGATCAACGCGTCAGGCGACGGCGATGCCATCCTCGAAAAGTATCGGGTTCCTTCCAACAACCTTCAACAGGACGTAAGGAAGGGATGCGTACTCTATCTCGTCGCGGCGTTCGTCCTCACGGGCTTGGTGGTGACACTGCTCTATTTCATGGTATCGCGAAGGTAGGGCGAACCGTCCCCGGTGAGCCGTTGCGCGATGGCTCCGCGAGACACCTCGCCCTGCCCAAACAGCCAGGGGCGATCAACTCACCGCCGGATAGCTGCCGAGCCACTTCACCATCGGGCAGAATTTCTTCAGCTCGGACAGCGCGGCCTTCATCGCCGCGTCGTCATAGTGGCCCGTCACATCCAGGAAGAAGTAATAATCCCACGGCCGTTTCTTGCTCGGGCGCGACTCGATCTTCGAGAGGTTGATGCCACGCTCGGCGAGCGGGTTCAGCATCTTCAACAGCGAGCCGGAGTGCGCCGCGGCTTCGTCGCCCAGCGAGATGAGCAGGCTCGTGAGATCCTTCCCATTGCCGACGGGACCGGACGCTTTCTTGCCGATGACGAAGAAGCGCGTCGTGTTGTCGGCCTTGTCCTGGATGTTGCGCTCGACGATCGACACGCCGTAGTGCTCGGCGGCGAGCTCGCCTGCGACGGCCGCGGTGCCGGGCTCGGCTTTTGCCATCTGCACCGCGCGCGACGTGCTGGGCGCATCGACGAGCTGCGCGTGCGGCAGATGCCGCTGCAGCCAGTGCCGGCACTGCGCGAGGGCCTGGTCCTTCGAGTAGACTTTTTTGATGTCTTCCAGCTTCGAGTTGGAGATCAGCGCATGGTTAATCTCGAGGTAGCTCTGGGCGACGATCTTCACCTCGCTCTCGACGAAGCTGTCCAGCGCCTCGCGCACGGAGCCTTCGGTGGAGTTCTCAATCGGAATCACCGCGTAGTCGGTCTCGCCCTTTTCCACCGCCGTGAAGATGTCGCTCACCGTTGCCATCGCGTGGTAATCGACGCTCGCGCCGAATTTCTTGAGCGCTGCCGCGTGCGTATTGCTCGCCTCGGGCCCGAGGTACGCGATGAGCAGCGGCTTCTCCAGCGCGATGGCGGCCGACATGATCTCGCGATAAATCGCGCGCAGCGCCTCGTTCTTGATCGGTCCCTGATTTTGCGAGGACACCTTGCGCAACACGGCGTCCTCGCGCTCGGCCACATAAATCTGCCCGCCGGCGCTGCGCTTCACTTTGCCGATCTCGGCCGCGAGCGCGAGACGTTCGTTCAGCAATTCGACGAGCCGCTTGTCCAGCGCGTCGATCTTGTCGCGAATGGGTGCGAGGTCCATGTCAGGATTGAGGTAGGTCAGGTCTCTGACCTGACCCTTCCTCGACTACGGCTTCTTTGGGCAGGTCAGAGACCTGCCCTACGGGGGCGGCGCTCTCGAGGGGCAACTGTTCGTCCGCCAGCCCCATGTCGGTGTCCGTCGGCGTGTGCGTTGTCGTCGACGTTTTCAGCCATTCGTCGATTTGGCGCGACGACAGCACGTCGGAAGCGGGCAGCTCGTCGAGGGATTTGATGCCGACAAACTCGAGGAACTGATCGGTCGTGCCGTACTGGATGGGCCGGCCCGGCGCATCCGCGCGGCCGACGATGTAGATGAGCTCTCGCTCGAGCAGCTTGTTGATGCCGGCCTCAGCCGAAACGCCACGGATCGTCTCGATTTCCCCGCGCGTGACCGGCTGCCGATAGGAGATCACCGCGAGCGTTTCGATCGACGACTGGCTCAGCTTCACGGGCGGCGGTTCCTGGCGAAGAATTCGAATCCACCGCCCGAACCGCGGGTGCGTGACGGTGCGGTAGCCCGCGTTGCCCTCGATCAGCAGAAGGCCGTCATCGCTTGCGCGCAGCTCCGCGGCAATCTGATCCGTCGCTTCGCGAATCTGCGCCGCCGTGATGAGCGAAGGCACATCGGAATAAAGCTCGGGATCCTGCGATGAAGGTTCCGCCGCCACTTCGGTAATCTCTTCGACCGCAGGCGATGTGACTGACCCCTCCGCCGGCACCGACGCCTCCTGGCCGCCCTCCTCTGGCTTCGGTCCGCCGTCGTCCGTCGTCGGTCGTCCTTCGTCCGCCTCCAGCGGCAGGGCCATCGAGCTTTCGTGAAACCGCGTGAATGCCGCCTGGATGTCCTTGATCGACAAAGGTTGACTCGACGATAGCAGGAGTGCCTTGAGGACTTTTTTCAGGTTGAACGCCATGCGGGAAGAATCGGACGAGTGATGAGATCGCGTTTCTCACACGCAATCTGAATTTGAGTCCGAGCCGTGGTAGACCGGCTTGACCTCAAGCCGCGGCTCAACTGCAGCAATCGTTCACACGCCCAGCGGATCCTGGGTGCGCTGCTGCCAGGCATGGATCTCTTTCGAAAGCCGGCGGATGACGTCCTGGTGCCGGCCGCGATAGAACAGATTGTGCCGCTCGCCGGGATCGGCGTTGCGATCGTAAAGCAGGCAACGGTCGTTGTCGCTCAGGCTCATTTTCCACCCCTCCGGCGTGACGATTGCCCGCGAACATTCACGTGCGGCGCGCTTCGATTCGGCATCGATGGCGGCCTTGCCCCGGTCGCCATCGTCTGTGGCTTTGCCGCTTTCGTCGTTCCGCCCGACATTCCACTGGATGAACGCACTCTGCGCCGGCGAAGACTCGCCCCGCACTTCCAGCGCGCGACTTCGTCCCGCCAGGCCGTCCGCGAGCGGCTGACCCATGAGGTCGAGCAATGTCGGCACGAAGTCGACGTGGCTCCACGGGCTCGCCACGCGGTGCGGACGCGTGCCGGGCGCCTTGATGAAGAGCGGCACGTGCACGGATTCCTCGTACATCACGGATTTTCCGAGCATGCGATGCGCGCCGAGCTGGTCGCCATGATCACTGCTGAACACGATCACGGTGTTGTCCGTGAGTCCGTGCTGTTCGAGTCGCGCGAGAATCCGTCCGATGCTCCGATCGACGCAGGCGATGTTGCCCAGATAGTGCCGGCGGATCGTACGCAGCTCGGCCTCGCCCTCGTCGATTTCGCGCAACCGATAGCGACGCGGGATCTGCTCCGGATCGTCGTCGTGCGCGAACGAGGCCGGGATGGGCAACACCTCGGGGTCGTGCAGGCCGCTCAACGGCGACTGATACGGCGTGTGGGGCTCGAGGTAATTCACATGGAGCACGAACGGCTCGCGGCGATGCGCGTCGAGGAAGCCACAGGCGCGCTCGCCCTGGAACGCGGGTTTGCCGAACTCGACCGGTACCGTGACCGCGTACTTGCGGCTGAACGTGCCTTTCTTGTCGGGCTTGTGTCCGCGCTCGATCAACCAGTGATGATACGCGCTCTTCGCGTTGCGGTCGCGGCCCGCGCTGAAGTACGCGCTGTAGCCATCTTCGGTCGAGGCCCACTCCTGAAACCCGTGTTGGGCAAACGCCTCGTCGCCCAAGTGCCACTTCCCGATATAACCCGTCGCGTAGTCCGCGCGGTCGCGCAGCAATTCGGGGAAACAGCGCGTGTCTGCCCGCAGCGCAATGTTGTTTCCCCGACAGCCGCTTTGATGCGGCCACAGGCCGGTCATCACGCAGGAACGCGACGGCGTGCACACGGGCTGCGCGACGTAGGCACGCTCGAAGACGGTGGATTGCGCCGCGAGCGCATTGAGGTTCGGCGCCTGCACCCGCGGGTTGCCGTAACAGGCCAGCGTGTCGACGCGTTGCTGGTCGGTCCAGAGGAAGAGCAGATTTGGGCGATCACGCCGGGCGACCGCGGGACGAAGCACGGTGGGAAACGCGAGCGCTGCGGTGCCGATCGCGGTACGGCGAAGAAAAGTGCGACGGGAAGCGTTCATGGCGGGCGGGGCTGGAATTTCCAAGACGCGCGACTGAAGATGGCACCGCGAGCGCCCGCGTCGAGGGCGTTTCATGATGTTCGCGCGCCCACTGTACCGCCTCCGCGCTTTCAGCTCTGGACTCTCGGCTCCCAGCTCTCAACTCTCCGCTTCCTCTTTCGCCCATGAGCTCCGCTTCCGATTCCATCCGCAAATACTCCTCCGTCATCAACGACGGCCCCAGCCGCGCCGGCGCGCGCTCGATGCTGCGCCCGGTTGGTTTTACCGAGGAGGATTTCGCGAAGCCCGTCATCGGGATCGCGTCGCTCTGGAGCATGGTCACGCCCTGCAACATGCACCTCGACAAGCTCGCCCTCGCCGCGGAGGCCGGCGCGAACGCGGCGGGGGGCAAGGCGATTATCTTCGGCACGATTACCGTTTCCGACGGCATCAGCATGGGCACGCCCGGCATGCGCTACTCGCTGGTGTCGCGCGAGGTCATCGCCGATTCGATTGAAACCGTCTCGGGCGCCGAAGGCTTCGACGGCGTCATCACCGTCGGCGGCTGCGACAAGAACATGCCCGGCTGCATCATGGCGATGGCGCGGCTCAACCGACCAGGCGTTTTCGTTTATGGCGGCACGATTCTGCCCGGCATCCATCCGGAGTCGAAGAAGGAGTGCGACATCGTCTCCGTCTACGAAGCCATCGGCCAGCACGCCGCCGACAAGGTCGACGATGCGGGCCTGCACACGATCGAGGCCTGCTCGGTGCCAGGCCCCGGCTCGTGCGGCGGCATGTACACCGCGAACACGATGGCCTCCGCAATCGAGGCGCTCGGAATGTCGTTGCCCAACTCCTCCGCGCAAATCGCGATCAGTGCAGAGAAAAAGGAAGACGGTCGTCGCGCCGGCGAAGCGACGCTCGCGTTGCTCAAGGCCGACATCAAGCCGCGTGACATCATGACGCGAAAGGCCTTTGAGAACGCGATCACGGTCGTCATCGCGCTCGGCGGCTCGACCAATGCCGTGCTTCACCTGCTCGCGATGGCGCACAGCTGCGGCGTGAAGCTCTCGATCGACGACTTCACGCGCATTGGCAAACGCGTGCCGGTGCTCGCCGATCTCAAGCCTTCGGGCAAGTACGGCATGGTCCATCTCACGCGCATCGGTGGATTGCCGCCGCTGATGAAGGTGCTCCTCGATGCCGGCCTGCTTCACGGCGACTGCATCACGGTCACCGGAAAAACGGTTGCCGAGAATCTCCGTGGCGTGGGAGCTTATCCGACGGATCAGGATGTCGTGCGTCCGCTCTCGAACCCGATCAAGCCCGACAGTCACCTGCGCATCCTCTACGGCAATCTCGCCCCGGACGGCGCGGTCGCGAAGATCTCCGGCAAGGAAGGGCTCTTGTTCTCCGGCAAAGCGATCGTCTTCGAGGGCGAAGAGAAGGCGCTCGAAGCGATTCTGAACGGACGCGTGAAAGCCGGCCACGTGATCGTGATTCGCAACGAAGGTCCGGTTGGCGGACCCGGCATGCGCGAAATGCTTTCTCCCACCAGCGCCATCATGGGCAAGGGCCTCGGCAAGGACGTTGCGTTGATCACCGATGGACGTTTCTCCGGCGGCAGCCACGGCTTCGTCGTCGGGCACATCACACCCGAAGCGGCCAAGGGCGGCCCAATCGGCATCATCAAGAATGGCGATACGATCGTCATCGACGCGGTGAAGAACGAGCTGACGCTCGATCTGCCGCCGAAGGAATTGAAAGCCCGGCTCAAAGCGTGGAAGCCGAAGAAGGCAAAAGGAACCCGCGGCATCCTCGCCAAATACGCACACACCGTGACGAGCGCGTCCGAGGGCGCGGTGACCGACAAACTGGGTAATCAGTATCAGTGATCAGTGACTCGGTGAACTGATTACCGATTACTGATTGCTCGGCCCGCATTCTCATGAACTGGTCCCGCTTCAAAAAGTACCACTACCACAACGCCGACCTCGGTGTGTCGCTCGATATTTCGCGGATGCCGTTCGCCGATGATTTCTTCTCGGCACACGAGCCGGCGATCGAGCGGGCGTTTGCGGCGATGACGAAGCTCGAGGCCGGGGCCGAAGCGAATCCCGATGAGAAGCGGAAGGTGGGGCACTATTGGTTGCGCGCACCGCAGCTCGCGCCCGATCCCGAAATCACGAGCGAAATCACCTCGACGCTCGAGGCCGTGAAGGCGTTCGCCGTAAAAGTCCACTCCGGCGAAATCGGGGGGACCAAAGGCAAGTTCAAGCACCTGCTCGTGATCGGCATCGGCGGGTCCGCGCTCGGACCGCAGCTCGTCAATCACGCGCTCGGGAATCCGCGCAAGGACAAGCTCGCCGTCCACTTTTTCGACAACACCGATCCCGATGGCATCGACTACGTGTTGACGTCGCTGCGCGGGCAACTCGCGAAGACGCTCGTCGTCGTCATCTCGAAATCGGGCGGCACGGCCGAGACGCGCAATGGCATGCTCGAGGCGATCGCGGCGTTCAAGGTGGCTGGGCTGGAACCGGCGAAGCATTTCGTCGCGATCACCGGCGACAGCTCGAAGCTCGATCAGACGGCGCAGAGCGAGGGCTGGCTCGCGCGCTTCGCGATGTGGGATTGGGTCGGCGGCCGCACCAGCGAGTTGAGCGCGGTCGGCTTGCTGCCGGCGGCGCTACAGGGCATCGACATCCAGGCGATGCTCGACGGCGCGGCGGCGATGGACGAAGTGACGCGTTTTCCGACCACTGCGCAGAATCCCGCGGCGCTGCTCGCGCTGATGTGGTGGTTCGCGACGGACGGCCGCGGGGCAAAAGACATGGTGGTGCTCCCGTACAAGGATCGGCTGCTGCTCTTCTCGCGCTACCTTCAGCAGCTCATCATGGAGTCGCTCGGCAAGGAGCTCGACCTCGACGGCCGCACGGTGAACCAGGGCATCGCGGTTTACGGCAACAAGGGGTCGACCGATCAGCACGCGTACGTGCAGCAGTTGCGCGAGGGTGTGAACAATTTCTTCGTCACGTTCATCGAAGTTCTAAAGGACCGCGATGCGAAGACGTCCCTCGAAGTCGAGCCCGGCATCACCTCCGGCGATTATCTCCAGGGCTTCCTGCTCGGCACACGTGACGCGCTCAGCGAAAAGGATCGCCACTCGATCACGCTCACGGTGCCGGATGTTTCGCCGCGCACGCTCGGCATGTTGATCGCGCTCTACGAGCGCGCGACCGGATTCTACGCCTCGCTCGTCAACATCAACGCCTATCACCAGCCCGGCGTCGAAGCCGGCAAGAAGGCCGCCGGTGGCGTGATTGCGTTGAAGCTGAAGCTCGTCGCCGCGCTGAAGGCCGCGCCCGGCGAGGCGGTTTCCGCAGAGAAACTCGCCGCGCATGTCGGCGAGCCGGCAAAGACGGAGCTGGCTTTCAAAATCCTCGAGCACCTCGCCGCGAACAAGAGCAGCGGCGTGAAGAAGCGCGCGAAGAAGCCGGTGGTCGACTCGCTGTATCGAATGGCCTGAGTAGGTCAGGTCTCTGACCCGACCTGCGGCCGCGTCCGCTCCGCCCATGCACCGCCTCCCGCTGATCCTCTGCGCCGTGGCGCTGCTCGGATCGGTGCTTTCGGCCGCGTTGTATTTTCGCATCGGAAATTCGAAACAGCTCCTCGAGCTCCGCCTCGCGGACGCGAGCGCCCGCGCGATGAAGCTCGACGGCGACCTCGCGGCCGCGAACGAAATGAATGGCACGCTCAAGGCCAAGGCGGGCGCACTCGACACCGAACTGGCTGTGGCGAAAACGAAGCTCACCGCCACCGAGTCCCGCGTCACGCAGCTTGATCGCGATTTGGCCGACACGAAGAACGTGCTGTCCCTCTACGAATCGACGGCGCGAGCCCTCGGCGACGAAATCACGGCGCTGCGCCGCGACCTCGATGCCAGCCGCTCCTCCAACGCCGCGCCAGAGGCTGTCGCCGCTTACAAGAACACCATCGCCGAGCTCGAAAAGGAGCTGGCGCAGGCGCGCAACGGAGTGGCGGCGCCGGGTGTGGGAGGCACGTCGACCGCGGTTTTCACGAGCCGGGCGGGCCGCGCCACGGTCCTGACGGTCGGCCCGGAAAGCAGTTTTGTCGTCCTTAACTTTGGCGCCGAACGCGGCGCCAAGTTGGGCCAGAAGCTCACGGTCAGCCAGTTAGGCACGGAGGTCGCGACAGTCTCGATTAGCGACGTCCGGAACAGTTTCTCCGTCGCCCAAGTCGTGCCGGACACGCTGCGAGGGGTCTTGCACAAAGGGGATTCGGCGGTATTGATCCGCTAAACAGCCATGACCTCCCTCAAGCCCCTCCTCACGCTTCTCCTGCTCGCCGCCGGCGCCCTCCTCGCGGGTTGCAGCACGCAGTCGCCTCGCCAGTCCTCGATTCCGTGGAGCCAGCCCGCCAGTTGGGAAGGACAGATTCCCGGCATGGGCCAGCCCACCGGTCGCTGAGCGTCGTCTGCCACTTCGTTTATTTCCAATCCGGTCGCCACACGCGGCCGGATTTTTTTTGTAGCCACGAGCCGGGACGAGGAGACGCTCGAAGCTCTCACCCCGGATGGAAAACAACTCGCTCGTCCCGCAGTCGGGGCACCTCTACGTCGTCGCCACGCCGATCGGCAATCTCGCCGATCTGACCGAGCGGGCGCGCGTGTTGCTCGGCCGCGTCAATTTGATCGCCTGCGAAGACACGCGCACCACCGGCGCGATGCTTACGCGACTCGGAGTGAATCGCCCGCTCGTGGCGTACCACGAGCACAACGAAACGGAAGCCGCGGAGAAGCTCGCCAACGAAATCGCCGCCGGCAAATCCGTGGCGGTCGTCAGCGATGCCGGCACCCCGGGTCTCAGCGATCCGGGTTTTCGCCTCGTGCGTGCGTGCCGACGGCGTGGCCTGCCGGTCGTGCCGGTGCCGGGGGCGAGCGCGTTGACAGCCGTGCTGAGCGCGAGCGGACTGCCGACGAATGGCTTCCTGTACGTCGGTTTTCTGCCGCCGAAAAGCGCGGCACGCATCGCGTTTTTCGAAAAACACCTCGCGTTCGAGTACACCATCGTTCTCTACGAAAGCTGCCATCGCATCGACAAGGCGGTGGACGAGCTGATTTGCGCGCTCGGCGCGGAACGCGTGATCTGCGTGGCGAAGGAAGTGACCAAGGTGCACGAAACGTTTCTGATCGGGACGGCCGGCGATGTGCAGACGCGGCTCGCGCGGACGAGTCTCAAGGGTGAGTTCGTCCTGTTGATCGCGCCGCGGGATTTCGTGTTGTGACCGCCGACCGGGAGCCGATGTCGCCACCGGCGCCGCGGGTCATCGGTCCGCCGGGAGCCAGCACCGTGCCGGGCCGCGTCGCCGCGCTCGATGGTCTGCGCGGCGTCGCGGTGCTCATGGTCGTCACGCTGCATTATTACGCCGCCGTGCCGGGGCCACCGGGAATGCCGCTCAACGATTTTCTCCAAAGCCTCGGCAGCCTTTTCTTCTGCGGCGTCGATCTGTTCTTCGTGCTGTCAGGCTTCTTCATCGGCGGAATCCTCCTCGACCACCGCGCGTCCCCTCGCCTGCTGCCGGTCTTTTATCTACGGCGATTCTTTCGCATCGTGCCAATCTATGCGCTGCTCCTCGTGACATTCTACGTCGCCGCGCATGTGCCTTCGCTTCGCGCGATGCACGACGGCGTGTTGTTCTCGAGTCGCGTGCCGGAGTGGAGCTTCTTCACCTTCACGCAGAATATCCTGATGGCGGCGCAACGCGATCCCGGCCCTTGGTGGCTCGGGCCGACCTGGTCGCTCGCGATCGAGGAACAATTCTACCTGATCATCCCGTGGGTGATTCTTCGCTTATCGCCGGGCCATCTGATGCGACTGTGCCTCGTGCTTATCGTGCTGTCGCCAGTAGCTCGCCTCGCCGCGCTTACTTTTGCCCACAATCCGCTCGCGGGCGTCTTCCTGCTCCCGATGCATGCCGACGGCCTGCTCGCGGGTGTGGTCTGCGCCCTGCTCGCCCGCAACGCCAACGTTCTCCAGGCCGTCGCGCGGCGCCGCGGACAATTCGCGACCGTGATTGCGGCGCTCGCGGTGTTTCTCGGTGGGATGTCACTCCGCCGCTATCAACCGATTTCGCCCGCAATGCTGGGCTTCGGCTACAGCGCTCTCAACGTCTTCTTCGCCCTGGTCGTCCTCTACGTCGTCGCCGGTCCGCGCACCGCATTCGCCCGCGCGCTGAGCTTTCGTCCGCTCGCGGCGGTCGGCGTCGGGTCATACTTCATCTATCTCTTCCATGCGCCGATCTGGTTTTCACTGCACGCCTGGTTCCGTCACGCGCCGCCGCTCCATCTTACCTGGCAAGGTGGCGCCGTAACCCTGCTGGCCTTGGTGGCGACGCTCCTCGCCTCGGTGATTTCGTGGCGATGTCTCGAAGCGCCGCTGCTTCGCATCGGACGAAGATCTTTCCAGCACAGTGGGATCCGAAGCTTGGAATTCACGTGACTTGAAGTCGCG
>JADMIO010796580.1_pt1 | contig 24637 bp, 20 predicted proteins | sample 8958161 | NCBI WGS metagenome assembly JADMIO01 (sample SAMN16585339, study PRJNA669376) | soil metagenome | isolation source: Crop rotation soil | place: USA: Cullars Rotation, Alabama | collected 2011
CTTTCCCGTAAACTTCACATCCCGACCACATACAGGCAAAGTAATGGCATTACCGCGAGCCATTACTCCTACGCGCGCAATTAACGAATCCACCATCGGGGCAGCTGGTGTCGATAACGAAGTATCTTCAACCGGTTGAGTATTGAGCGTATGTTTTGGAATAACAGGCGCACGCTTCATTATCTAATCTCCCAGCGTGGTTTAATCAGACGATCGAAAATTTCATTGCAGACAGGTTCCCAAATAGAAAGAGCATTTCTCCAGGCACCAGTTGAAGAGCGTTGATCAATGGCCTGTTCAAAAACAGTTCTCATCCGGATCTGACCTTTACCAACTTCATCCGTTTCACGTACAACATTTTTTAGAACCATGCTTCCCCAGGCATCCCGAATTTGCTCCTCCATCCACGGGGACTGAGAGCCATTACTATTGCTGTATTTGGTAAGCAAAATACGTACATCAGGCTCGAACCCTTTAAGATCAACGTTCTTGAGCAGATCACGAAGCATATCGAAAAACTGCAGTGCGGAGGTGTAGTCAAACAACTCAGCAGGCGTGGGAACAATCAGCACATCAGCAGCACATACGACATTAATCGTGCCGATACCCAGGTTAGGCGCGCTGTCAATAACTATGACATCATAGTCATGAGCAACAGTTTCAATGGCCAGTCGGAGCATCAGGTGTGGATCGGTGGGCAGTTTACCTTCATCAAATTTGCCCATTAACTCAGTTTCAATACGGTGCAGAGCCAGACAGGAAGGAATAATGTCAAGCCCCGGCCAGCAAGTGGGCTTTATTGCATAAGTGACATCGTCCTTTTCCCCAAGATAGAAAGGCAGGAGAGTGTCTTCTGCATGAATATGAAGATCTGGTACCCATCCGTGATACATTGAGGCTGTTCCCTGGGGGTCGTTACCTTCCACGAGCAAAACACGTAGCCCCTTCAGAGCCAGATCCTGAGCAAGATGAACAGAAACTGAGGTTTTGTAAACGCCTCCTTTATGGGCAGCAACCCCGATCACCGGTGGAAATACGTCTTCAGCACGTCGCAATCGCGTACCAAACACATCACGCATATGATTAATTTGTTCAATTGTATAACCAACACGTTGCTCAACCCGTCCTCGAATTTCCATATCCGGGTGCGGTAGTCGCCCTGCTTTCTCGGCATCTCTGATAGCCTGAGAAGAAACCCCAACTAAATCCGCTGCTTCACCTATTCTCCAGCGCCGGGTTATTTTCCTCGCTTCCGGGCTGTCATCATTAAACTGTGCAATGGCGATAGCCTTCGTCATTTCATGACCAGCGTTTATGCACTGGTTAAGTGTTTCCATGAGTTTCATTCTGAACATCCTTTAATCATTGCTTTGCGTTTTTTTATTAAATCTTGCAATTTACTGCAAAGCAACAACAAAATCGCAAAGTCATCAAAAAACCGCAAAGTTGTTTAAAATAAGAGCAACACTACAAAAGGAGATAAGAAGAGCACATACCTCAGTCACTTATTATCACTAGCGCTCGCCGCAGCCGTGTAACCGAGCATAGCGAGCGAACTGGCGAGGAAGCAAAGAAGAACTGTTCTGTCAGATAGCTCTTACGCTCAGCGCAAGAAGAAATATCCACCGTGGGAAAAACTCCAGGTAGAGGTACACACGCGGATAGCCAATTCAGAGTAATAAACTGTGATAATCAACCCTCATCAATGATGACGAACTAACCCCCGATATCAAGTCACATGACGAAGGGAAAGAGAAGGAAATCAACTGTGACAAACTGCCCTCAAATTTGGCTTCCTTAAAAATTACAGTTCAAAAAGTATGAGAAAATCCATGCAGGCTGAAGGAAACAGCAAAACTGTGACAAATTACCCTCAGTAGGTCAGAACAAATGTGACGAACCACCCTCAAATCTGTGACAGATAACCCTCAGACTATCCTGTCGTCATGGAAGTGATATCGCGGAAGGAAAATACGATATGAGTCGTCTGGCGGCCTTTCTTTTTCTCAATGTATGAGAGGCGCATTGGAGTTCTGCTGTTGATCTCATTAACACAGACCTGCAGGAAGCGGCGGCGGAAGTCAGGCATACGCTGGTAACTTTGAGGCAGCTGGTAACGCTCTATGATCCAGTCGATTTTCAGAGAGACGATGCCTGAGCCATCCGGCTTACGATACTGACACAGGGATTCGTATAAACGCATGGCATACGGATTGGTGATTTCTTTTGTTTCACTAAGCCGAAACTGCGTAAACCGGTTCTGTAACCCGATAAAGAAGGGAATGAGATATGGGTTGATATGTACACTGTAAAGCCCTCTGGATGGACTGTGCGCACGTTTGATAAACCAAGGAAAAGATTCATAGCCTTTTTCATCGCCGGCATCCTCTTCAGGGCGATAAAAAACCACTTCCTTCCCCGCGAAACTCTTCAATGCCTGCCGTATATCCTTACTGGCTTCCGCAGAGGTCAATCCGAATATTTCAGCATATTTAGCAACATGGATCTCGCAGATACCGTCATGTTCCTGTAGGGTGCCATCAGATTTTCTGATCTGGTCAACGAACAGATACAGCATACGTTTTTGATCCCGGGAGAGACTATATGCCGCCTCAGTGAGGTCGTTTGACTGGACGATTCGCGGGCTATTTTTACGTTTCTTGTGATTGATAACCGCTGTTTCCGCCATGACAGATCCATGTGAAGTGTGACAAGTTTTTAGATTGTCACACTAAATAAAAAAGAGTCAATAAGCAGGGATAACTTTGTGAAAAAACAGCTTCTTCTGAGGGCAATTTGTCACAGGGTTAAGGGCAATTTGTCACAGACAGGACTGTCATTTGAGGGTGATTTGTCACACTGAAAGGGCAATTTGTCACAACACCTTCTCTAGAACCAGCATGGATAAAGGCCTACAAGGCGCTCTAAAAAAGAAGATCTAAAAACTATAAAAAAAATAATTATAAAAATATCCCCGTGGATAAGTGGATAACCCCAAGGGAAGTTTTTTCAGGCATCGTGTGTAAGCAGAATATATAAGTGCTGTTCCCTGGTGCTTCCTCGCTCACTCGACCGGGAGGGTTCGAGAAGGGGGGGCACCCCCCTTCGGCGTGCGCGGTCACGCGCACAGGGCGCAGCCCTGGTTAAAAACAAGGTTTATAAATATTGGTTTAAAAGCAGGTTAAAAGACAGGTTAGCGGTGGCCGAAAAACGGGCGGAAACCCTTGCAAATGCTGGATTTTCTGCCTGTGGACAGCCCCTCAAATGTCAATAGGTGCGCCCCTCATCTGTCAGCACTCTGCCCCTCAAGTGTCAAGGATCGCGCCCCTCATCTGTCAGTAGTCGCGCCCCTCAAGTGTCAATACCGCAGGGCACTTATCCCCAGGCTTGTCCACATCATCTGTGGGAAACTCGCGTAAAATCAGGCGTTTTCGCCGATTTGCGAGGCTGGCCAGCTCCACGTCGCCGGCCGAAATCGAGCCTGCCCCTCATCTGTCAACGCCGCGCCGGGTGAGTCGGCCCCTCAAGTGTCAACGTCCGCCCCTCATCTGTCAGTGAGGGCCAAGTTTTCCGCGAGGTATCCACAACGCCGGCGGCCGGCCGCGGTGTCTCGCACACGGCTTCGACGGCGTTTCTGGCGCGTTTGCAGGGCCATAGACGGCCGCCAGCCCAGCGGCGAGGGCAACCAGCCGAGGGCTTCGCCCTGTCGCTCGACTGCGGCGAGCACTACTGGCTGTAAAAGGACAGACCACATCATGGTTCTGTGTTCATTAGGTTGTTCTGTCCATTGCTGACATAATCCGCTCCACTTCAACGTAACACCGCACGAAGATTTCTATTGTTCCTGAAGGCATATTCAAATCGTTTTCGTTACCGCTTGCAGGCATCATGACAGAACACTACTTCCTATAAACGCTACACAGGCTCCTGAGATTAATAATGCGGATCTCTACGATAATGGGAGATTTTCCCGACTGTTTCGTTCGCTTCTCAGTGGATAACAGCCAGCTTCTCTGTTTAACAGACAAAAACAGCATATCCACTCAGTTCCACATTTCCATATAAAGGCCAAGGCATTTATTCTCAGGATAATTGTTTCAGCATCGCAACCGCATCAGACTCCGGCATCGCAAACTGCACCCGGTGCCGGGCAGCCACATCCAGCGCAAAAACCTTCGTGTAGACTTCCGTTGAACTGATGGACTTATGTCCCATCAGGCTTTGCAGAACTTTCAGCGGTATACCGGCATACAGCATGTGCATCGCATAGGAATGGCGGAACGTATGTGGTGTGACCGGAACAGAGAACGTCACACCGTCAGCAGCAGCGGCGGCAACCGCCTCCCCAATCCAGGTCCTGACCGTTCTGTCCGTCACTTCCCAGATCCGCGCTTTCTCTGTCCTTCCTGTGCGACGGTTACGCCGCTCCATGAGCTTATCGGGTCCACTCGCGAACGCAGAAAGGCCCACCCGAAGGTGAGCCAGTGTGATTACATTTGCGGCCTAACTGTGGCCAGTCCAGTTACGCTGGAGTCACTAGTATTTAGGTGACACTATAGAAGCGGCCGCGACAACTTGTCCACGTGGAATTCTAAGCTTAGGATCCCAATGTGCTGGAAAGCGCTGCATCATCGCCTGCTTCGCGGTTTGCGCGGCGATGCGGCCGAAATTCTTCGGGGTCACCTCAACTTCGACTTCGTCCCCGACCTGGGCGTCGGGTTTTATATTGCGCGCTTTGGAGAGCGAAATCTCGTCCTGAGGGTTGACGACGTTTTCAGCCACCAGCAACTTGGCCAGCGCGCGAATTGCGCCGGTCTTGGGGTCGATATCGATTCGAAGCTCGCGCGAGGCGCTGACGCTTTTCTTTGAAGCCGAAAGCAGCGCGGTCGAGACGGCCTCGAGCAGGATATCGCGTTTAATTCCGCGCTCCCGCTCGAGGTAATCCAGCATGGCAATAAATTCGGCGTTCATAAAAACAATGCCCGCAGACTAAAAAGAGTGGGACGTTAGTACCCACTCCCTCCAGCGCGGACTAGCTCTCAATCTAGGTTTTATGGAGGAAACGTCAAGTGTGCCAGCGGCGGTGAGGCCGGCGTAGCCGGTAACGCGTGCGCGGGGGCATTCCTTCTTTTTAAAGCAGCGGCGTGGCGGGTTCCGGGACGGAGGTTCCCGCCAGCAACCGCCCGGTTATTCACGATTAGGATTGCAACGAGTCTGCGATTTATCACAGTGCAGCCCATGTCTCGTGTTCCGCCGATCGTTTTGGTCCTTGCCGTATGGGCGGCAATTTACCTGCCGGCGCTTGGTTCTTTCGAAATCAAAGGCGAGGAAGGCCGGCGGATCCTTCCGGCGATCGCCATGATCGAGAGCGGCAATTACCTCGTGCCGCAGGTTGGGAGCGACACCTATTTTCGAAAGCCGCCATTAGTGAACTGGCTCGTGGCCGGGTCATTCAACCTGTTCCATGTGCGCAACGAATGGACAGCGCGGCTGCCATCGGTGTTTTGCATTCTGGCGGTGGCGATCGCGTTCCTCACCGTCACCAAAAAAAGTCTGGGGCCGAATGGATCGACCATCGCGGCTTTGGTCTGGCTCACTTGCGCCGGCACGATCATCAAAGGACGGCTGATCGAGATCGAGGCGCTTTATATATCACTCTGCGGCCTGGCCATGATTTTCTGGCTGAGCTGGTGGCAACAGAAACGTTCCGCCTGGCTCACCTGGACCGTTCCGTGGATTTTTCTCGGGCTCGGTTTGCTGGCCAAGGGGCCAACGCTGCTTCTTTTCTTTTACGCGCTTATCCTGGCGGTTCTATGGCATGAACGCCGGTGGCGCCCGCTGTTTCATCCGGCTCACTTGTTAGGCATCGTGATCATGTTCGCGATCGTTGCGGCATGGGCGATTCCGTTCCTTGAAATGAACCAAAGCGGAAAGGTCGCTGCGAAATGGTCGACCCAGTTCACCGGGCGGGTGACGGGCGAATTCTTTCACTGGCACGTCTGGATCCTCACCATCCCGCGCGCGATCTGTTATTTTCTGCCCTGGCTGGTGTTCGTGCCCTTGATTCGTTTCGAAAATTTTCCGGACGATTCCGACGCAAGATTGGCGCGCGCTCTTGCCTGGGCCTCGGCAGGTCCGCTGGCGGTGATCAGCCTGATCCCGGGGGCCGCGCCGCGCTATTCGTTGCCGGTGTTGACTCCCTTTTGCTGGCTGATGGCGATGAGCTTTGCTCAAAACGTTTTCGCCGAACCGGAATGGCTTCGGCTTCGAGGCCAGGCGATCTGGAAAAAATTCGGGATACCGCTGGTATGCATCGGCGTCGTGTTCGGCCTGGTTGGCCACCCGATCATGGCCCGGTTCATGAAGAGGCGGGAAAAGGTGCGGAGCGTCGCCGCGAAAATAAACGCGGCGGTCCCCGAAGGAGAGGTTCTTTACGCGGTGAACCCGAACTATCAGCCGCTGTTCTTCTACATTCACGTGCCGGTGCGTTATGTGAGTCGGATCGCCAATCTGCCGCCGGAGACGCGTTATTTCCTGGTCCGACCGGACAACGAAGATACGGCGGGGACCACGGAACAATGGGCGCCGCGGCGGGCCCGGAAGGTGTTGCGGGTGAAAGATTACCGGAACCAGGTGGTCATCCTGTTTTCGGTGACGGGCAGTTGAGGCGGCGGTTTGACATTCTCGAATTAGTTAGCAAGCTAACTAATTCCCGATGGCCCCGATCGATACCGAAGCTTTTGGACCCCTCTTGCATGGCACCGCGCGCGCCTGGCGGGTCAAGCTCGACCAGCGCCTTAAACCGCTAGGATTGAGTCAGGCCAAATGGCGCACACTGCTTCACTTGTCGCTGGCAGACGAGCCTATTACCCAGGCTGAGATCGCCGCCCGGCTGGGAATTGAGGAACCAACGCTGGTAACTCTGTTGCATCGGCTGGAGAGGGGTGGCTGGGTCGCGCGAAAAAGCGCGGCGCACGATCGTCGCTGCAAAACCGTGCACCTGGGCAAACGCGCGCAGCTCGTCATCGGCCAAATCACCGCAACTGCGAATGAGCTGCGAAGCGAACTTTTAGAGGACGTTTCGTCGGCGGAGTTGCGAACGTGCATGCGTGTCCTCCAGCGAGTGCGTGATAAAGCAGAGGAGAAATCAACGAATGGTCGCGGTAACGGTCGAAGATTAGCACGTCGCAACGGACAGCATTGATATGCCACCGGTCATCACCCAGGTAAACGAAGCCGCCCGCGAAATCGTGGGGGATCTGGAGCAGCGCGTCGGCGGCAAACGCCGTTTTCGTTACGTCGTCGCTGCGATCGGACTCGTAATCATCGTTCTTCTTCTGCGGGGCATTGCCGCGCATCGAAAACCGGCCGCCACGCCGCCGCCGCGCAATGTGGAGGTGGCGAGGGTGACGACGGCCGATGTGCCGCTCTATCTCGACGAAATTGGAACGACCGCGGCATACGAGACTGTCGAGGTGAAGGCGCAGATCAACGGTCAGATCGTTAGTCGCGACTTCAAGGATGGCGCCGACGTCAAGAAGGGCGACCTGCTGTTTACCATCGATCCCCGCCCGTTTCAGGCTGCGTACGAACAGGCGAAGGCGCAGGCGGCGCTCGACCGCGTTACGCTGATGCGGCAGCAGGAATTGCGGGCTCGAAACGTGAACACTCCGCAAGATCTGGATACCGCGGCGGCGAACGCCCGCAAATCGGAAGCCGCGGCCGAGGCGGCGGCGGTGAATCTCGATTTTTGCTACATCAAATCGCCGATCGATGGCCGAATCGGGCTGCGCAATGTGGATGTGGGCAATCTGGTCGGGCCGTCGAGTCCGTCGCTGGTCACGATCCAGGGGTTCGATCCGATCTATACCGATTTCACCATTGCCGAGCCGGATTTGCCGTTGGTTAGGCGGTACCTGGGCAATCCGAACTTGAAGGTGATGACCGACGCCGAGAACGACAACATTCCGGCGCGCGAAGGCACTCTTTACTTTATCGATAACGCGGTCCAGCCGGGCGTCGGCACGGTGAAAGCGCGCGCGCAAACACCGAACTCCGATCGGGCGCTATGGCCGTCGCAATTCGTGCGGGTGAAACTAATCCTCGACGTGATCTCGCAGGCGAAGCTGGTGCCGAACAGCGCGGTGCAGATCGGCCAGCGCGGGCCGTACCTTTTTGTCGTTAAACCCGACTCCACCCTGGAACTGCGGCAGGTGAAGCCCGGCCAGAACCAGGGGGATCTCACCGTGATCGAAGAAGGGGTTAAGCCTGACGAAACGGTCGTAACCAGCGGGCAATTGCAGCTATCCCCTGGCGCAAAAATCCATGTCATCGCGTCCGACCAGCCCGGCGGCAACAACGCGGGCCCGGCGGCGGGTGGAGGACGGCCGCCGAACGGCAGCCCCGGTCAGTTCAAGGCCGCGCCTAACAACCATTAAGGCGGGGTTCTGATGGCAGACTACGAAGATTACCGCGGCGACGGCGAATCCGAACACCTGGAATCGCCCCGGACCAAGCGTCATGGCACGGCCGGCGAAAAAACGCCCGGCGGCAAACTGGTGCAATTCTCGTCGGGATTGTCGCTGCCGTTCATCAAGCGGCCAGTCATGACCATGCTGCTGACGACGTCGATCATTGTATTCGGCATCCTGACTTATCGTGAGCTGGCGGTGAACGATTTGCCTGCCGTCGATTACCCGGTCATCCAAGTCACGGCCAACTATCCGGGCGCGAATCCGGAAACCATGGCGAACACGATTGCCACGCCGTTGGAGAAACAATTCACCCAGATTCCCGGCCTGACCCTGAGCACGAGCTCGAGCACGCAGGGCGCGACGAACATCACGCTCCAGTTCGATCTCAACAAATCCATCGTCGATGCAGCCACGGATGTGCAGGCTGCAATCCAGCGGGCCAGCGGTCAGTTGCCGAACGATTTGCCGCAGCCGCCGCAGTTTCAAAAGACGAACCCGAACGACGCGCCGGTCATGTACATCGCGCTGACGAGCGACACGCTTACCGACGGCGACCTATATAAGTACGCCACGTCGCAGGTCCAGCAGAGGATCAACATTCTGCCCGGCGTTTCGCAGGTGCAGGTCTATGGCGTGAAGAGCGCCATTCGGATCAAGGCCGACCCGGGGGCGCTGGTGACGCGCAATATTACTTTCGACGAACTGGCTACCGCGGTTCGCGCCGGCACCTCCTACTCGGGCGCCGGCCAATTTGACGGCAAGACGATGTCGATGGTGTTGCGGCCTAACGGGCAGCTGACCGACGCCGAAGGTTATCGCAATCTCATTATCGCCGGGGGCAACCCGCCGGTCTACCTGCGCGATGTCGCCACCGTGGTCGATAGCATCCAGGACGAGCGTTTATCCCGGCGGTTTTACGCGCGCGGCTTCAGTCCGCCGGCTTCGGTCATCGTTCTGGCGGTTTCCCGGCAGGCCGGCGCGAACGCGGTGGCGGTCGCACAATCGGTGAACGACTTGATGCCGCAACTGCGCCTGGAGCTACCGGGATCGATCCAGTTGATCCCGACCTTCGATCGCTCCCAGAGCATCGTTCATTCGGTATCGGACGTGCAAACCACGCTGCTGATCGCGTTCGTGCTGGTGGTCATGGTGATTTTCATTTTTCTGGGGCGCGCCCGCGACACCCTGATCCCGGTCGTGGCCCTCCCGCTTTCGCTTTTGCTGACCTTCCTGGCCATGTACACGCTGAATTACTCCATCAACAACCTGACGTTGATGGCGCTGACGCTGGCCATCGGATTCCTGGTCGACGACGCGATCGTTTTCCTGGAGAACGTCGTTAGGCGGGCGGAGCACGGCGAATCGGTTTACCGCGCCACCTTGAACAGCGCCGGCGAAATTTCGTTTACTATTTTGTCGATGACGCTGTCGCTGGCTGCGGTATTCATCCCGCTGGTGTTCATGCCGGGCTTGCTCGGGCGAATCTTTCGCGAATTCGCGATCACGATCATCGTCGCGATCTTTTCGTCGGGCCTGGTGTCGTTAACGCTGACGCCTCTGATGTGTTCGCGGATTTTGCGCGAGCATAATCCCGGGCATCGGCGGACGTGGATGGAGCGTTTTACCAACAGCTTTTTCATACCGGTCGTGCGTTTTTACGATCGTTCGTTAGGCTGGTTTCTCGACCACGGCGTGCTTGCCATACCCATCCTGATTGCCTGTGGCCTCGGCGTCTGGTTCTTTTTCAAGGCGCTGCCGTTCACGCTTTTGCCCACCGGCGATAGCGGACTGATTCGCGGCGCGTTGCTCATGCAGGAAGGCACATCGCCTCAGCGGCAGCGTGAGATGCAGGACAAGCTCGACCCCATTCTCCAGGGCGATCCGGCGGTCGATAAGTATTTCACAGTGGCGGGCAGCGGTCGCGCCGGCTCGTCCGGCATTTTCACCGTGCTCTTTCTCAAGGACCGCAAGCAACGGGCCCACATCGACGATGTCGCCCAGGAGCTGCGTCGCAAGATCAACGCGGTGCCCGGCGTCTTTGCCACGTTAAATCCGCAACCTGTCCTGCAAATCAACATCGGCGCCACCGGCAGCGCGTTCGGCCGGTACAGCTACGCGATCAGCGGCATCAATCCCGAGGAAGTTTATGGCGCGGCCGATAAATTGCAGGCCAGGCTCAATACCTACGAAGGGTTCGCGGCCCCGCCGCGTTCCGACCTCTTTCGCAGCCAGCCTAATCTTGATATCGAGATCGACCGTGATCGCGCCAGTTCGTTAGGCGTCTCCGTCGGCAAGCTCCAAAGCCTGCTGCGGGCCGCATATTCGCAGAATTACGTTTACCTCATCAAACAACCGGACGACCAGTACCAGGTCATCCTCGAGGTCGAGGACAAGGATCGGCAGCGTCCCGAAGATCTGCGCGACTTATACGTGCGCGGGCAGGGGGAATCGCTCGTTCCCTTGCGCACGGTCACGAAATCCACGCCGCGCCTCGGGCTGCAGTCGGTCAATCACACCAACCAGTTTACCAGCGTGACATTTGGTTTTGATACAAAGCCGGGTGTCGCGCTCGGGGATGTGACGAACTTTATCCAGAAAGCGGCCGCAGAAGTTCTGCCGCCAACGGTGACAGGCGAACTGCAGGGCGAAGGTTTGGTTTTGCAGCAACTGTTCAATGCGCTCCCGTTTCTGGTCATCGGCGCGCTGTTCGTCATGTATGTGATTCTTGGGATTCTTTACGAGAGTTATGTCCATCCCGTTACCGTTCTGTCGACTTTGTTTCCCGCGGTTGTCGGCGGTTTGATGACGCTCTGGCTTTTCGGATCAACGCTGTCGTTGTACTCGGTGATCGGGCTGTTTCTCCTGATGGGCATCGTGAAGAAAAACGGCATCATGATCGTCGACTTCGCCTTGCATCGGCTCGACGAGGGTTACGATCGGCGATCGGCGATTCACGAAGCGAGTGTCGAACGATTTCGTCCCATCATCATGACCACACTGGCGGCGTTGATGGGTGCGGTGCCGCTGGCTCTCGGTTACGGGGCCGATGGCGAATCACGCCGTCCCCTCGGAATGGTCATTGTCGGCGGACTCGTTGTCTCGCAGTTGATCACGCTCTACATCACACCGGTTATTTATCTCGCGCTCGAATCGTTCCAGGAAAATGTGCTGGATCGCGTGCCTTTCCTTCGCAGCAGCCACACCCATCACGAAATGCAGACGGCGGAAATGGCTGAGGCCGTTCCCAGCGGCAACTGATTTCGTTAGTCGGCCTTTGGTTCTGCCGGCGCCGGGACGCCGAATGTGCGTTGCAGGCTGGACAGCGGCGACTCCTCGAGTTTCAGGCCGGACATCAGCTCGGTTGTGTCGGGAGACTGCAGTTTCTTCACCATGTCGATGTCCTGCTGGATCTTGAGCTTATCGCTGGCGAAAATCATGGTCGTGTCTTCGGTAATCAAACCGGCTTCGTAAGCTTTCACCAGTTCGTGATCGAATGTATGCCAGCCCCGGGTATCGCCGGCTTCGATGATCTCCCGGAATGTCCGGTGCTTGGCTTCGCCATACACCAGTGTTTCGCGAACCCGCATGCCCGTCCCCATGATCTCGGTGACGAGCAACCGCCCGCCATTGGTATTGGTCACCAGCCGCTGACTAACGACGTATCGCAGAATATCGGCGAGCCGCTGGCGCACCTGTTGTTCTTCCTCTTTGGAAAACATGCCGAGGATGCGGTTGATCGTCTGGCCGGCATCGATGGTGTGCAGCGTCGCCAGTACGAGGTGGCCGGTCTCGGACGCAGATAACGCGATTTCCATCGTCTCCCGGTCGCGAATTTCGCCGACCAGGATCACCTTGGGTGCTTGTCGCAACGCCGCGCGCAGGCCTTCGGCGAACGTCGGGAAATCTTTGCCAAGTTCGCGCTGGCTGATCACCGATCTCAAATGCGGATGCACAAACTCGATCGGATCCTCCAGCGTCACGATGTGGAGCTCCTGCGTTTTGTTGATCTCGTTGATCAATGCCGCGAGGGTCGTCGTTTTCCCGGAACCGGTTGCGCCGGTAACAAACACCACGCCGTTTTTCTCGCGGGCGATCTCATGGAAAATTTCGGGCAACCCCAAACCTTCAATGGTCGGAATTTCGACCGGCAATTTCCGCATTGCGATGGCATGCCGCCCGTTTTGCTTGAAGACGTTCACCCGGAAGCGAGCCATTGCGCCAAGGTCGTAGGTGCAATCGCACGACCCGCGGGTGTTAAATTCTTCGCTGAGCCGCTTATTTCCGCGAATGATGATGCCTGAGATTTCCTGGATGTCTCGCTCGGTTAATGGTTTGCCGGTTTGGCCGATCTCAAACTCTTCGAGGCTGTTGTGCCGCTGCGCCACCGGCAGCTTTCCGCTAACGAACAGGAAATCAGGCACATCCGCATCGCGCTTGAGCATGCCGGCAAGGGCCGCGTCAAACCATTGGTTGGTCATCATAGAGGAGAAGCCATTTGGACCGGTACTGGTAACGGGGTTTTCCAGCACAAAACGCGCCCCAAGCATGATCTGGCAGGCCTAAACCGCCGTTTCGGCCTGGCGAAAACGCGAAAAGGGGACCTGCCCCGGAATTACCTAACTGCCAGTTACGCGAGAAGCGCCGACACCTTCCTTGATGAGCTCTGATCCGCGTCTTCCGCGGCTACTATCTATTTGGACGCGGCTCGTCGATAGGCCTCGGCCAGAAGCGGCTGCACCTTTTCATGGAAAGTCTGTTCGCTGGGATTGAGCACACAGACCCAGAACATTTTTCCGTAAACCGGATGCGGCATCACCCTGTCCAACGCGGTGAAATCGAACGCACTCTCATTGCCGTTCCCGAACAGCGAGCGGAAACTCTCTTTGCCCACGCTGATGTTCAGTCGAAACACGCCCGGCCGATTCAAATTAGAATCAGCATCGAATCCTTCGTAATCCCTGGTCACGATCGTCGCAAAGGGAAATCGGCGGTCAGCCGGCTGATCGCGATTTGGATCGTAGAAAAAGAACGTCGTGCCCCAGGAAACCTCCGGCGCATCGTTCTCTTTGGACGCGACGACAATGTCAACGCCTGGGAATTGATTCCGGATGTAGCCGACAATTTCTGTTTCGCTCACGCAAACACAGTCTCAGAGCGCGCACGTCCGGCAAATGAACCGCAGCAATCCCGGAGGAAGTGGGTCACAGCGAAAAGAACGCCTGCAATCGTTTCATGAACACCGATCGATATTCCTTCTCGCGCGCCGCCTGGTCGGTCGCGCTTTCCGCATCTTTGCGCACACCTTCCGTCTCGACCTTTCGCTGCGCCAGGATTTCGCTCAGTTGCTGCAAACAATCAGGCGTTTCACGGATGATATCGGCCATGACCGATTTGCCGATTTCCATGACGTAACAATCGCGCTCGGCCTTGACGGTGGCGCTGCGCGGTTCGCCGGTTAGCAACGACATCTCGCCGAAACAATCTCCCGGCCGCAATGTTGCCACCGGAATGACGCTGCCATTCTTTGAAATGGAGACCTGCGCGGTTCCGCGAAGCAGCAGGAACATCGAATCGCCGTCGGCGCCTTCTTCGATCACACGTTCGCCCCTCCCGAAGTGCTCGAGCCGCGCCGCTGTCACGACGGTGTCGATTTGCTCGTCGGTCAGGCTTTGGAACAGCGGTTCGTTGCGCAAAATCTGCCGCGCTTCGTCGCGTTCTTCCTGGCCGGTGCGGGCGGGCCGGCGTTCGATCTGCAGCGTCCGGATCGGGAAAGGGATGGTGATGTGCTGCCGTTTCAGCTCGTACCAGACGTTCGTGCGCACCGAATCGTTTGTCTCGTTGATGCGCTGGTGGTTCCCCATGTAAAACTTGATCTCGTAAATCACCGCGTGATCGGCGAAGTCGACCAGGAAGATTCGCACCGGCGGATCGGGTAGAACGTTTTTGGCGCTTTGCGCGGCGCGGGCCAGCGCGTCCTTCACCCGGTTCGGCGGAGCGCCATATTCCACCCCGACGCGAATCCGCATCGCGTGCACTTCGTTTGGATAGTGCAGGTTGATGATCGTGCTCTTGACGATCTCGTTGTTGGGGATGTCGAGATAAATGTTGTCGTTAGTCCGGAGGCGGGTGGAACGCCAGTTGATCTCCATGACTTCGCCGTAAACGTCGCCGACCTTTAACCAATCACCGACCTTGTAGGGCCGGTTGATCTGCAACGACATCCCGGCAATGACGCCGCCGAAAAGATTCTGGCCGGCGATGCCCAGGATAATGACGCCAATGCCCGAGCCTAACAGCAGCCCTTTTAGCTCGCGCTCCGCGTGGTAACCGACACTGAGCACAAACAACAGCACGATCAAAAACAGGATAAGAGCTACGATCTCACGCAAGAAATGCGGAATGGGCGTCTGTTTCCGCTTCTCGAAATACCAGTCGAAGACGTAGCGGTTGACGAGCGCGACGACGAACGCGGTGCTGAGAATAATGGAAAGGGCGCCGATGTGATTGCGCCAGCTTGCCTCAACTCCATAAATCGAGAGCGCCGCGTAAAACGCCAGCATCAGGCAGAACATCCGGTAAAGGAGCCCAAGCCGGACGCCTGCGCGGCGCTTGAGAACGCGCCCGATCGTTAGGGCGACCAGGAAAGTGCCAATGAAGGCGATGACCGTTTCAGCCGCTCGCGAAGTGTCCATCAACGCGGTTAATGCGATGAAGGGTGGCATTTTCCGCGATTATATCTGTAGCGGCAGGCGTGTCGCCTGCAAAATCGGATGCCTCCGGTTTCCGTTCTTTCTTTCCTGCTCGTCCGCTTGGCGATGACAGGGATTCCAGCGTCCTAGGTCTCCGATGGCGAAAGGACCACCCAGGCCCAGCCCGCCAGGAAACAGAGGCCGCCTAACGGCGTAACCGCGCCCAGCCAGCGAATGTTGGTGACCGCCATCAGATAAAGGCTCCCGCTAAATAACACGATCCCGGAAACGAATAGCCACCATGTTCCTCGGTTCCGGCCGGCCCACAACGCCAGCACCAGCAGCGCAAGCGCGTGCATGAAATGATAAAGGACCGCCGTATTCCAAACGGCCATCAGGCCGTTGGCCTCCAGCATCCCTTTTAGGGCGTGCGCACCAAATGCACCCAGCGCCACGGCGACAAAACAAAAGGCTGCCGCTATCCGAACCTTTGTCATGTCGAGCGAAGTGCAGAGATTTCCGGCTGACCGCCGGCCCGGCAGTCGCGCTGCATACCCAGGCGTCTGTCGAGTTCGATGTTCGGTTTCATGGTCTCAGGATCTGCGCGATCCGCGGTCGTGATCGTTCGTAGAGCGGAAACGCGACATCGACATCGATGATAACTCTTGTTTTAGGTTTTCAAGGTCCGACCGCCGATTTTGCTCGACGCTTTTCAGATAAATAAATGTCCCGATAACACCGAACGCGGCCGCGCCGAGGAAATTCATCGCCGCACCCGCCTTCCACAGGTAGGCGCCGATGAATGCGCCCGTGCTCACAATCAGATCGCGCATCAAATAATAAGCGCCGATCATCTGGCCGCGCCGGTTCGGATCGCAGTAACTGATGATGAGCGCCTTGCGCGAAGTATCGCCGAACTCTTTCAGGCCACGGATGATAAAAGCCACAACGAGGAGGGTAAAGCTATGGAGCGGAAACGCCCGCGCGATCAAGAGCGAGATTGGAAACAACGTAAACATCGCGAACGTCGTAACCACAAACCGCTCGCGGCCGTACTTGTCCGCGAGGTACGACGTTGGAATAATGCAAAAACTCGCCACGATAACTTCAACACTCGTCAGGATTCCCACCTGCTTTCCGGTTGCGCCGATATAATCCATCGCGAAAATCACCACCCACGCGAAGGGGATCCGTTCGCAGAACCGGATCAGTATATCGCATAGCAGGAGCGATCGGGTCGGCGAGTTCATCGCCCGGAGACTTTGCCAGAAACTCCAGCGGTCCGCCGGAGCCGCGGCGTGGGTTGCTTCATCTTCAAACTTCCGTTGAACCAGGAGCGTCGCTGCCGAAAGCAGAATCGAGCAGATCAACGCGACGCGAACGCCCGGCACGATTCCAAGCCGATCAATCAATATGCCACCAAAGACCGGCGCGATCATGATAGGCAGCCGCTTGATGACCATCTGGACGCCGACGCCCATCGAGTACCGGTTCGCTGACAACGCGGCGCCAACTAACGAGAAGGTGGCCGGCAATGAAAAACAGGTCCAGGACAGGAACAAAAACATGCCGGCGATCACGGCGGCCCAGTGCGGAATCAGCAGCACCAGCAAATATCCGGCAATCGATACCAGGTTGAACGTGATAAACGCGCGCCGATGACCCCACTTATCGACGATCACTCCGCCCGGGTAGGCGTAGATCGCGCCTAACAACGTGCAAAGTCCGTCGTAGAGACCGATCACAAATACACTCGCGCCGAGCGTCTGCAGGTATTTCGGCACGAAACGCATCCACAATTCTTCGCCGAAACCGATCACAAAAATCGTGATCAAAAGGATGACGATGTTGCGCTTGAGCGCGAAGAATTCCGCGAACCGATTGCTGCGCGTGCGGTTTGCGCTCGGGGCGGGCGGCGTTTCCATCGCGCGCACCAGCATGAGGTGTTGCGCCGCAAATTACAATGCGCGAGCTGGATAATCCGGCCGGCCCTTGTTCCTCGATCCAGCGCGCAATGGCCGGCGAATTATGCTGTCATTCCGAGCTTGTCGAGGAATCGGGTCGATCGGCCTTCAGGCGAGCGAACACTCTTCTGCGTCCTGCTCGATCTGGATCGTCGAATGCTCGATGCCAAATCGGTGATGCAATTCATCGCATACCTGGTGCAGAAACGCGTCGCCGGCAGTTTCGTTAGGCATCACCAGATGCGCGGTCAAGGCGATCTCGGTCGTGCTCATCGCCCATACGTGCAAGTCATGAACCGCTCGCACGTTGGGCAGTTGCGAAAGATATACCCTCACCTGCCCCAGATCGATGTTCGCCGGAACCGCGTCGGTCGCGAGATTGAACGATTCGCGAAGCAAACCCCACGTGCCAATCACGATGATTACGTTGATCAGAATGCTGGTCACGGGATCGAGCCAGCTCCAGCCGGTGAACAGAATTGCGATGCCGGCAATCACGACTCCGGCGGAGATCGCTGCGTCCGCCGCCATGTGCAGGAACGCGCCGCGAATGTTCAAATCCGTTTTGCGGCCGGACGTAAACAGCCAGGCGGTTACGCCGTTGATGACAACGCCGGCGGCGGCGGTCCATATGACGACACCGGCATCGACGTTTTCCCGGTTGCTTAACCTCCGCGTCGCTTCCCAGGTCAACGCGCCGACGGTAACGAGCAGGAATATGGCGTTTAAAAATGCCGCCATGATCGACGTCCGACGCCAGCCGTAGGTTCGGCGCTCGGTGGCCGGACGTTTGGCCAGGTAACTCGCGCTCCAGGCCAGCACCAATCCAAGCACGTCGCCGAGGTTATGCCCGGCATCGGACAACAGGGCGAGGGAGTGCGCGAAAATTCCGAAGGTCGCCTGCACCAGCACGTAGGCGACGTTCAGGATAACGCCGATGGCAAAGGCGCGGCTAAAGTCCGGCCGTCCGCCATCGTGACGATGATGATCATGCGAGTGTGCGCCCATCTTCACCAACAATTGCGCGCAAACATCGCGCCAACGCAACCTTCAACCTGCACACATCGCTCTGGTTCCGCTCTTTCCCGCGAAGATCTTTTCGGCATGCCTTACGGATAGAGCGCCCGCAGCCACTAGGCGGCGCAAATTATCCGGCGAAGGCGGGAACCTGTCGTTAGGCTCTTTGCACGGTCTCAAAACCAATCATGCAGTACCCTTCGGGCCGCGTGGTAACCGCACATGCCATGCACGCCGCCGCCCGGCGGGGTTGAAGCCGAGCATAAATAAACGCCGCGCATCGGCGTTCGATATGGCTGCGCGCTGAATACCGGGCGCGCGATCATTTGCGAAAGGTCCGCCGCGCCCCCATTGATGTCGCCGCCGGCAAGATTGGAATTTGATTCCTCCAGTTCGATCGAGCCCATCTTGTGACGAGCAAGAATGCAATCCCGGAACCCGGGGGCGAATCGCTCGATCTGCGCTTCGATACGGTCCGATACATCCGCGTGCAGATCGAACGGAACGTGGGCATACGCCCAAAGGGTATGCTGCCCGGCCGGCGCGCGCGTTGTATCGAACAGACTTTGTTGCGCGACCAGCACGAATGGGCGCTCCGGAAGTTTTCCATCGGCAACTTCCCGTCCGGTCCTGGCAATTTCATCGAGCGTTCCGCCGACATGCACGGTTCCGGCCCGTTTGCAGGCCTCGGATTGCCACGGAATCGGAGAGCTAAGCGCGTAATCGATTTTGAAAACACCGGGCGCGCTTCGAAAACGACGCAGCCGTTTCCGATAGCTCTCCGGTAACCGGTTGCCGGTAATTTGCAGAAGTTGCCTGACGGATGTGTCGAACAGGACCGCGCGAGTTTTCGGTATCTGATCAAAGGCAGTGATCCGGCGATTCGTTTCGATCCGGCCGCCGAGGCTTTTGAGATACTGAGCGAGCGCGTCCGCGATTTTTTGCGAGCCGCCGCGGGGAAAGGGCCAACCGACGGCATGGCCCGCCAGCGCCAGGATGAAGGCGAACGCCGACGACAGCGGCGCCCCTAACGGCAAAAACGAGTGAGCGGCGATCCCGGCAAACAACGCCCGGGCCGGTTCGCCTTTGAACAGAAGTTTGCCTGACAGCCTGGCCGGCCAAATCGCCCGGGCCCCGAATTTGCCGAGCAATACCGGATGAGCCGGCCAATGCAGCACCGGCTGGAGGAGCTCGTCGGCCAACTCTGACCAGTACGGCGTTAACGAGCGAAACGCGCGCCGATATGCCGTGGCATCATCATCCAATCCCGCCGCCGTAAGCTCGCCGTCGCGATGCAGAGCGGCCGCTCGTCCATCGTCGAGCGGATGGGCCAGGGGAATCTCCGGGTGGATCCATTCCAGCCCGAATTGCTCCAGCGGCAGCGATTGGAAAAACGGCGACCCGGCCCCGAGTGGATGAACCGCCGAACAGACATCGTGGACGAAACCGGGCAGCGTCAGTTCGGCCGAGCGCGCGCCGCCGCCAACCGTGCCATTTGCCTCAAGCACCAAAACCGAACACCCGGCTCGAGCCAGGGTGATGGCTGCGGCCAATCCGTTAGGCCCCGAACCCACCACGACGGCATCGTAGTCGTCTGCCACGCTCAATGGTAGGGAAGGATCTCCGGGCCGTCCCAAATTTTCTTTGCGGCGCCTATCGGCCGTCTTTTCCAGCTTTGGCCGCGCCCGGACTCACCGCGTGGGAGCTGCGGCGTCATCCCCCTTCGTCTTCACGTAAGCGCGATGCAGAAAATCCGACACGGCAACCGCAGTCAAGATTGACGCCAGGAACCGCGTCGGACGCGGCGCGAACAACATGCCGATACCGAGCGCTGCGGCCGACCACGGTCCCATGCAATATGGACAGGAAATCAATTCGCCGATCGCACGTTGCAACCCCCGACCGCGCGGTTCCTCTTCCACTTCGCCCGCGCCGGCACTGCAAATGTAATGAACGAAGGGCGCCCGTAACGCTCCGGTGATCCGGCTCTTCGACACAATGCGGCTCAACTTGTGGGTTGCGATGCCGAGCAGCATCAGATCGAGCGGACCAATCCGTTTGGGCAGCAGGTTTTTCCCCGCCGCGGTGGTCGTTGCGGCCAGCACCGCCGTGAGAAAAAACGTCATCGCTCCCGCGTATTCAGCGAGCATGGCGGGTTCGCATTCTTCTTTCTCGTCCGTTTTCTCGCCGTATTTCTCGGGATCGAACTCTTCCAGGGCGGATTGATTTTTCGATTCCCCCGGTCGTTTCCCGGTCTCCCTTCCGTTTCTCATCACAATCAATTCGTGTCGGGATGATCCGGCGCGCGTCCAAATTGCCTGCCGGTTGCGAACTTTCGAAAATCCGGCGCCGGGCGCGCGGTCTTTGATGCTGCTGGCGCCGGACTTCGCCGAGGCACTTGCGCACATTCGTGGTGTCCGATTAACGTGCCGTCATGCATCGCCGCTTTATCATCCGAACCCTGCTTTGTTATTTCCTGGCGTTCCCGGCCGGCCTGTTTGCCGCCTCGCCCATTCAGGAACGGGCTGACCGATTTCTGAAGCTCGCGGATGCGAGCTATCAGGCGCTGTATCGGGTAAACGCCGAAGCGCAATGGCTGGCGGTCACCGATGTTACACCGGAACATGATGCTGCGGTTGAAGCGGCTGGGAAGGCTTACGCCGCGTTCAACGGAAATCCGGCGATCATCACCGAGGCCCGCGAGTTGTTGGCCCACCAGAAGGAACTTACCGAATTATCCGTTAGGCAATTGAAACAGTTGCTGCTGAATGCCGCCGAAGGACCGATGACGAATCCGGATCTGGTCGCGAAACGCATTGCCGCGGAAACGAAACAGGCGTCGATCCTCAACAGCTTCGAGTTCAAGCTCAACGGGCAGAAGATCACCGCGAACGAAATTGATAATAAGCTCGAGAAAAGCACCGACCTGGCCGAGCGCAAGGCGGTCTGGGAAGCATCCAAGCAATCCGGCCCGGCGTTGAAGGAAAACCTGGTCGCGCTGCGCGATCTTCGAAACGGCGTGGCCAGGGAGATGAAGCATCCGGATTACTTCGGCCTGCAGGTCTCCAATTACGGCATGACGACAGACGAAATGCTGAAAATGCTCGAGAACTGGATGACGACGCTGCGGCCGCTTTACGTGCAGCTGCATACCTGGACGAAATACAAGCTCGCCGAAAAATATCATCAGCCCGTGCCGAAAAAAATTCCGGCGCATTGGATCAACAATCGTTGGGCGCAGGAATGGACCGGTTTGGTGGCCGCAGCCGATATCGATAAATACTTCGCGGATCGCAAACCGGAATGGATCATCAGGACAGCCGAGCAATTTTACACCGGGCTTGGCTTTTCGCCGTTGCCGCAAAGCTTCTGGGAGAAATCGGATCTCTATCCGTTGCCGCCGGATTCGAAGCGAAAGAAAAATACCCACGCTTCCTGCTGGCATGTCGATCTTGAGAACGACATTCGTTCCCTGCAAAGCATCGAGCCCAACGCGCGCTGGTTTTTCACCGCTCACCACGAGCTCGGGCATGGCTATTATTTCAAGGCTTACACCCGGCCGGAGGTTCCCCATTTGCTCAGGCTCGGGGCCGCTCCCGGCTTTCATGAAGGCGTGGGCGAGTTGATCTCCCTGGCGTCGAGCCAGGTTCCCTATCTGCAGTCGCGCGGGGTGTTGCCCAACGACTTCAAGGCCGATCAAACGGCATTTCTTTTGAACGACGCGCTCTCACAGGCAATTCCGTTCATCTATTTCTCGTGCGGGACCATGCCCCACTGGGAATCGGACGTTTACGCGCGCAACCTTTCGCCTAACGAATGGAACGCGCGCTGGTGGAAATATGTCGGCGATTTCCAGGGCGTCGAGCCACCGGGTCCGCGCGGGGAGGAATTTTGCGACGCCGCGACCAAGACCCACATCAACGATAATCCGGCCTACTATTATAATTACGCGTTTGCCACCGTGTTTAAGTTCCAGCTGCACGATTACATCGCCCGTAAAATCCTGCATCAACCGCCGCAGTCGTGTAATTATGCCGATAACAAGGAGGTCGGGCGCTGGCTCGAAAACATCCTGAAAAAGGGCGGCACCGAGGACTGGCGAAAGGTGTTGAAAGACGCGACCGGCGAAGACATATCGACCCGTGCCATGATGGAATACTTCAAGCCGCTGATGGCCTGGCTCGAGGAACAAAACAAAGGCCGCCAGATCGGATGGGATTAATTAAACTTCGGCCGCGCCTTCGGCGTTGCCCGACTATCGTCAGCCGCAGGCCCTAACTAGTGGGGCGGCGCATCGGCCGGTGATGACGATCTCGTCTTCATCATGGCCTTTGTCATCTCCGCCTGGATGGCGGGCATGACGTCGGCCATGTAATCGCCAAATTTTTTCATGGCCGATTTGCCGATCGGCGATGAATAGAAATCGGCCAGCGCTTTGAGCTCTTCGGTCGTGAAATGTTTAACCATCGAATTGAGCATCGCCGTGGTCAGAGCTGAAATGTCGAGGTCCGATGTGATGCTGGCTTTGAAGCTGGCGCGCTGTTCGGGCGGAAGGTTCGCCGCCATCTTCTCGGCCATGTCGGCAAACATTTCCTTCGGCGGAGTGGATTGCATGTAGCGCTCGGCCTGGCTGCGCCGCGTTTCAGGGGTGTCCGGCCCTTCGGCCACAACATTGAAGGTCCCGGCAACCAGGAGCAGGGCGCTAACGACGAACAGATTTTTCATGCGACGTTTCTACTCTGCCGCACGTCGACAGACGATCTTTTTCGCGCCACTGTTTCGGGTATGATCGGCGACCTTGCCCATGCGCGGGTGCTCGTCATTACCGGCGCGGGGATTTCGGCCGAAAGCGGGATCCCGACCTTTCGCGGCCAGGATGGCTACTGGCGAAATCTGGATCCCACAAAGCTGGCGACACCGGAGGCATTCGCTGAAAATCCGAAGCTCGTCTGGGAATGGTACGCAGAACGCCGAAGATGGATTCGCGAGGCTCAGCCCAATCCCGCGCACACCGCGGTCGTTACGTTGGCCGAACGGGCGGGCGATTTTTTGCTGGTGACGCAAAACGTCGATGACCTGCATGCGCGCGCCGGATTGCCCCGGAAAAAAATGGTCCAAATCCATGGCGATATTTTTGAAACCCGTTGCTCTCAATGTGACGGCATCGGTCACGACCATGATCAGCCGGACGAGCGGGAACGTGAAATTGCAGTGTGCAAAACATGCGGCGCGCTGATGCGGCCGGGCGTGGTCTGGTTCGGCGAGCAACTCGAACCGCGCAATATCGATCGCGTGGAGGAGTTTCTGGCCGCGGGCAGCGTTGATCTGGCTCTTGTCGTCGGTACGACCGCGCTATTTGGTTACATCACGGATTGGGCAACGCGCTCTGCCGGCAAGTTGATTGAAATCAACCCGGAGGCCACACCGTTATCGCGTTTCGCGACGGAATCGATTCGGGCGCCGGCCGGCGTTGCCCTCCCTCGACTGGTGGATGCGTTGTGTCGGGAAGGATCCGGCGCGTGATCGAGAGATTTTCCTCAACAATCTTCGGTTCACGAGCGCCATCGCCCTCGATCGGCGCAGCCACCGCCGATTGCGCCGCGATTACGAGGCCGTGCTGAGACGCTCAGCCGCGTTTTGGATCAGCATCCAAATAACTAATGCGATTCCCATAACTTTATTCCTTGTGATGAATGGAACCCGCGCCGGTGATATGTTTCTCAATCGTCTTCGGGTTCCCGTAATAATTCACATCCGCCGCGCCTGTGATCGATACCTTAAGCGTTTCGCTGACGGTGATCGTCGCGCTGGATGCGCCGGTCGAAGAAATTTCCGCGCTTCTGGTTTGCAGATCTTTCGCGCGCAAGTCGGTCGCCCCGGTCAGGTCGGCCAGGAACTCATCGACGCTGCCCTCAACGGTGATATCGGACGCACCGGAAGCACGCACATAAAACTTCGGACCGGGAGCGTTGTGGGCTTTGAGATCCACCGCGCCTCTCAGGTCGGCCCCATTCAATTTCGGGCTGCTGACCAGCACGGCAAGGTGACGCGACGGCCGCACCCGCTTGCGGGTGCTCAATCGCAGCGTGTTCCCTTCCACCCGGCTCGTGACGTACTGGAGAAGATTTTGATCGGTCGTAACCGCCAGCGACGGCGAGCCTGGGCTCCACTCGATCCGGAGTCCGCCCGACGCCTTGATCTCATTGAAATCGCCAATCGCGCGTTGATCGGTGACGATGTCGCCGTTGCCGCGGATCCCTGCGACATCACACCCAGCCAGAACAACGACCGCTGCGAGGAGAACCGAATTGCCGATCTGTTTCATAGGTGTTTTCCTATGTGATGCCGCCAGTCCGCGGTTCGGATTCAACTATTTTCCGATCGTGACCTGGACCGAGTCCGCCAGCTGTTCGTTCAGGTAAAATTCCGCCCGGTAAGCTTTCCAGCACAGTGGGATCCGAAGCTTGGAATTCACGTGACTTGAAGTCGCGGC
>JADMIO010846006.1_pt1 | contig 24637 bp, 16 predicted proteins | sample 8958161 | NCBI WGS metagenome assembly JADMIO01 (sample SAMN16585339, study PRJNA669376) | soil metagenome | isolation source: Crop rotation soil | place: USA: Cullars Rotation, Alabama | collected 2011
ACGACCGCCGACGCCGTGACCGGCTATCCGCTTTTCACAGCGCAACTTCCCGTGGGTGACGGAAGCCCTCACGATCCCATGTGGCATGTCGATGCGTCGGGTCGATTGGAGGCAGGCTCCGCCGATTGGGCACCCACCTATCAGCCGTCGTTCAGCGTGAAGCCCGATCCGAAGCCGACGGGTGAAATCATCATCAAGGTGGACATGGGTTGGAACGGCCAGGACGTCGTTCCGGTCGTCGGCGTGGGATTTGGCGGCTGCGGCTTACGGCTGGGCCAGTTCATCGACAATGGCGTCGAGAGCACCTTGTCGGAAGACGCGATGGTCTTTCATCCGGGCTATCCCGGCGGCGCTTTGCGGGTCGAAGGCGAGGGCGGCTTCGGCAATCAAGACATGGGGTGGACGCCGGCTGTTGGAGTGATGCACCACGTCGAAATTCACAGTTTTCCGGATGGTCTTTTCAACATCAAAGTTACTGACGGATTGAATCCAGACCATGTTTTTACGACGAGCTTTACCAACTCCTTTGCATACGGCGACGACATCGGTTTATTAGCGCATGCGGGCGGGGCGTCGTACTACGACAACCTCACGATGTACCTGCCGGGGCAAACATTCCCAGCGGACGTGGACGCCGATTCGGATGTTGACGGAGTCGATTTTCTTCTGATCCAGCGCAAACTCGGCACGTCCACGGACGCCTCGACGTTCGCCGCCTGGAAATCGACGGTCGGCGTCAAGCTTTCGTCGGCAGCCATTGCGGCCGTTCCTGAACCGGCCTCGGCGACGTTGCTGATCGCTGCCGCGATGGGATTCAGTTGGGTGAGGCGAGGCGTCGCCGCGCTTCGTTGAAACGTCAAAAAACGCCCAGCTTCAAAACGCTTCCATGTTTAAAGCATTACACGGACGCGATGCGTTTTTCACACGGAAATCAAGACTCATCCAGCCAGTGGGGGGACAACTTAATCCAACTTGTCGATTCGGCAACAGGAAGAGGCACTACGACTTGAGATTCTTTTCTATCGTTTCTTTTTTGGGAGGTCGCTCGTGACTAGATCGCAAAAGTTTGTTTTGACCTGGCTCATAGGATCTTGCGGCGCTGTTTGGGGCGCTACTGTATCTCACGCTGGTTCGGTCAGCTTGCCGTTTAGCGAAACATTCAACACGCCAAGTTCGGACGCAAATTTTTCGACCGATTATCCCGCCTTCACGACCACGGGATCGCTCACGCGCAGCGTCGATGGGGGAGGCATCTTGCGACTCGGCGGCGGCGGTTTTCCGGCGTCCACCTGGACAACTGTGACTCCGTCTCCGGCGCCAGGGGGCGGCATCTTGATTAAGGTGGACATGGGATGGGATGGAAAAGGTCAGGTGGCGCCTGGATTTGGGGCTGCCGCTCTGACATTGGGCAACAACGTGCTTGCTTTCCACCCTGGCTACAGCGGCTCGCCTCCCGGCGCCCTTCGTGTCGAAGGCCCCGGGGGCCTGCCAAATTCCGACATGGGATTTGTTCCGGCAATGGGAGTATTGCACCATGTGGAGATTCTCAGTTCGCCGTCGGGACTGTTCACGATCAAAGTGACCGACGGATCGAACCCGGCGAACGTTTACACGACGAGCTTTACGAATCCAAGCTCGTACGGAGGCGAGATCGGCCCGGCGGCGCTGGCCGGCCCGGAAGGCATGTTCGATAACCTTTCGATCACGGCCGTACCTGAACCCGCGAGTTTAGGACTCGCCGTCGCGGGGCTATGCGGCGTGTTCGCAGCGGGCAGACGTCGTCTCCGGCGAACGAAAAGCACTTGAGGAGTTCTAAGATTTGATTGCCGTTGAACTCGCGCGTTAAGAAGAAGACGGGCGTCGCGATGCTGGTGAGCACGAGAAAGTCTGCAGTCGCACGCGGACCAGGTGTTCAAGTCCAATCGCGACGCCCGTCTCATTTCAATCTGCTGCTATACGTTTGTCAAACTTTTGACGCCATGCACACGAACAAATTTCCGTGATCTTAAAATCCCTCCAAAATGACGCCATGACGGCTCGCTCAATGTTTCGAGGGCTGCCCGCGCTGGTAGCAGCGGCGGGCATGACGCTCATCGCGTGCCTGGCGATCGGCGTTTCCAACTCACAGGCGGTCGAAATCGTTGGAGCGAAATCGCCGGCCGAGTCTCAGGCGACGATCAAGCTTCGACCCGGGTTTACCATTCAGCTCGTCGCTTCCGAGCCGCTCATCGACGACCCGGTGGCGTTTGATTGGGGAGCCGACGGCCGGCTGTGGGTGATCGAGATGCGAGACTACCCGCTCGGCATGGACAACAAGGGAAAGCCGGGTGGCCGCGTCGTCGTGCTGGAAGACATCGATGGCGACGGCGTTTACGACAAGTCGCAAGTCTTTCTCGATAATCTGCTGTTCCCCACGGGAATCATGACATGGCGGGACGGCGTGCTAGTCACGTGCGCCCCGGATGTTTTCTACGCTAAAGATACGGACGGCGACGGTCGCGCGGACAAGAAAGAAGTGCTATTCACCGGTTTTGGCGAAGCCAACCCGCAGCACCGCGTGAACGGTTTGCGCTGGGGTTTTGACGGCTGGGTCTACTGCGCGAACGGCGATTTCGCCATTTCACGCGAGATGGGACCCGTCGAAAACTCCAAGGAGAAGAGCGCCGGGTTTTCTCCGACGCAGGCGGAAGATCTGCGGCGCCTGGAGATGGCTGGCAGTGGCATCACATCCGTCAAGAAAGGTCAGAAGTCGAGCATTCGCAGCCGCGACTTCCGCATCAAGCCGGATGAGGGAATCCTCGATCCGCAGACTGGACAGGCACAATTCGGAAGGGACCGCACCGACTGGGGCGATTGGTTTGGCTGCAACCATGCCACGCCGTTGTGGCATTTCGTCTTGGACGACGACTATCTTCGTCGCAATCCATTTGTCACGTATCCATCGCTTCACGTGGCCATGCCCGGGAGCGTAACGCACGCAATCGGACCGGCTGGAAGAACGACGGGATCGGCGCGAGATCCGCAAGGCAATGCGTTCACCTCGGCGTGCGGGATCGGATTTTATCGCGACAATCTTTTTGGCGGGGATTTCTCGCAAAGCTGGTTTGTGTGCGAGCCAGTGCACAATTTGATCCACCGGGAACAATTGATTCCGCAGGGCGTCACCTTTACCAGCCGCCGTGCGGCAGATGAAACGACGACGGAATTCTTGGCGTCCACGGATACGATGTTCACGCCGGTTTCCATTCGTACGGCTCCGGATGGAACGCTGTGGATTGCGGACATGTACCGCGCGGTGCTGGAACATCCTCATTGGTTGCCGGCGGATTGGGAAACGAGATTCGACGTCCGCGAAGGCGCGGGCTTGGGCCGGATCTATCGGGTGTTTCCGACGAATGTCAAACCGCGCGCCATTCCGAAGTTGGGGGCGCTGAACGACGCCGGCTTGGTCTGCGAATTGGGGAATCCGAACGGTTGGATTCGCGATAAAGCGCAGCAAATGCTGCTTGAGCGACGAGCGCAATCGGTCGCGCCTCAATTGGATGCGATGGTGCACGAAAGCAAGGCGCCGCAGGCTAGGCTGTATGCTCTCAGCACTCTGCAAGCATTGGGCAAGCTACCAGACTCAACCTTGTTGGTCGCTCTGCACGACGAACACGCAGGAGTGCGACGGCAGGCGATTCGCTGTTGCGAAGGACATGCGGATTGGACGCCCGCCATCGTGGAGCAACTCGGCTCGCTCGCGGCCGGCAAAGATGCCGCGGTGCGCATGCAACTCGCGTATACGCTAGGCGTCGGTAAGAGCCAGAAGTGCGCGGAATTGCTCGGTAAGTTATTGAATGATAACGCGAGCGACGCGTACATAACCGCGGCGGCGATTAGCTCGATCAATCGAGACAATGTCGGCGCGATCGCCGCTCAAATCGGCAAGTCGCCGGAGTCGCTGTCCTCCGCAGCGTGCCTGGGAGTGCTGCGAACCGCGCAGGGCTACAAGGATTGGAGCGCCTTTGAGACGCTCTTGTCAGCGCTCACTCGAGCAACACACGGCGAATATTCGGCGACTCAGCTTACGGCGCTGGCTGAATGGCTTAATTCGTTATCGCTTGGCGGCATGTCCTTCACGGAGCTGAAAAAACTGCCCAATGAAGAAGTGCGCAAACGATTGGCAAGCTTGCCAGACGTGTTTAGCGCGGCGCGCACCCTTGCGGTTTCCAACAATCGGCCGATCGAGGTGCGCGTGGCTGCGATTAGGCTGCTCGGGCATCTGCAGGAGGAAGCAGGACCAGACGCTGAGACACTCTCGGCGCTCCTCTCGCCGCAAACGGCCAACGAAGTGCAAGAGGCCGCCGTCACGGCGCTCGGCCGTTTGGACAGTTCAAAATCGGCGCCGGTCGTGCTGGCCAACTGGCATTCCCTCACGCCGTCCCTGCGGAGCCAGTTGATCGAATCCTATTTTTCTCAAGCTACGGGGGTCGCGACCATTCTCGACGCGATTCAAGCCGGCCACATCGCACCGCAGGACATTCCGTTAGCCTCGCAGCAACGCCTCATGACTTTTCCGGACGAGGCTGTCGCGGAACGAGCGCAAAAACTCTTCGCGGAACGCCTGGATCCGAATCGCGAGAAAGTCGTCAAGGCGAATCTGAATGTCGCCGAGTTGCGCGGGGATTCTCGGCACGGCATGCAGCTCTTTGCCAAGAGCTGTTCGTCGTGCCATCAACTGGGAGTCATCGGCACGACCGTCGGGCCGAATCTCGCCATGACCCAAGACAAGCCTGCGGATTGGTTTTTGACCGCGATCCTGGATCCCAGCCGCGCGGTGGACGCCAAGTATCTCAGCTACACCGTGATGACCGCCAGCGGCACTTCGCTTGTCGGAGTTCCCGCCGAAGAAAGCGGCACGAGTATGACGCTGGTGGACGCTCAAGGCCAGCGGCACGACATCCTGCGATCCGAAATTGAGTTGATTTCTTCGACCAACAAGTCGCTGATGCCCGAGGGGTTCGAAAATCAGCTTTCCAAGCAGGACCTGGCGGATGTGATCGCGTTCGTCAAACAGCCCCATCCGGCGCCGAAGACGATCGAGTTGAACCATCCTCAAATCGTTCGCCCGTCGCCGGACGGTGCGCTTCGCGTGTCCGCCGAGAATGGCGAAGTGTTCGGCAATGAGATTCATATCTGGGATTGTAACCACTGTCTGGGCTGGTGGACCGCCGAAGAGGACAAGGCGCAGTGGACCGTGCAAACGCCGGCTGCAGGGATATATACCGTTACGATGGAGTGGTCCTGCGACGACAGTTCGGCCGGCAACAAGTGGCGGGTCGAGGCCAATGAAGCGGAGCTTTCCGGAACCGTCGAAAGCTCGGGCGGATGGGAAGCCTATCGGACCAAAGAAATTGGCCGAATTGAACTCCCCGAAGGCCTTTCTCAGGTCACGATCAGAGCCGCTGGACCAATACGAGCGGGGAGTTACCTATTTGATCTGCGCGGACTCACGCTGCGTCCCGTCGGCGCCAAGTAGAGCGAGATTCGATCCCTACTTTCTCAAGGTGCAAGATGAAACCAGAAACGCCAAGCAAACGGTTCGAGGAGCGGCGTCACCTCTTGAAAGCGGGCGCCGGCATGGTGGGGGCGATCGGATTGTCGAATCTCGTGGGCGACGCAGTCGAAGCTGATGAGTTCGTGCCCGGAAGTACCGAAACTTATGCTGACCGCGTTTCTTGTTGCCCGGGAGAAGAAGTGGGCCTCTGCGTTTCCACGATCGCCAAGACGTTCGACGTGGAAGTGGCCCGAGTGGGCGTCAAGCGCGAGGTAGTGTTCAAGAAGACTTGCTTGAAGGGCAATCGCTTCGAGATGCCCGTCGATGCATCGACCCACGGGTGCGGCTGGCCTGCCGCTGTCAAGATACCGACCGCCGCCGATTGGCGAACAGGCTACTATCAAGTGCTCGTCAAGGCGGCAGATGGCAGCCGCGGCGAAGCCTTCTTCGTTTTGCGATCGCCGCGGCCGGGCAAGCAGGCCAAAATCCTCCTGCAGCTCTGCACGAACACGTACAACGCTTACAACCAGTGGGGCGGATGCAGCTTGTATGCGGGCGGCGTGGCGCGGGTTTCTTTCGAACGACCCTACATGGGTTTCGCCGAGGCGGACAACTTTACCAATCTCTACAGCGGATGGCGACGGTGGGAGTTGCCGTTTGTCCAGTGGGCGGAATCCGCTGGATATGAAATTGACTATGCAGCCAACTCGGATCTCGAACGACATCCGGAATTGTTGAACGACTATCGATTGGTCTTAAGCGTCGGACACGATGAGTACTGGTCGTCGGCGATGCGGGACAACTTGGAGCGCTTCATCGCCAATGGCGGCAACGTGGCCTTCTTTAGCGGCAATACCTGCTACTGGCAGGTGCGTATGGAAGATGACCACCGCGCCCTGACCTCGTGGAAGGCGAATTTCCAGAAAGACCCGGTTTACGCCACCGGCGACCACAGGTATCTGACCAGCACATGGTCGAATTGTTTGATCAAGCGTCCTGAGAATCAGTTGACCGGCGTCACCTTTAATTACGGCGGGTATCACGCCTTCGCGGGTCAGGCCGGGGACGGGGCGTACACGATCCATCGCCCGGATCACTGGATCTTTGCCGGGACGGAAATCAACCGCGGCGACAAGCTGGGAGCCGGCGACAAGATTGTCGGCTACGAGTGCGATGGTTGCCAATTCAGCGAGGAAGACGGACTACCGGTTCCCACCGGAACGGACGGTACGCCGGCCAACTTCCAAATTCTCGGTACGGCGCCGGCCTGGCTCGCTTTCGAAATCGACCACTTGTCGATCGGCCTTTACGGAGTGGGCAGCACCAAAAAAATTCCGCAGCCCGGCGCCGCGGTCCTGGGCGCTTATGAGCAAGGCGGCACGGTCGTGACCACGGGATGCACCGAGTGGGTGCGCGGCCTGCAGCGACAGAACAAACAAGTAGTTCGGATTACCAGGAATATCCTTGATCGGCTTTCGGCGTGATCGCCACGGCTGCGGATAAGCCTCTTTATGCGACTGCCGAAAAGCGATTCAAGAATTCCATGATGACTTGCTGAATTTCGGCGCGATGCGCGTTGCCGTCCACGGCTTGTGAGGTAACGATGCGTAGCTCGCTCGCGGGGATCGACGCCGCCAAGACTTCGCACATCCGTCGAGGATGAATGGGATCTCGATCATTTCCAATAACCAGCGTCGGCACGGAAATGTGGGCCAACTCGTCAAGACTGTCAAAAGGCAGCGAGCGCGGGAGCAGTTCGAAACGGTCGATCCGCTCTTCGGCGCACGCGTCCTCAAACAATCGCATGAGCGAGCGAGCCGCCGCGGTTGATTCGTTCTCGATTCGTTTGAAGTCGTCACTGCTTGTAAAAACCCTGGCGCCTTCACGAGATACATGTTCTCTCATGCACGCCGCCACAACTTCTAGAACGCGAAGGTTCTGAGGCCTGGGAGTATTTAGCCACGCGGGACGAGAGAGGACTAGTCCGATGACGCTATACGGGTAGCGCAGCGCGAAGTTAAGTGCAACCGCACCGCCCAGCGATGTACCCCCCACGACGGCAGCGGTTAATCCAAGATGCCTATGAAACGCTTCGACATCGTCAGCGAATTGCGGAATAGTCAGCTTCGCTAGCGTCCCCACCGGCCAAGATCCGCCGTGACTGCGAAAGTCGATACTTAATAGGCGGACGCCTTCGTGCCGCGGCAAAAGTCCGAGGGGCTGTGAGACGTCGTTTCCCAACCCATGCAGAAAAATGAAAGGCAGACCGCTGCCGGAGTCCACGTAGTTGAAGGCAATGCCGTCGTGAGTGAACGTGGGCATTGTAAACTGGCGAGCCTCAGGCGACGACCACCGGAATTCCCCGCCCTATAAACCATTCCCGATACTCGTCGGGGATGCCGCGATCGGTCATCACATGGTTTACGACGTCGAGCGAGGAGCTGAACACCGGACCAAAGTTGCCGAACTTGCTGGAATCGCACACCAGGACGACTTTCTTGGCCGAGGCAATGAGCAATCGCTTCAAATGAGCAAGTTGATAGTTACGCTCGGCCAGGCCTTTCTCCAAATGAACGCCGTACGTCCCCAAGAACAAATAATCGGCGTAAATCTCTTGCATCATCTGCTCGCACAGCGGCCCCACGGCCGACAGCGTGTTGGGGTTCAGCATGCCGCCGCCGACGATGACGTTGACGCCGGATTTGCTCGCAGCCTCCAGCGCGATGTTCATGCCGCAGGTGACGACGGTGATATTCCGATCGGTGGGCAAATGCCGAGCGACCTCGAAGCAGGTGGATCCTGCGTCCAGCAGAATCGTCTCGCCTCGCTGAATGAGTGCTGCGGCCGCGGCACCGATCCGCGATTTTTGCGTGGAATGTTGCTTCGCTCGAACGGCGAACGCCGAGTCGCCAGTCGGCGCATCCAGCCGGATGGCTCCGCCGTAAGTCCTTTGCGCTACGCCTTTAGCGCACAGGCTGTCAATGTCTTGCCGAATGGTGACGATCGATACGCCGAGCTGTTCCGAAAGCTCGGAACTGCGAATAAAGCCCTGATCGTTGATCAGCTGGGCGATGGCATTTCGGCGGGTTTCGGTAGAATCACGCATGCAGCTGGCTTTTCTTGAAAAAAGAGTCCGAACCGGGCCGGCAAACTCTGCCTCGGTGCAGACAAACCTTGCCCGCCTGGGGCAGAGCGACATTCTATTATCTACACCATTATTCACTGCTACTTGGCAGTTGCAAAGTTGAAAGAACCGTACAATCGTCAGGGCTAGCGCCCGCCAATCCGAAAATGGCTGTAATTCCTATTTATGCATATCCTCAGCGATCCTGACTTGTTGAAGCGTCAAGTTATTGACTTTCCTTGTTGAAATAATTATTGTCTATGTTGAAAGTCATCTCCTGCCATTTTGAAGGTAACCGGTGGCCTGCATCGCCATAATCGCGACGCTTGATACCAAGGGCGCTGAGGCGGAATTCCTCCGACAATGCATTCAGCGCTGCGGCCATAAGCCGCTGTTGATTGACGTCGGCGTGACTGGCACGCCTCAAGCGCAGTCGGACATTCCGCGCGGCGAAGTGGCCTACGCGGCCGGCCGCTCATTACAGGAACTGCTCGCCCAAGGCACGCGCGAGCACGCCGCTCCCGTAATGGCCGTAGGCGCCCGGCAGATTGTCACCACGCTTGTCGCTCAGGAAACGATCCACGCCGTCATCGGCCTAGGAGGCACGCAGGGCACCACGTTGTGCACCGCCGTGATGCGAGCACTTCCCTATGGATTTCCAAAAGTCATGGTTTCCACCATGGCCAGCGGCAATGTCGCGCCGTGGGTGGATACCAAAGACATCACCATGATGTACTCCGTGTGCGACATCATGGGCCTCAATCCATTTACTAAAAAGGTACTTTCCAATGCAGCATCCGCCGCCTGCGGCATGGCCCAAGACGACAGCACCATCGAGCTGGGTTCCAAACCACTCGTCGCGGTGACGACGGTCGGCATCACGACGCCCGGAGCAATGGCAGCGGAGAGGGTATTGGAGCACGCGGGATACAACACCATCGTCTTCCACGCGATCGGAACCGGCGGCCGCGCGATGGAAGAGCTCATGGAGCAGGGTGTCATTGGCGCCGTCTTGGATTTCTCGTTAATCGAAGTGTCAAATCAGATTCATGGGGCATTACTGGCCGGCGGCGCCAAGCGCCTAACCACCGCGGGACGGCTTGGAATTCCTCAGGTGCTCGTTCCCGGCGCGATCGAAATACTAGTCTTCAATGAACCCGAGACTATCCCCCCTCGATATCAAGGCCGCCCCTTCGTTCGCCACAGTCCTCAGATCACGGACGTCCGGCTGAACGCCACCGAAATGATTGAGGTTGCGCAAGAACTAGCCGCGCGATTGCAACACACCCAGGACCACGCCTGGGTTATTATTCCAACCGGCGGTTTCGACAGCTATTCCGTCCCGGGCGCGCCACTACACGATGCGCACGCCGATCGCACATTCGTCGGCGAGCTTCATAAACTCCTTCCCGCCAATATCGAAATTGAAGAACGCGACCTGCACATCAATGATCCGGAATTCGCTGGACACGCCGCCCGGCGACTTATCGAGCTGATCGAAGCTCGCACTCCAGCCACCGCGGTTAGCAAGGCAGCCGTATAGCTATGCTCCCACGCTATTCAAGGCAGTCGTTTCTAGCCCGGCTGCGAAAATCCATCGACCAGCAGAAGCCGATTGTGATGACAGGCGCTGGCAGCGGCGTTTGCGCCAAGTTCTTCGAACGGGCCGGAATCGACATCATCGGCGTCTACAACACTGGCTACTTTCGCATGCTGGGCTCCGGTTCGTTGGCCGGGATGTTGCCGATACTGGACGCCAACCAGACAGTATTCCGCATCGCCCGGCGAGAGGTGCTTCCGCAGGTGAATTCGACGCCCGTGGTCGCCGGCGTCAACGCTGTCGATCCGCTGCGCAACATGCCCGCCTATCTACGAAAGCTTCGCCACATCGGCGTCTCCGGGGTTCATAACTTCCCCACAGTCGCCTGGTTCGACGGCGAATTCCGGCGCACTCTCGAGGCGACCGGCCTCGGCTATGAGCATGAACTCGCCATGCTGCAAACGGCCCGCGATCTCGATCTGCTCACTATTGGCTACGCATTCAACGAAGCCGATACGATTCGCCTGATGACCGAGGCGGAACCGGACGTCTTCATCTTCCACGCCGGCATTACCGGCGGCGGCAGTACCGGCGACGCCGGCGCCTCCTCTCTTGAGGAAACGGCGCGGCGAAGCCGGGCCCATTTTGATCTTGCCCGTTCGATAAAGCCCGACGTTATCCTGCTGGCCCACGGCGCCGCGATTGTCGAGCCGGCGGACGCCGAATTCGTGCTGAAAGCCACAAGCTGTCATGGCGTGCAGCTAGGATCCGCGATTGAACGACTGGCCATCGAGGGGCCACTCCAGCAGCGCGCCACCGAGTTTAAGGCGATCAAATTCCCGGCAGCCATGCACGCTTAGCTTCATCGGCCGCTTGAACCCATGCCCATAGCCGCCTTCCAAGATCTGCTCTCCAAAGCCGCCCGCGGAGGCTATGCGCTCGGCTATTTCGAGTGCTGGAACCTCGAATCGCTGCTCGCGGTCGCCGACGCGGCCGAGCAAATGCGTTCGCCGGTGATTCTAGGCTATAGCGGCATTTACTTGCCTCATCCGCGCCGCCGAGTTCACGACCCGCTCCCAGTTTTGGCGGCGATGGGACTGGAAACGTGCCGCCGCCTCAGCGTGCCCGCCTGTCTGCTCTTTAACGAGTCGCCGAACTTCGATTGGGTCCAGATCGCCATCGAGTGCGGCTTTCAGGCCGTCATGTATAGCGACGACTCAGTAAGCGAATTGGAACGCATGGAGCGAATTCGCTCTCTTGTACGAGCCGCCCACCGCAAAGGCGTCGCCGTCGAGGCCGAGGTGTCGGCCCTCCAAGGCGTCGGCGGCGACCTCGCATCAACCGAGAAAGATCGCGCCGAACTGACAAACCTCGATAGCGCGCGAACATTCGTCGCCGAGACGGGCGTCGATGCTCTTGCGGTAAACGTCGGCCAAGTCCACCTCCACGGCCGGCGAACCGTGCACCTCGACTTGATCCGGCTGAAGCAACTGGCCGACGGCTTGCCCGTGCCCTTGGTACTCCACGGGGCCACCTCAGTCGCTCGTGAAGATTTGCGACAGGCCGTCGCACTCGGCGTCCGCAAGGTGAACGTCGGCAGCTTGCTCAAGCGCGTTTATCTCCACGAACTTCGAAGCTCATGCCAGTCCGTCAACGAGCCCTGCAATTATTACGAGGCCATCGGGTCCGGGCTGGCAGAGGATGTTTTGACTTCTGGAAGAATCGCCCTGCAATCCGCCGTCGTCGATTTCATGAAACTTCTGGGAAGCGCCGGCCAGGCTGCCTGAAGCCAAAAGAAGCATGCTATTCAAAGTCATCGTTCCTGATCTCGGCGCCACCGGCGGCGATGTGCTGCTCAGCAAGTGGCTCGTCTCCGAGGGCGATTTTGTCGAGTCAGGAATGCCGCTGTTCGTGGTGGAAACGGACAAGGCCACCGACGAGGTGCAGGCGTTTCGTAGCGGCTTCGTGCGAAAAATCTTGGAGCGAGACGGCGCCGAAGTGGAACTGGGTTCGGTCGTGGCGCTGATGACCGACACGGCAGACGAAGCGTTTGAGAGTGACGCCGGCTCGGCCGCGGACCGTCAAAGTTCTCGTGGCCCAGTGCGCAACGCCGAGCCGATTGGAAACTCGATTTCAACCGCCCCGAGGTCCAGAGTGCGGACGTCGCCCCGCGCGAGAAGGCTGGCCGAAGAGCTATCCGTCGATTTAAGCCTGGTAACCGCCTCCGCCGCGGATGGAGTGATTTCCGTGGCAGACATCGAACGATTTGCCGCCGGCGTCTCGGAAGACTCTAAAAGTTCGCGATCCACTCGGATCGCTCTGTCGCCATCTCGCCGCGCGATCGCCGAGGTCACCTCGCGTACCAAGTCGCAAATCCCGCATTTCTATCTCTGCGCTGATATTGATCTGACACGCTTAGAGGCGGCGCGAGCGCGACTACGGGAGCGCGGGGAATCACCGCCAACGGTCACCGAGCTGATTGTGTATGCGGCAGCCCGGTCGCTGGAAGGTTCGCCGCTGAACGGCCGATTTGTGGACGAACAGCTAGAGATCTTCGACGACGTTGACATCGGCTTGATGATCGGCCTTGATAGCGGAGTCGTCGCGCCGGTGATCAAGCAAGCGCAGCTCTTGACCCTGGAGGAATTGCGAAAAGAAGTTCACCGACTGCGAAGTCGCGCCGAAGCCGGCGAGCTCGCCAGCAACGACCTCCAGGGCGGCGGGCTTTCTATCTCGAACCTAGGCATGCACGGCGTCGATTGCTTCGCGGGCATCATTCAGCCGGGGCAAAGTTGCCTGCTGGCGGTCGGCCAAATTACCAAGCAACCTAGATATGTCGGCAATTCTTTGGAACCACGCTCGATCTTGACGGCGTGCCTTTCGGTGGATCATCGCGCGACTGACGGCGTGGGCGCCGCGACTTTTCTAACAACCATGAAGCAGCGGCTTGAATCGTGGCCTGACACGGTTTGACGAAGAGGAACATGAGAAGATGACTGGTACGCCAACACTGGAGGGGGATGTCGATCTGCTCTTGCAGGCGTATTCCCGCATGGTCTTGATCCGCAAATATGAAGACCACCTCCATCAATTATTCTTGCAGGGCCAGGTGCCGGGCACGCTCCATCAGTGCCAAGGTCAGGAGGCCGTCGCGGTGGGGGTTTGCATGGCGCTGCGGCGAGACGACGTCATCTTCAGCACGCACCGCCCGGTCGGACACCTACTCGCCAAAGGGGCTTCGCTGAACGCGCTCACCGCCGAAATCTGGGGAAAGTCCACCGGTTGCGCCGGCGGCAAGGGCGGCCAGATGCACCTTTGCGACATCAGCGTTGGCGCCATGCCTTCGAACGCCATTGTCGGCGCTAACATTCCGATTGCCACGGGAGCCGCCATGGGCTTCCGCTTGCGCGGCCTCGATCGCGTGGCCGTCAGCTTCTTTGGCGACGGCGCCACGAACATCGGCGCCTTTCACGAGGGCCTCAATCTGGCCGCCGTGCAGCGAGCGCCCGTCGTGTTCGTCTGCGAAAACAATCTCTACGCCGCTTCCACCCACATCTCGCTGACAACCCTGATCGACGATCTGGCGTCTCGAGCCGAAGCCTACGGCATGCCCGGCCAAGTTGTGGACGGCATGAACCTCGAAGAGGTTTACAACGCCGCTCGCGAGGCGATCCAGCGCGCTCGCAACGGCGACGGGCCGACACTGCTGGAATGCAAAACCTATCGCTATCGCGGCCACTCGCGCGGCGATCCATGCGGCTACCGCGATCAGCTTGAATTCGAAAAGTGGTCCCAAAAAGACCCCGTCGAATCCTTTAAACAGCGGCTCTCAGACGAGTACGGCATCCGAGCGAATCAAGTGGCCGCGATCGAGGCCGAGTGCCAGGCCAATATCGAGGCCGCCGTAGATTTTGCGATTAGCAGTCCCGATCCCGCTCCCGCCTCGGCGTTAGATCATGTGTTCTCCGAGAGAGAGGTCCCCACATTATGAGCATCGCCTTAAAAAGTCGGATGGGAATGGCCGAGGCGCTGCGCGACGGGCTGCGCGTCGCTATGCAAAGCGATCCCAACGTGATGCTCCTGGGAGAGGACATCGGCGTGGAGGGAGGCTTTGGCGGCGGATTCACCGTCACGCTCGGACTTTCGTCCGAGTTCGGACATGACAGGGTGATTGACACGCCGATCTCCGAAGGCGCCATCGTCGGCGCCGCCGTCGGCGCGGCGATGACGGGAATGACCGCGATTGCCGAGATGCAGTATGGCGACTTCGTCTTCTGCGCGATGGACCAGGTCGTCAACCAAGCCGCCAAGATGTGCTACATGAGCAACGGCCAGTTGCGAGTGCCCATGGTGCTTCGCCTTCCGGTCGGCGCCTCCACGCGCGGCGCCCAGCACGGCCAGTGCACCGAGGCCTATTTCTTGCACACCCCAGGCCTCAAAGTGGTTTGCCCCTCGACCCCCTATGACGCCAAGGGCCTGCTCCTTGCGGCCATCCGCGACGGCAATCCAGTGGTGTTTCTGGAGCACAAACTTCTGTATGGCGCCAAGGGCGGACGAAAGGAGAAGACGTCGCTGGACCCAATCGCCGAAGTTCCCGACGGAGATTACGAGGTTCCTCTAGGAACGGTGGCCATCCGGCGAACGGGGAGCGACGTAACGATTCTTGCCAACATGCTCATGGTCCACCGGGCGCTCGCGGCGGCGGAAACGCTTCAGAAAAAAGGCGTCGAAGCCGAAGTCATCGACGTACGTTGCCTGGCCCCGCTCGACATGAAGCCGATCATCGCCTCGGTGCAGAAAACCGGCCGGGTCGTTATTGTCGAGGAAGACAACTTGACTGGCGGCTGGGGCGCCGAGGTGGCAGCGCGCATTTGCGAATCGTCGCTCGAATATTTAGACGCCCCGGTGCGACGCATCGCGGCGCCCGATGCGCCGCTGCCCTGCGCCGCCTTGCTGGAAAACTACTATGTTCCGAGCGAGCGACAGATCGTGGAGACCGTGCTAAACTTCCGGTAATCGATGACACTCGTTACGGAGCGGACTTCCCCTTTGTCGTGCGGTCAGTGGGGCAAATCCGTTATTTGGAGGTTTGCGGCGTAGAGGATTCCGTCTTGCCGCAGTTTGGTCCTGCTGCCGACTAAGAATTTTGCGCGTTGATTGGCTAGCGCCGGAGCGGCTTCTTATTCAATCGGCGGCCGCGATCGGTCGTGTCACCAGTGCGGTCATGGAGCGGCCAGTTCTTGATGTAAATCGGCGCGAGGGCCAGCCAGCCGAAAGAGAGGATCGCGGGTTCTTCAATTGAATGGGGCCATAAATCAATTTTCAGCCGATCGCCGATCGGTCCCAAGAGCTGGCTGCGCACGTCGTTTTGCAATTGCTGGGCGAACAATGGGTAGTGTACGAAGGGTCCCTCGATGACAAGCCGATCAGGGCGGATGAAATTGACCGCATTCGCCAGTCCAAGGCTGAGCAGCCCAAGCATTTCAGCCATTTGAATTTTATCAAGCCGGGGGTACTTGGCGCAAGCTTCGAGCAAGCTGCTGGAGCTCGCCGCGCCGCGCCGATGGAGAAAGTCACTGCTGCAGATGCGCTCCAGGCAACCCGAACGGCCACAGTGACATAGAGCTGTGTCAACCAGAAAACGGACGTGCCCCAATTCGTTGCAGCCTGCCACGCCGCAGTGCGACGGTCGCCCATCCACAAGCACGGCGGCGCCGAACGAGCCGTCGTGAATCGACACAAGTAGAATCTGTTCGCTTGAATCAACTGGATGGCTAAGCACCCACTTGGCGGCAAGGGCATGCACGTCGTCTTGCAACACCATGGGTCGGCTGCCGACATAATCATAGAGCGGCGATAAGTCGGAGGAGCAGCCTTCCGACGCAATGGAACTCATCAGCAAATGTTGCGGGTCGTTGGGATCGACGAACCCAACCACCGACACTCCGAAGCCCAATGTTTCGTCCCCGTCGAGCCGAGAAAGGAGTTCTACGGCGTCCTTCGCCGGAAACGATCTCCTTCGGATCGGGTTGCTTAAAATGTCGCCGATCGGCTGACCGAGCAAGTTGATCCGACAGGCGGCGACTTCTTCGCGGCTGATGCTGGCTGCAAGCATGCAGCGGCGCGTCGGATCGATTTCCAGGGGAACCTGCGGCCGTCCTCGTCCCAACGTGCTGCGGTGACCCTCGCGAAGAATGCCCCGCTGCAGCATGTCATTAACGAGTTGCCCGGCAATGTTCGGGTGCAGCTTGAGCCGCTCGCTGAGCGCGGAGCGGCTCATGGGTCCATAGGTTCTGATCAGGCTCAAGACCTGGCATTGGCGAAGCGGAAGCACAACGAGTCCTTTGCTTTATGGCCTGGGGCAACGAAAGGTCCGCGGACATCCAATTAAACTATATCCTGACATTATTACCCCTTCCGTGAAAAAAATATGTCCAGGACTGGGGCGCAGGATAAGGGTCGCGGGCAAAATTGCATAGATTCGCTAACAATCTGATTGACAGGCATTGCTCAATTATTACATTCACGTGTAGTAATTCTAATTTGTTGGCTCGTCTGTCGGAATACTCACTCCGTGCTGACTTGTTCGACCATCGCCAGGCGACTCAGCGCAAGGGGCGGTGAAATGCTGCAACGCACAAACGTTTTCCCAGCCCCGTCGGCGTTTAGTTCCGATCGTCAGGTAGCTCACTGCGAGCTTCCCTACACGCGCTTCCGGCGCGGCTTTACGTTAGTCGAACTGCTGGTTGTAATTGCCATCATCGGCGTGCTCGTGGCCTTGCTGCTGCCGGCAGTTCAATCTGCGCGGGAAGCTGCCCGCCGCGCGCAGTGCGTGAACAATCTGAAGCAGCTTGGTCTGGCGACGCAGAACCTAAGCACGGCGCGCAAGATCCTGCCGCCCCTCGCGACCCGCGGACACGCAAATGATTTCCTTATCAAGCCCTTCGCGTATCAGGGAGTCAACGGAGCAACTTTTTTCTATTGGTTGCTTCCCTACTTAGAACAAATGGCCATGTACGAACAGGGCAAGCGCGATAAGCAGTTGGCATTCGTAGCGTCGGATGACACGGTCACTGGCGTCGCGACAATTCCTGTACCCGGCTTGCTTTGCCCGTCAGATCAGACCGGGGCCTTTGCGACGGGGATCTATCAGACTAACTGGGGCGATTCGAAGCCTTGGGCGGTGTCTTGCTATGGAGCGAATTATCTAGCATTTGGAAACCCGGACGCAGGCATCGACGCTACTTCCGTTACGAATGTCCAACTGCGAACCGAAGGGCGCGCATCGTATGACAAAACATTCGTGGACGGGGCGTCGAACACGATTATTTTCGCGGAGCGATATGCCAGTTGCGGTAATTCGGGAAACTCGGAGGACTTTGTGCAGTCCTCGTTATGGGGCGATTCGAATGAATACTTTCGCCCAATCTTCTGCGTGAATGACGTCACGCAGTTCCCGCCGAAGAAGGGCTACCTGCCCTGCCTGATGTTTCAGGATCCGCCACATTGGTATCAGACCTGCGACTCGCGTCGAGCACAGTCGCCCCATCCAGACGCCATGCAAGTGTGCATGGCCGACGGTAGCGTCCGTTCTCTAAGCGGTTCAATGTCGGAGATTGCCTGGCAGCGGCTGTGCGATCCGCGCGATGGCGAGGTGGTCAATGAGTAGGGCGTGCAAAGGGACCCTTCGCCGACTGGCCGTAGCGGAATACAAGTCTCCGCTTCGCATGGCGACGCCCGTGCGTCGGGCCTTTCTCGTCGTGCTTTTAGTTCTGCCGCACGGGTGTCAGCATCGCCTCGAGCGGCCCGCGCTTCCTACCTATCCCGTGCGCGGCAAAATCGTGACGAGCGGAACAATGCCGATCGGCGGATGCGTTCAGTTCGAGCCCGCTAAGAACGGATTGAATTACCTCGCCCAGGGCGTCATCGACGCCGAGGGACAATTCTCGCTGCAGGTGCCATATATCGATCGGGTGCTTCCCGGCGCCACCGAAGGGCCGCATGCGGTTCGAGTGCTGTTGCCGCTAAAACAAGGCGGAAAGCCGGTCCCTATCGAGGGAACATTTTTGGTCGAAGCGCGCGAAAACGAATTCACGATTCAGATGCCAAACGTGCCTGCTATGTGATTGGTTTACATCGAGGATCGGAGCGTCAGTTCGCAAATGTGTGCGTCGAAGACCGACTTACGCACCACAAGTTCCATCCCGGTATCATACCGGAATTGTCGGGAAGCGGCGCGACAGACATTTTCGAACGCATCACATTGAATTAGGCATTTTATGCAAACGCCATTTCGGGCCGCGGTGATAGTCGCTTTTTTTGCCGGCCTCGGTCAAGCCGCCGAGCCAGGCCTAGTCGGCCATTGGACGCTGCAAGAAGACTGCCGAGACCACTCGGGCCATGACAATCACGGCGTCAATCATGGGGTAAACCTGGAGACCAGCCAGTTCGACGGCGCTCACGCCTACATCGAAGTTCCGGCGAGCGAGTCGCTCAAGCTGGGAACCGGCGACTTTGCCATTTGCGCGCGAGTGTACACTGCGGAACGCGTGGACGACGTCATCGGCGATGTTCTCGATCTTTATGACCCCGAATCCCGACGGGGCATTACGCTTTCGATCAACTCCGGCGCCGGCTCGTTTCAAGCCAATGGCACGGAACGCCATGTCTGCTTCGGAATCGACAACGGGCGGACAGGTCCGTGGGAAGACTGCGGTCGCCCGAGCGCGGCGAGCAACTACGTCAGCGAATCGATGACGGTATTTAAGGGCAAGCTATATGCCGCCAGCACTGGGGGGAAAGGGGAAAAGGACTGGCGGCACGTCTATCGATATGAGGGCGGCCAAACGTGGACGGATTGCGGCCAGGTGGGAGACGGTCGCACTCAGGGCGTCGGCCCGATGATCGTTCACAATGGCGAGCTCTATGTCGCCACCTGGACGGTGGACTGGACGCGCGTCTCCAAGGGCGGCTACGACGCAGGCCGTGTCTATCGCTACCTGGGCGGCACCAAGTGGGAGGATTGCGGCCAGCCGAGCGAGAACCGCACGCTCAACTGCATGGCGAGTTACGGTGGAAAGCTCTACGTCGGCGGCGGACCGAACGAATACGGCGTGTACGTGCAGGGCGGGTCAAAAACATGGACGCCTTCGAAGCTCTTTGAAATGAAGGGGCCAAGGCGTTGCTTTCCACATTCGATGGCAGTTTTCAACGGCAAGCTTTTCACGGGATACCCCGTCGCGTATGCATTCGACGGCCAGGAATGGAAATACGTCGGGCAGCCATTTGATTACGACAACTCCGGGCTCCAGCTCTACTGCTTCGCGGCGCATCAAGGGAAGCTCTGCGTCGGAAGTTGGCCGGAAGGAAAGGTGGCTGCTTACCAGGGCGGCGAGGACTGGCGCGAGATTGGCCGAGTCGGAGAGGACGGCACCGAGGTCAACGGCCTGGTCGTGTACAACGGCAAGTTATACGCAGGGACGCTGCCCCGCGCGGAAGTATGCCGCTACGACGGCGGCGACAAATGGACGTCCCTGAAGCGATTCTATTCGCCCGAGGGTTGGAAGCCTGGCATTCCGTATCGCGCGAACCGGGCCGAGGTGAACGAGTGGGTGAGACTCACCAGCCTCGTCGTTTACGACGGCAAGCTGTTCGCGAGCACAGGTAGTTGCACAAGTTCGGTTGATGACGCGCCGCTGGATGTGCGCGGCAAAGTGTTCAGCATGGAGGCCGGTAAGTGTGCCTCTTACGACGATGACCTTGGGCCAGGTTGGAAGCATCTGGTCGCCATGCGCCAAGGCGGGCGCTTGAAATTGTTCGTCGATGGAAAGCTCGTCGCGCAATCGTCCCAGTTTGCGCCGGAAGATTATGACGTCTCAACTGAACGCCCGCTTCACATCGGTTTTGGAGAATCGGATTACTTCAACGGGAAAATACAGGATGTGCGGATTTACAATCGCACGCTCAGCGACACTGAAATTGGCCGCCTGAGCGCGGTGGGGGAAAGGACGGTAGCGAAGCAAAACCGGCCATCTGGCCACATTGTGTTGGGCGGGGCGGCTTCGAGGGTGGACCGTTTCGCCGCGGCGGAGCTTAAGCGGTATTTGGAACAATCACTGGGTTGGACGCTCACGCTCGCAGATGACCAAGAAGCGAATACCGATGTCACGACGTTTTTTGTCGGCTCGATGAATTCAGGCATTCGCGATGTCACTGGTTTTCCTGCGCTGCCCAAGGAAGCGGAGTCGCAAGGCGATGACGGGGTAATCATTCGGGGAGATGGGCAGACTATTGCCCTTGTTGGAAACGGTGAACGCGGCGGGCTATATGCCGTATTTGAATTTCTCAAAACGGACCTCGGCTGCCGGTGGCCGGAGCCGGGTAGAGAGCATGTCCCGCAACGCGACGCGATCAATCTTAAGTTCAGTCGCATTCATAATCCGGCCTTTGCCTATCGCGGCGTGGCCCTGCATGGCCCATGCACCGACGAGCACTATCGGCACATCATCGACTGGATTGCGAAGAATCACGGCAACACGCTGCAGTTCTCCTGCGAAGTGTACGACGAGGTTCGGCCGCGCTTGATCGACGCCATTCAAGACCGCGGCCTATCCATGGAGATTGGCGGCCATTCTCGCAAGTACTTCTATCCAAGCGAGAAATACTTTGGTCCAAATCCGGAATACTTTGCTCAGGTGAAGGGCGAGCGCACTGGAGCGACTCAGCTTTGCTACTCGAATCATGGATCGGTGGACCAATACGCGGCCAACATCATTGAGTATTTGGAGTCACGGCCGGAGATCGGCGTGATCGGCCTATGGCCCTCCGATGGATACGGGTTCTGCGAATGCGACAAGTGCCGATCCCGACCGACCACGGATATCCTGTTGGACTACACAAACGCGTTGGCGGAACGCATCCACGAACACTTTCCAAAAGTGCAGACCGAGTTTCTCTCTTACATCCATTACACGATGCCGCCGATGGTGAGCCGACCACTGCCCTACGTCATTCCGATTTACTGCGAATATTGGTCTCGAAATCAATTCCATCCGATCACGGATGACCGAAGTGACAACGCGCGGTGCCGCCGCCAGCTCGCCGAGTGGGCTCGCGTTTCTAAGCAGGCGACCGTCTATGGTTACTATGCCGACGAGACGATGAAACGCTTTCTCTACGATCCTATTCCGGATGTGGTCTTGGCCGACTTGGCTTACTACAAGTCGATCGGCGTCGCCGGCAGCTCAGTGCTGATGATGTGCCCGCAAAGCTGGTGGTCCTGCGGGCCGCACATGTACGCGTATATGCGCGGATCTTGGGACGCGGCTTCAACGGTCGATCAGACTTCGCGGGAGTATCTATCCGCACTCTATGGCAACGCAGCCGACTCGATGAAACACCATAAGGACGCAGTGCGAGCCTTGTTTGATACGCGGTTTGGGAACGGTCAAACAGGCGAGGAAATGCTGTTCAACTTTCGCATTAAGAAGTTTGACTCTTCTCAGGAAGCCGACAGCAAACGCCAGTTTGGCAACGCGATCGAAAAGATCCGAGGCAGCCTGGCAGACGCCAAAGCTAAGAGCAAAGATCCGTGGGTACATTCGCGCGTAACGGTCCTCGACCAGAACGCGCAGCTCATGGACATCATCTTCAACGTCATCAGCGAGGCAGCCGGATACAAGCTCGATCAACAGGAAAGCCGTAAGTCTCGCGTTCACGAACTCATGACGCGGTTCCATGAGAATCAGGTGGTCATGCGGGACGACTTCCGCTGCAAGATCTTAAAGAGCCTCATGCCCCAAGTGGTCGCCGTGCTGGGGGCCGAGGAAGCCGCCAAGTACGATCGCAATCCAGTCATTCCGGTGGAGTAACAAAGTCCCCGTCGTTCGCGGCGTCGGCGGCTAAGCCATGGTCGTCACCTGGATTGATTGGAGCGTCGTCGTCCTAGTCGTGGTGCTGTCCATCGTGGCAGGCATGGCTGTCGTGCGCTTCTCGTCGCGGCACGGAGCCGTCAGCTATTTTGCGAGCGACCACAACCTGCCCTGGTGGGCGATCGCGATTTCGAACACCGCGACGTATCAATCCGGCAGCGGCGCGTTCGTCATGCTGATGTTTCTCTATGGCCTGGCGGGCAACTGGCTGTGGTGGGCCAGTTGGGTCATCTGGATGCCGCTGGTGGCCATCATTTGGGCGCCCATGTGGCGGCGAATGCGGATCATGACTACGGCCGAGCTTATTTCGCTGCGGTATGGGGGTAGAGCCGCCACGGTGGCGCGGCGCATTTATGCGGTCGTTTGCTGCTTTGGCTTTTCGGTGCTGCTGATTGGATACATTACCGGATTCTTCGCCAAAACGATCGCGCCGATCGTCAATCTCTCGGAAACGCAAATTCTACTTATCTTTGGGGGCACGACGGCTCTCTACACGATGTTCGGCGGATTGATGGGCGTCGTGGTCACGGAGGTCATTCACTTCGCGATTTTGATGATCGGGAGCGCCGTTTTCATGTGGATGGCCGTTGCCCAGCATGGCGGATGGCACGCCGTTCTTGAACGAATCGCATCCACTCGACCCGAGGCCTTGCAAATCTTGCCGCCCGTCGAGGCCGGATCAGCAGCGAACTCCATCGAATTGACGACGATCATCGTTCTTGTCTTGCAAGGGTTTTTCTTTGCCGGCTCGCCAACCGCCGGCGAAGGTTCCACCGCACAGCGTTTTATGGCCGCTCGCAGCGAAGCGCACGCGATCGCCGGTCAGTTGCTCAACTGTTTTCTTGCGTTGTCACTCCGCATCCTTCCGCTGATCGGCTTGAGCTTGGTCGCCTTGTCTCTGTTTTGGCCGGGAAGCTTGGCGAGCGTTCATCCCGCCCCTCGTGGCATGGCCGTTCTTGATGACCCGGTCCACACTTGGGCCGAATTGGTTCGGCGTTGCAACTTGCCGTCGGGATTTGTCGGCCTGCTGCTTTCCGTCGAGGTGGCGGCCTATACTTCGACGCTTAGCGCGTTGATCAACTGGGGCGGGAGTTTCGTGATCAACGATCTTTACCGACCGCTGCGTCCTGACGCGACATTGAGACAGGAAGTGTGGCTTAGCCGCTTGACCACCTTACTGCTGTTCGTCGCGGCGAGCGTCGTGGCATTGCTCTATGTTCACCAGATGGTCGGTTGGTTCATGTTTATCAATTCGGCAATGGTCATCTTCTTGCTGCCGCTGTCGTTCTTTCGCTTCTTTTGGTGGCGATTCAATGTGTGGGGCGAACTAGCGGCGGTCGTGCTGGGGCTGCCGATCTCGATTCTGGTATGGTTTGTATTGGACTTTCAAAACACGGAGGCGCATCCGATGTGGCACGGCCTGGGATTGCTGTTTGGGCTGAGCTTCGTCGTGCTCGTCGCCGTGACGCTCGCCACTCCTGCTGAGTCGCTTGAAACTTTGACCAGTTTTTATGAGCGCTGCCGGCCGCCGGGACTTTGGGAACCGGTACGAAAAAAGTTGCCCAGCGGCGCCATCGCCGTGCCGCCGGTTCGGCGGCTGATGATCGACGCTGCCATCGGCGTGGCAGCTTGCGTCTCGTTGGTAATCGCGACAAACGCGCTCTTCGTATCAAGCTGGTCGTTGACGCTGGTTAGCACTGCGGTCGCCGTGGGCTTGTCAACCGTATTGATCTTGCGAGTTTTGAAAAACCCCAATCAAGCATGTTTCGCGGAGGCGCAGCCGACTGTTACCACGCCTGACGCGGCGCGGTCATTTGCTTCAGCATGACATATCCAAATCAGCCCATCATCGACGCCCACGTTATGCTCGGCGCGGAGTATCCGCTCTCACAGCGGACAGACGAGCTATGGCGCAAAATCGATCGCCACGGCGTCGAAAAAGCCCTCGCGCGGCCGATGGGCGCCGAACTCGTGATCGACAATGCCCAGGGGAACGATCGCCTGCTAAACGCGGGCTCTCGCGTTGGCGCGTTGGTGACGGCGAATCCGTGGCGCGGCAAACAGGCCGTGGAAGAACTCAAACGTTGCCGGCAGGCCGGCGCTGTCGGTCTCTTTCTCCATCCGGCGCGACAAGGCTTTATGCCGGCCGAGCCGATCGTTGAGCCGCTCCTTGATTTTGCCGCCGTGTCCGCCTGGCCGGTGATGTTTCACACCGGAACTTTTATCAATTCGGACGTTCTCGCGGTCGCCGAGATGGCTCGCCGGCGCCCTGGCACGCATTTCCTTCTCGGTTGCGGTGGATTCGCCGATATGTGGTTTGAGATACCCGGCCTCATGGAAGAGGTTCCCAATTTGTGGCTTGAGACCTCAAATATTCTGGGAAACGGCATCCGCGCCGTGCTGAACGGTCCGGCGGCCCAGCGAGTGCTCTTCGGAAGCGGCGAGCCGAGTAACCGCTACGCCTCGGCGATCAACTGCCTGAAGAACCTCGACCTGGGGGAAAG
>JADMIO010848996.1_pt1 | contig 24636 bp, 20 predicted proteins | sample 8958161 | NCBI WGS metagenome assembly JADMIO01 (sample SAMN16585339, study PRJNA669376) | soil metagenome | isolation source: Crop rotation soil | place: USA: Cullars Rotation, Alabama | collected 2011
CTTTCCCGCTTTGACGACATTTCCGCGAGTTACGACGGACGCTCTAACTCCCAATTCGCAAGCTTCAGCCGAAACGCCGGGCGATTCGAATTCGGAAGAGGCGGCGAAAAATGTTGAGGATGCCGAGAATGAGGCGAAAGCCGAACAGGCGGGTGAGCAGCTCAGAAATAGTTATGCCGGTAAAATAGGGCATTTTATTGAGCCGGCCATTAAACCGCTCGGGTTTAACTGGAAAATCGGGATCGCTCTTATTTCCAGTTTTGCGGCACGCGAAGTTCTGGTTTCGACATTGAGTATTATTTACAATGGCGATAAAGATGCGGATGAAAAATCGCAGACGCTGATTCAATCGATTAAGGATGCTAAAAATGAGGACGGAACACCGACCTGGACGCCGCTGACGGCGTTGACATTGATGGTTTTCTTTGTGCTCGCCATCCAATGTATGTCAACGGTGGCAGTCGTCCGGCGCGAAACAAATTCGTGGGGCTGGACGCTTTTTATGGTTGTTTACATGACAGGTTTAGCGTATGTTGGTGCATTTTTGACATATCAGGGCGGACGGCTCTTAGGATTCGGTTAATATGGATATTCAATTACTAATTGTTGGCGTTATTATTCTTGCGGCGTGTCTTTATACGGGAAGAATTCTTTTCCGGAAAGTGAAATCGACCGTTTCAAAGAATTCATGCGGAGCCGATTGCGGTTGCGACAGCGGCTCACAAAAAAAGATTCAGCCAGTTCAAATAAAGAGAATCTAGTCGGGGCGGCCAAATTATTTAGAGATAAAATTACTTTATTCACGACGGGGATCATAAAGTAAGAAGTTAAAAGATTAAATTGTTACGATAAGTCAAAAGTGTTTAATTAATCTCCGTGGCCTCTGTGCTCTCTATGGTGAAATAAACCTGTTTTTGCTCCAGGTCTTGACTAACCTCAAGATTTGCAATACCTTTACAAGAAGTCATAAGCTTAATTCATACCAAAAAGTTTTCCCTTAACTGACGGGGAAAACCGGCAATTTTATTTAAATGAGCGAACGGATTCATCGAGAGATAATCGGCGGACATCTGCTTGTCATCGGCGGAGCGGAAGACAAATATAACGAACGACGGATTTTGCGTAAATTTCTTTCGCTGGCGGGCGACGACGAGGCGAAAGTTCTCATTATCCCGGTCGCCTCGGATTTCCCCGAATTTGCAGCCGACGTTTATGTTCAGGCGTTTCGCAAACTCGGTATAGCGACGCCAAGGGTTTTACGCGCGACTTCCAGACAGGATGTAATCGACGCGGATGTTGATGCGCTGCTTGACGGCGTGACCGGAATTTTTATTTCGGGCGGCGACCAAATGCGGCTGGTCTCGGTTTTGGGCGGGACGGCTCTTGCCCAGCGCATCAGGGACCTGGTGACCGGCAGCAATATCGTCCTGGCCGGAACGAGCGCCGGGGCGGCCGGGATGAGTGCTGCGATGATCGTGCGCGGCGAATCGGTTTCGCATCCGCAAAAAAATTCCGTGAGACTCTCGCCGGGGCTCGGTTTTCTTAAAAATATCATTATCGACCAACATTTTACGGAGCGCGGCCGTATCAGCCGCCTGATCACGGCTGTTTCCTATAATCCTTATAACCTCGGCATCGGAATTGATGAAAATACGGCGATTATCTTAAATAACGAAGGAATGATGGAAGTTTTTGGGGCCGGAACGGTGACGATCGTGGACGGCTCGCAGATTACCTATAACGAAATTGCCGAAGTTGACGAAACCGACCCTTTTTCAGTCTTCGGCATTCAAATCAATATTCTGCGCGACGGTTTGATTTACGATTATTTCGCCCGCAAGCCATTGCAGCCGCCGAGTGAGTTTTTGTTACCGGACATTGAATAAAGTAATTTGCGATTTGCAATTTGCGATTTGCGATTTCTTTATGGCTCATCGAAAGAAGTATGAACGAAAAGGACCTTTTGCAAAGAACAAAAAACTTTGCTTTACGAGTTATAAAGCTTGTTAATGCTTTGCCGAATAATACGGCTGGAAGAAAAATCGGAGACCAATTGATTCGTTCAGGAACATCTGTTGCCGCAAATTATCGTTCGGCCTGTCGCGGTCGTTCGAAAGCTGAGTTTATCGCTAAATTGGGAATAGTCGAAGAAGAAGTTGACGAAAGCTGTTTATGGATGGAATTGATAATTGAAAGCGGACTAATGGAAAAGAAATTAGTATCAAGATTATTGAAGGAAGGTAAAGAGATAACAGCAATTATGGCATCTTCAAAAATGACAGCCAGAAATAAAATATAAATCGCAAATTGCAAATTGCAAATCGCAAATCCTTTATGAATATTTTAGAAATCAGAACACTACGCGGACCCAACTACTGGAGCGGTTACTGGAAACGGCTCATCATCATGCGGCTCGATATCGAAGATTATGAGCAGAAGCCGACCAATAAGATCAAGGGCTTTTATGAACGCATGAAGGAAGCCATGCCTTCCTTAAAAAGTCACGGGTGCAGTTACAGCGAAGAAGGCGGGTTTTTCCGGCGCGTCGAAGAGGGCACCTGGGGCGGCCATGTCATCGAGCATTTCGCGCTTGAATATCAAACTCTGGCCGGTATGGACGTCGGTTACGGACGAACGCGCGAGACGAGCGAAGCGGGGATTTACAACGTCGTTTTCGCTTATATGGAAGAGGAAGTCGGGCGCTATGCGGCGCGGGCGGCCGTGCGTCTTTTCCTGGCGCTGGCCGAAGATAAACCGCTTGACGAAATTAAGCGAAGCGTCGCCGAGGAAGTCCAGAAAATGCGTGAGATACGCGAAGACGTTCGTTTTGGCCCGAGTACCGGATCGATTGTCGAAGAGGCCGAATCGCGCGGCATTCCGTTTATTCGCTTGAATGACCAATCGCTCGTTCAATTAGGTTACGGCGTCAATCAGCAGCGCATCCAGGCAACGACCACCGCCAAAACCAACATGATCGCGGTCGATATGGCCGGGGATAAAAGCGCCACCAAAAAGCTTCTCGGTGATATGGGCGTTCCGGTGCCGAAAGGCTATCGCGTTCGGGACGAGGAGGATTTGGAAGAAACCATCGAATCGGTCGGTTATCCGATTGTCATCAAACCGCTTGACGGCAATCACGGAAAAGGCGCGACCGTCGGTATCAACAATCTCGAAGACGCCAAAATCGCCTTTGAAAAAGCCAAAAGTTATTCGCGCTGGGTGATTGTCGAAAAACAGCTTATCGGCGAAGATTTCCGCGCCCTGGTCGTCAATAACCGACTGGTCGCGGTGGCCGAACGAACCCCGGCGCACGTCCGGGGCGACGGTCAAAGCACCATTCAGCAATTAGTCGATACGACCAACGCCGACCCGCGCCGCGGTTACGGACACGAAAATGTTCTGACGCAGATCGATATCGACCAGCAGAGCGAACGGCTGATAAAAGCCAAAGGCTACACGCTCGACACCGTTTTAGAAGACGGCGAAATTCTGTATTTAAAAACGACCGCCAACATTTCGACCGGCGGCACGGCGATTGACCGGACCGATGAAGTTCATCCCGAAAACGTCTTCTTGTTTGAACGAATTGCGCAGATCATCGGGCTCGACGTGGCCGGGATCGATATTGTCGGGCCGAATATCAGCGAGCCTCTGCGCGAAAACGGCGGCGGCATCATTGAAGTCAATGCCGCGCCGGGTTTCCGGATGCATCTCGCACCGTCGGAAGGCATCGGCCGGAATGTCGCCGAACACGTCGTCGATATGCTTTTTCCGCCCGGCACTCCGGCGCGCGTGCCGATTTTTTCGATCACGGGCACGAACGGGAAAACGACCGTCACGCGCCTCATTGCCCATATTTTGAAAAACAGCGGCTGTACGGTCGGTTTTACGACCACGGACGGGACCTATATCGGCAATAACCTGATCGTTTCGGGCGATAATACGGGGCCGGTTTCGGCGCAGCTCGTTTTAAAAGACCCGACCGTTGAAGTAGCCGTGCTTGAAACGGCGCGCGGCGGAATTATTCGTTCCGGTCTGGGGTTCGATTATTCGGATGTGGGCGTCGTGACAAATATTGCGGCCGATCATCTGGGACTCAAAGACATCAATACGCTTGAAGATTTGGCGCGCGTTAAATCCGTCGTGCCGCGCAGCGTTTCGCCGAAAGGTTACGCCGTTTTAAATGCCGAAGACGATCATGTTTTCGGGATGCGCAAATTGGCGGAGGGCAAAATCGCCCTGTTTTCAATGAACGAGCATAACGAGCGGATTCAGAAAAGCGCCGAAAACGGCGAGATTTCCTGCGTTTATGAAAATGGTTATATCACGCTCCTGAAAGGCAAATGGAAAGTTCGGGTCGAAAAAGTGACCAATGTGCCGGTCACATTCGGCGGGCGCGCCGGGTTTATGATTCAAAATGCATTGGCGGCCACGCTGGCGTGTTTCGTCCACGGCGTTTCGATCGAGGACATTCGTAACGGGCTTTCGACCTTTACCGCCGGAACCGCGCAAACACCGGGCCGCCTGAACTTTATCGAGCTCGGCAGCGCGACCGTTTTGATGGATTATGCCCATAATCCGGCCGGTCTGACGGCGCTCCAGAAATTTATCAATAAGCTGAATTATAAACACCGGACACTGATCCTCAACGGCACCGGCGACCGGCGTGACGAAGACCTGCGGGCGATGGGCAAATTAGCGGCCGAAACCGCCGACCGCGTCATCATTCGCCGCGGCAATTACTTGCGGGGGCGCGGCGAGGATAATATGTATCAACTCTTGAAGGAAGGCATTAAGGAAAGCGGTGTCGATGTCCAGGTCAGGATTATTCACGAAAGCAGCGACGCCATCCGCCATGCCGTTAAAAACGCCCGCAAAGGCGAACTCGTTATCACACTCGGCGACCGCGTGACCGAAGACATTGAAATCATTAAGGCCATCCGCGACGAGCTGAACCCGATCGACGATGCCGAATAATCGTCCGGCACGTAATTTAACGTCGTTGTCGGATAACTGAAAAACTACTAATAATAGCTGCGAAAAGGCACAAACGGGGCAAAAATGTTTGATGAAAGACATTATTTTGTACCTCTTGTGCCTTTTCGCGGTTAATTTTTCTTATCCAAACGAGTTTGAATTCGCAACCCGGCGCGCGCTCCGGCCTTACGAACCCCTCATTAATGTGCGGTGAGACGGAGAAGGGAATTTGAAATGTTTTTACTTTTCCGACATTAGTTATTTGAAGAGGACGGTAGGCGTTTTGAACCGGTGTTGACAAAAGGAGGACTTCCGCTTTTATCGCTAAGACAAATATCAAATTTGAAAGGACATTAAATATGAAACGATTTTACAATTATTGTTCGGCGAGCCAATTACTCCGGCGGAGCTTCTGGCTGCCGTCGCTGTTTTTGACGGCTTTGATTACTTTTTCCGGCCCGACTCTTTCTGCCAATGCACAAAGCACACCGGAAGTGTGCCGGGAAACGCAGAAGGTTTATGACGGTTTGCAGATGGAAAAAGCTCAACTCGTCGCACAGTTGGCAGTTTCGCAGAAACTTAACCACTACATGGACTTGCTGTCGGAAATGGACAAAGCCGTAAAGGGCGGATATGCCATCTCCGGACTTGCAATCACAATTCAGAACTTCGCTAATGACATTGAACTTAAACAGCTGGATAATGAATTTTATGGCTCCCTATATGCCGACCTAAAATCCAGCAACGAACAACTAGCTTTGCAGAAAAAGGCTTACTCCCTTCTGAAGAACTTAATTGATAAGGCATCGAAGATTGAAGATGACGAAGACGTAAAGAATCAAATAACCAGAATCGAGGATCAAATGATTCTGCGCGATAAACGGCTCCGTGACTTAGATTGTGAAAAGGTATTGGCACGCGAAAAATCATCCGAAGCTGATGGAAATATTGTCTTCGGAACCTGGAGCGGCACTTACAGCAACTCGAAAGGTCAGTCAGGCAGGGCGACTATAACTTTTGAAAAAAGCGACGACGGTAAACTTTCAGGCAGTGAAGACGGCGTATCTTTTGATGTTATAACTGTAAAGGGCAATACGGTTACTTACAGTTATAAACTAAGCGGCTGTCGAAAGGTTGAGGGAACTATGATAATTAACCCGGACAAAACCGCTGGCGGCTCATACACGGTAATCGAATGCAACGGAACTGATAAATACACCGGAAAATATCTTGATTACAAAAAACAGTAAAGACAACCGACTGACACGCGTATCACGCGCCGGAAGCAGTAATTATAAGAATCGTTTCACTGTTCCTAAATCAAGGAGGATCAGACACGGCAAAGCAAATCAACGGGCGTGCCGGCGCGGGTTGCGACTTTCTTCGCGCATTGTCCGTTAAAGTTTAGCTTTTGTGTTAGCGGTTCAGCCCCACGTCATCGCAATCGTTAATTCTTAAAGACCGACAATTGTTATTTTAGAGGGGCAACGAGTCGAAAGCCGGTATGACCATCAAAATTAGTTGCATCTAATGCACCGCGACTTTTGCCTCCCCTATTTCCGGCACCCCACGAACTGCCCCGTAAATCTCAGTCGTATACGGGACCGATCACAGTAATTCTCTTAATTGTTTCGTGTTAGGCGGTAGCGGAACATGGAGAAATCGGCATCTTCAATCTATAAAATAGCGATGTCCTGGTTATTATCACTTGAACTCTAAAAAAATATTTGCTAATCGCCGCAGGCTATACGACATCGACCAGCACTTCTGGGGCAAAACAGCCTTTAGGCGGGAAGTCCTAAAAATAATTAAAGATTCGATGAGGGATTTTAACACCGAACCGGGCGATATATATCGGACGGGCGGAAAAGCCGTCGGCAATCGCGGCATCGGGCCGCGGATTTTTCCGTCCCGTCAAAATAAATCGAAGATTTGCAGCGCGTAAGCGGATTTAAGTATCGCCGCGAATCTTGGCCAATATAAGGAGAAATGAAATGGGATTTTTAACGGTTTTCAATGAAACGGGCTGCCCGCACAGCGGGTGTTTACTTGAGTATTCAAATGGTTTTGAATGGTTGTCCTTTATGCCGTCGGCCAATTCGTTTTTGGATGTGTTCGGCAGCACCGGCTTTGTCGATCCGAATGATCGGGAAACGTCAATTGATACGTATGTCAGACTGAAGGTTTGCGACGAAGCGCTCCTTAAAGGACGCAATCAAACCGTTAAAGCGTACCTGGAAACGGAAACGTATAAATTATTTATCAACGATTGCTGTAGTTTCTCAAAAGATTTAAGCCGGAATTGCGGGCTCGACGTTCCGTTAACCGCCTTCGTTCCGGGCATCTTAGTTATCGAGCTTTATGCGAAAAATCTCCATCGAATGGCTAATTATAACGATAAGCCGTTTCCTTTTAGGATCAATAAGAAGTCGCAGCTTTTGCAAAAGGTAAAACAATAACCTAAAGCAAGGCACAAATACCGGGACGAATGAAAAGGGACCGGGGGCGAGACGGGAGAATGTTTATCTTGTCCCGGTATTTGTGCAGTACGCGTGGCTATTACTCTTATCCAACATTCACGCTACTCTAAGTTTCCGTCCGGCTTTTGGACAAAGCTGATGTTATCGGTTAATTCTGCTTCTTTGGCAATCTGCTGTGAGATTTCGGCGGCGGTTTGTTTGACGTTTAATATGAGCGGCTGAAAGGTGTCTTTATAAATCTGCTGTTTATAACCGACGAGGCTGATGGCGGCGACGACCCGGCCGATCTGATTGTAGACGGGCGCGCCGATGCAGCGGGAGCCGATGGTTTCTTCTTCGGCATCGACCGAAAACCCTTCCTTACGAACCTGCGCCAGCTCTTCCTTTAACTTTTTGGGCGAGACGATCGTATTTTCGTTATAACGCGGCAGGCCGTGACGAATAAGGCGGTCAATGTCCTCTTCCGACCAGTCGCTGATTAATGCCTTTCCGGCGGCGGTGCAATGGATTCCCATTCTTTTACCGACCCATGTTTCGACCTTCGGCGTGTAGGGCGATTCGACTTTTTCGATGATGACGGCTTCGTTTTGTTCCTGGATCGCCATGTGGACGGTGAGCCCGGTTTTTTTCATCAAATTCCGGATATACGGCGAGGCTATTTTTCTGAGGTTTAAACCGTTCATCGCCATATTGGCCAGCGTGAATATCTTCATGCCGAACATATAGCGCCCGGTGGCCTCATTGCGGTGTAGATATCCGAGCCGCTCAAGCGTCAAAAGCAGACCGTAAGTCGAGCTTTTCGGCAGTTTTAGGTTCCGCGTCAGCTCGGAAACGCTCAAACCGTTTTGCGAGCTGGCCAACGCTTCCAGAATAATCATCGCTTTTTCGATGGCCGGAACGGACTTTGTCTTCAGATCGGACATAGGGAATTTGATCATAGATTTTATCTCGTTTGAACTGCGGACGAATTTGGTATTTAAACAATAGTTACCAAAACTCCGAGATTCATCAAGATAAAAACCCAACTGTCGTTCAGTATACTGAACGATGTATAAATTTTACGGGAAATAAATGTTTATTTCAACAAACCGCCCAACTATACTGATGAAGTCAAAAGAATTCAAAATTAAAAAATAAATCCGGTGCGCATCGTGAAACCTGAAAGTCCGCGATGGCCGAAATTTTATCTATTCAATTTACGAACATGAGTTTTGAAGAAGACCGAAATTGGTATGCCGTTCATACAAAAACGAGCCAGGAAGAAATAGCCGCTTTTAACCTTGAAAGAATGGGCCTGGAGATTTTAAATCCCAAGTTAAAACAGGAAAAAATGGTTTGGGGAGTGCCGAAAGCCGTTTTAAAACCGCTGTTCCCGGGCTATCTGTTTGCTAAATTCAACCCGGGGAAATATTTGCACCTGATTCAGTATGCGCGCGGCGTCCGCCAAGTGTTGCGGTTCGGCATGGCGCTCTTGCCGGTCGATGAAGAGATTATCGAAGGGATTCGCGGGCGTTTGAATTCCGACGGGCACGCCGAATTTCAAAGTAAGGCGTTGGTGGCCGGAAGCTCCGTGTGTATTCAGGAAGGCGCTTTCAGCGGTTTGAACGGAATTTTTGAGCGCGAATTGAGCGACCGCAAGCGGGTCGTTTTACTTTTAAAGATCATGGGCGTCAATGCTCAGGTCGTTATGGACAAACAGTTTCTCAAATCGGCGGCTTAACGTAAGTCGTTGATTTTCTTAGTTTACAAATATTTATTTTGCTTAAAGTCGGGATTATAAAACATCACCGAAATGGCGGTAGTCTGCGCTAAAGTTAACCTTTGCGTCTTTGCGGGAGATAGAAACGTTTCCCGCAAAGACGCAGAGGCGCAAGGACTGCCGAACTTTTTAGCATCTTTTACAAAGACTAATTTTCCAAAAACAAATTCAATACCAAGTTCCAATGGAGGCGAGAACACAATGTTTTTTTCTGCATGTCTTAAAGCATTTTATAAATCGAATTTAAGGTTTCCAAGCACAATGTTCGGGCTTCTAATCCTGCTTGCGGCTTGTTCCGTCAGCGGCCAAAACATAGCGTTTGAAGCCGACCGCTGGGAAAAAAGCAAAGAAGCGATTATGTTCTCGGATATGACGAAGGTCGTGCCCAAAACGGCTTTAACCGAGGATGTGAGAAGAAAACGCCAGTGGAAAGTGCTTGACTATGAAACGGTCGACGGGTTAAAGGGAAAAAGCATCGCCTGCACGCCCGATACGGGAGCGCCTGCCGTCACCCTGCCGCTTAATGCCAAGGGGTGGTATGCCGTTTATGTCGGTTTGGGCGGCGTCGGCCGGTTTGCTTTCGGACAGGGCAACGAGGCACGTATGAAACTGACCGGTGACGTAACCTATCAGCATCGCGGGTATGCCGCCGCCAAAGACGATATTGAGGAGGTTTTTTTCAAAGCCGCCGATCTGACCGGGCAAAATCTGCAGCTTGCCCAGATGCGCATGCAGGCCGAGATGAATTTACCGGGGCCGCCTGATAATCCCCGTCATACGGTCATCATGTACGTCAAACTGGTTCCCCTGACCGAAGCGGAAGTGGCCTGGGTAAAACAGGATCGAGCGCAACAGGGGACAAAGAAACTGATCGCCACAATGGATGCTTTCAGTTGGATACACCAGAATTATCCGACCACCAAAGCCGAATTTCTGGAAGATTTCGAGCATCTTCGCGACAGCGATTTCGGGATGATTAACTGGCAGATCATTGGCGGCGATCTCGTTAATTACAAATCGAAGCTCGGGACGATTCCGGGTGAATTGTCGGACGATCCGGCGCGCACCGGCGACGGTTATGTGACCGATTCCATCAAAAAATTTATTGCGCGGGGCGAGGATCATACGAAGCTGGCGATTGAGGCTGCCCATTCGATGAATAAAAAGATCGTCATCGGTTTCCGGGCGCAGGCCTGGCAGACGCCGCCTGCTTTCGAAGACTATTTTACATCGCGGTTTTACCGGGATCATCCCGAATGGCGGACCTACGACCGCGACGGCACGCCCGTTATGCGTATGAGTTACGCCGTTCCGCAGGTTCGCGAACATATCTACGGAATCTTGCGCGAAGTTCTGGCTTTCCAACCGGACGGCATCGAGATCATTTATTTTCGCGGGCTGCCGCTGATATTATGGGAAGATGCTTTTTGCCGGGAGTTTCAGAAAAAATACGGGGTCGATGCGAAGACGATTCCCGAAGACGATCCGCGTCTTTATGCCATGCGCGGTGAAATTATGACCGGATTTATGCGCGACATCCGTAAAATGCTCGACGATGTTCAGAAGGCGCAGGGACGAAAAGAAAGATATGAGCTGAATGCGTCCGTCGTTCATAACGAGGCGGACAATCTCAAATACGGGCTCGATGTCGAGCGTTGGGCAAAAGAAGGCCTGGTTGACCGAATAGGCATTTTCCCGGCGGCGTTTCATACCGATACTCGTAAACCGATGGAAATAGATTGGTTCGCGCGGATTACGAAAGGAACCAAATCCAGTTTCTATCCGATCATGCTCGGTTGGAAGCTGCCGTCCGCCAAGGAAGCTTATGAAAAGGCCCAAAATTATTATAAAGGCGGAGCCGCCGGAATGATTTTTTGGGATCCGAGCTCGACCGACTTTTTTAACCCGGGAACCAGCCAGGGAGCGTCGCGTAAATCATACACGAGCGCCGGCCGGTCGTATTTCGGATTGGCTTCGCGCCTCGGTCATGTCGATAATTTACCCGAGCTGGCGGCGGGCGACCGGCCGAAACCGAAATTTATTCCGTTGAAACGTTACGGCAATTACTATTTCGGACGATGGATTCCGGACGTTGGATTTTAGATTTTGGCTTTTGGCCAGCGCCGATTAGGGTAGCGTGAGGGCTTTAATTTTAGGATCAAATGATAAAAATCGATTTAAACGTATCTCTTTTGCTCAGGGAATACCCGTTTCTGGAGCGTTTCGACGAGGCCGCCCGGTTGGGTTTCGCGGCGGTCGAATTTTACTGGAACAGCGACGAAAAACCGGTCGATATTGCGCAAAAGATACTTGCTGCCGGTTTGCAGGTCGCCGCTTTTAATCTCGACGTCGGTAATATGGCGGCGGGCGACCGTGGGCTATTAAACGATCCCGAAAGATTGTCGCATATGCGCGAAAACGTGCCCGCGGCGCTTGAATTAGCCGCAAAGGTCGGGTGCCGGAAACTGACGACCCTGGCCGGAAATTTACGGCCCGGCGAGGACCGCGAAAAACAGTTCGATTTTATTCGCGAAAATCTCCGGTGGGTGTGCGAACAGGCGCATCAGGCGGGCGTGACGGTGATGGTCGAAGCGATCAACGGCTGGGATAACAAGCTTTATCCGTTGACGAACACGCCGGACACGATTTCATTTCTTGATTCGGTCGCCGCGCCAAATTTAAAATACCTGTTTGATATGTATCACATGCAGCGAATGGAAGGGAATTTAACCGTCACGCTTGAACGTTACATTGATAAGATCGCCCATATTCAAATTGCCGACGCCCCGCAAAGATATCAACCGGGAACGGGAGAAATAAATTACAATTATATTTTTAAGGTCATCGACGAAAGTAGTTACGCGGGATCGGTCGGTTTGGAATATAATCCGCCGGGCTCGACCGAAGATAGTCTGAACTGGCTCCCTCGGGAACAGCGTAAAGGAATTTCATTGGAATCATTCAGGTTGTGAGCGCAATTTATGGGTAATAAGGAACGCGAAAAAATCGGATTTATCGGCTTGGGAATCATGGGCAGGCCGATGGTTCGTAATCTGCTCAAAGCCGGTTACGCATTGACAGTTTATAACCGTAGCCGGGCTTCGATGGATGAATTGGCGGCCGAGGGCGCAGTAGTTGCGGCAGCTTCGTCAAAAGAAGTTGCGGAAAAGAGCGATGTCGTCATCACGATGCTGCCCGATACGCCCGACGTCGAAGCGGTGGTGCTCGGCGAAAACGGGGTTTTGGAGGGGGCGCACGACGGAATGCTGCTCATCGATATGAGCAGCATTTCGCCCGTCGTGACCCGCCAGATTGCTTCGAACGCGGAAGAAAAAGGCGTAAAAATGATGGATGCCCCGGTCAGCGGCGGTGACAAAGGCGCGATTGCCGGGACGCTTTCGATTATGGCGGGCGGCCGGGAGGCGGATTTTGAACGCGCCAGGCCGGTATTTGAGGCGATGGGCAAAACGATCGTCCATTGCGGGCCGGTCGGCGCGGGCCAAATTGTCAAAGCGTGTAATCAAATCGTTGTCGCGCTCGTCATCGAAGCGGTTTCCGAAGCGTTCGTTTTAGGGTCAAAAGCCGGTGTCAAACCCGAAATAATCCTCCAGGTTTTAAGCGGCGGTCTGGCGCAAACCCGGGTTATGGACCTGCGCGGGCCGACCATGATCGAACATAACTTCGCGCCCGGTTTCAAAGCCCGGCTCCATCGCAAGGATTTGAATATCATCCTGCAAACGGCGCGTGAATACGGCGTCGCGCTGCCGGTTTCGGCCCTGGTCGATCAGATGTTTACCAATATGATCGAACACGGCAAAGGCGATATGGATCATTCCGGTCTGCTGACGGTCATCGAAGACTTATCGAATCATTCGATTGCCAGTAACGATAAATGAGGCTGAAAGGTAAAGTTGCCATCGTCACGGGCGGCGGGACGGGGATCGGGAAAGGCATCAGCCGCTCGCTCGCCGAAGCCGGCGCACAGGTGGTGATCGCTCAGCCGGTAATGGAGCAGGCTGAAGAAGCCGCCGCCGAGCTGCGGGCCGAAGGCCACGAGATTTTGGCGGTCCGGGTCGATATTCGTTCACGTCGGATGATCCGGGAACTGGTCGCCGAAACGATTGAGAAGTGGGGACAAATCGATATTCTGGTCAATAATGCCGCGGTCACGGGCGCGCGGGCAGCGGCGGCTTTTCTCGATCTTACGGACGAGCTGCTGGATGAAACCGTGGATGTCAATTTAAAAGGCACGTTCATCATTTCTCAGGAAGTGGCCCGCACGATGGTCGGACGCGGCGGTTCGATCATCCATATTTCATCGGTCGGAGCCTTTGCCGCGCAGGAAGGCGCGACAGCTTATTGCGCAACCAAATCCGCGCTGATCGGGTTGACGAATTCGATGGCTTTGGAATTAGCGCCGCACAATATTCGGGTCAACGCCATTGCGCCCGGCGACATTCTGACCCAAACGAGCGAAAACGTCGTCGAAGAAGTTAAGGAACAGGGACTTTCGGGAAATTATTTTCGTCGGATTCCGTTAAACCGGCGCGGGAAACCGGCCGAGATCGGTTCAACGGCGGTTTTTCTGGCCTCGGACGACGCTTCGTATATTACGGGCGAAACCATTGTCGTTGACGGCGGGTTTTTGATTTATTAATAAACAAACAAATGAATACAAACGATTTATTCAGATTGGACGGGCGAATTGCGCTGGTTACGGGCGGGGCGGGAATCTATGGCATTCACATTACCCGGGCTCTGGCGGAAGTCGGGGCGCACGTGGTGGTGGCTTCGCGCAACCTGGAGCAATGCGAAAAAGTGGCGGGCGAGATGCGCGGTGAAGGTTTAAAGGTTTCGTCCGCTCATCTGGATTTGGGTTCGGGCGATTCGATCGGCGCTCTCAGCGAAAAAATCGTGGCGGAATTCGGTCGGCTGGACATTCTTTTTAACAATGCCGTGGCACGCGCCGGGGGCGACCCTTCGACCGTCACCGAGGAGCAGTGGGTGACGGCCATGGAGATAAATTCGACGGGGTTTTTTATGGCCTGCAAAATTTTCGGCGAGCAGATGATTCGCCAGCGCTCGGGCGTCATCGTCAATATTTCTTCGATTTACGGCGTTGTCGCGCCGAATTTCAACATTTATGCAGGAACCGACATGACGAGTCCCGCCAATTACGCTTTTGCCAAGGGCGGAATGATTAATTTTACGCGGTATGCGGCGAGCTATTACGGCCGCTTCGGCATCCGTGTCAATTCGATCAGTCCGGGCGGTTTTCAAACCGATCAGCCGGAAATTTTTATCAGGAACTACTCGAAACAAACTTTGCTCGGACGCATGGCGACCGACGACGACATCAAGGGGGCCTCCGTTTTCCTGGCGTCCGATGCCTCGGCTTATATCACCGGGCAGAATTTAATGGTGGACGGCGGCTGGACGGCAATTTGAGTAAAACGGGGAAAGAATTTTAACGCAAAGGCACAAAGGCACAAAGGCGCAAAGGGTTTTTAAAAGGATATTCAATTGATAAAAGCTTTATTGAGTCAAAACAAAAAATAATACTTTGCGGCTCTGCGGCTCTGCGACTTTGCGTTAAAAAAACAAAATCTATGAAATTAAAAGGAATAGTGCCGCCGATCGGCACGCCGGTAACTTCCGGTGAACGGGTGGACGAGAAAGGGCTTCGGCAGCTTGTCCGGTGGCTGCTTGACGGAGGCGTTCACGGGATTTTTGCCAATGGGACGATGGGCTGTTTCGCGCTTTTGACCGACCGCGAACAGCTTCGCGCGATTGAAATCGTGGCCGACGAAGTAAACGGGCGGGTTCCGGTGGTCGCGGGCGTTTCCGATTCGGGAACCGGCCGCGTCGTTGAAAAAATCAGGGAAGTCGAAAAGTTGAACGTCGATTATCTGACGGCCGTTCCGCCGTATTATTACAAATTGACGCAAAGCGAGGCGAAAAGTTTTTTTCGCACGATCGCCGAGGCCGCGCAAAGACCGGTGCTGCTTTACAATAACCCGTATTTGACCAAGTTGGATTTGGACATTTCGTCAATCGTCGAGCTGGCCGGTGAGCCGAATATTGTCGGTTTAAAGGAAACGAACCAGGATTGCAATCGCTGGACGCAGTTGTTCGAAGAATTTCGCGGGAACGACGATTTCAGCATTTTACTTGGTACGGAGCTTTTGATCCCGCAGGCTTTGATGATGGGCGCGGACGGCGCGATCGGCGGCGCGCACAATATTGCGCCGAAGTTCGGCGTGGAGCTTTACGAAGCGGCGACGACGGGTGATTATGAAAGCGCTTTCGACCGGAGCCGGATGCTCGGAAAAATTTGCCGCATCTTTCAATACGGCGAAATCTGGGGCGGTTTTGAAGCGGCTTTACAGGTTTTGGGCATCTGCGAAAAAACGGTTCTCGCGCCGTATCGACCGGCCACCGCCGAAGATCGGGAGAAAGTCAAAGAAATTCTCGACGACTGCGGGCTTTTGCCGATGGTTGATCTGGTTAAAGGACAGGCGGAATAAATTTAAGAGCCATTTATGAAGAACCGGGAGCGATTAACAGGTTTTAGAAATACGTTTTGGGTCGTTGTGTTTGCTCTATCTCTTTGTTTATCAGTTAATTCGCAAACAATTGCGGCCAAGAAATACGAAGATGTCATTGCCGAAAGCCGGAAAATAATTTTGGATTCGATGACCAAACAAAAAATTCCGGGCTGGTCGGTGGCGGTCGCGGTTAACGGCGAAATCGTCTGGTCGGAAGGTTTCGGTTTTGCCGATCTGGAAAATCAGCTGCCGGTGACGACGGCGACCCGTTTTCGGATCGGAAGCGTTTCAAAAATACTGACGGCCGATGCGTTGGCTCGCTTGTACGAACAGGGCAAGGTTGATCTGGATGCTCCGGTGCAGCGCTATGTGCCGGATTTTCCGGCACACGAGCAAAAAATTACGGCGCGCCAATTAGCCGGTCATTTAAGCGGGCTTGGGCACTACACGCGTCGGCCGGACGAATCCGAGGAAGTTTTTTATAAACGGATCGTGTCGGAGGATTTGAAAGCATTTTATACGGCACCGCTATTGAGCGCGCCGGGAGCCAAATACAACTATTCGTCGCCCGGTTATACGCTGCTCAGTTACGTGATCGAAGGCGCATCAGGCAAGGATTTTTTGACTTATATGCGCGAGCAGCTTTTCGAGCCCTTAAAAATGAAATCGACCGTCGCCGACGAAAGCCGGCTAATCGTTTCGAATAGAACCCGGTTTTACTCGCTCGATACGGAAAAACGGGTGGTCAACGCCGTCTATACCGAAAATAAAGGCTGGGCGGCGGGCGGCTTTCTTTCGACGGCCGAAGATTTGGTGCGATTCGGCTCGGCTCAACTGAACGATGAATTTTTAAAAGCCGAAACGCGGCAACTGATGTTTACTTCGCAGCGGGCGGCGGACCGGACGGAAACGGGCATCGGATTTGGTTGGAGAGTTGCCAAAGACCAGGAAGGACGCCGGATCTGGCATCATCCCGGCGGAGCCGTCGGCGGCAAAGCCTATCTGCTGGTCTATCCCGACGAAAAAGTCGTCATTGCTATGTTGGAAAATTTAACCGAAGGGAGCCTCGGGGTCGCGTCGGATGTTGCCAAACGTTTTGTTGATAAAACAAAATAAGTTAGAGTTCGATGTAGGAATTTTTGCCCGCGAAAGACGCGAAACACACGAAAAAAAACAGCGAATGGTTAACGGAATTTTAATATTGGATTTGGATTTGAATGATTTTTCGCGTTCTTTCGCGTCTTTCGCGGGCTAATCTCTTATATTGAATCAGCGTCAAGTTAGCTGACAAATAATGAAAATCACGGATCAAATTTATATTGTCGGAAGTCTCCAGCTTGGTATTTCGGGGCGTTGGGACAGTCACGTTTATTTGATTAAGGGAACCGGCGGCCTGGTTTTGATCGACGCGGGCGGCGGCACGGACGGCGAATCCATCCTCGAAAATATTCGCCAGGAAGGACTCGATCCGCTTGATATTAAAGCGCTTCTTCTGACACATAATCATTTCGATCATGCGTGCGGGGCTTTTGAATTGCGCGAAAAAACCGGCTGCCGGGTTTATCTGTCTCATAAATCGAAAGATTTGCTAGAACGCGGGACGGCCGCCGAAACCGGGCTTGATATGGCCAAAGAGCAAGGCGTTTATCCGGAAGATTTTCAGTATCGCAATTGTCCGGTCGATCAGGCGGTTTACGACGGCGACGTGATCGAAGCGGCCGGGTTGAGATTCGAGGCCGTCGGCGTTGAGGGACATAGCCCGGATTCGGTCTGTTACCTGGTCAAAACAGGCGGACGGCGAAATTTGTTTTGCGGCGACGTGCTTTTTTACGGCGGAATCATCGGGCTTATCAATGCGCCCGGTTCAAATATGGAGGGTTACCGGCAAGACCTGAAAAAACTGGCCGGGCTAAATATCGAAGGCCTGTTTCCCGGGCATTTTCTTTTTACCGTCACCGGCGGTCAGCGGCATATCGATGCGGCCATTGAACAATGCGGGAAGGGCTCGATTCCGCAAACCGTCGGACAATACGGGGTTGTTTTTTAGAGGGTAAGAATAAGTCGGGAGTCGGGAGAAGCCATTGACTCTCGACTCCCGACTCCCGACTCCCGACTCAAAATGCCAATTAATATCGACATAAACAGCTTTAGCCTTGATAAGGTGGCCGAAACGGGGAAACATCGGGTTTTTCTGGAAATCGAACCGGGTGAGAAAACCGAACCGCGGATTGGTCTTCCGCTTTTGATTGCCAACGGGACGCAGCCGGGAAAAACCCTGGTTGCTCTGGCCGGTGTTCACGGCGACGAGCTCGAAGGCGTACAGGCTCTTCAGGATGTTTTTAATCAGTTGGATACAAGCGGAATGAAGGGGAGATTTATTGCCGTTCCGACGGCTAATCTACCGGCGGTAAAAGCCGTCACGCGATTGAGCCCGGTTGATTCGCTGAATCTGGCGCGGGTGTTTCCCGGTAATAAAGAAGGCTCCGCGACGCAACGCATCGCTTTTTATCTGGATAAATTAATTATCCCGGAGGCGGATTTGTTAATCGATCTGCATAGCTCCGGGGTGGCGTCGCTAATGCCGCTCATGGTCGGGTATGATGCGGCCGAAACGGATTTGGGAAGAGCTTCCAAAGCGGCGGCGTTAAAATTCGGGACGCCCGTGATCTGGGGGCATGCACAGGTGAGTCCCGGCCGGACGATCAGTTCGGCCATGGAACGAGGCATTCCGTGGCTGTATGTCGAATCGCCGAACGGCGGGCGGGTTTCGTCCCTGGATTTGCCTTATTACATCGGCGGGGTTTTAAATTTGCTCAAGCATTTGGAAATTATTGACGGCGAAATTTTGCAGTCGTCGCCGGTCTATCGGCTAACCGGCGACGGCGACGTTGACCGAACGCAATCGGTCACTACTTCGGGGTTTTTCGTTTCTGAGGTGAATTTGCTTGATTACGTCGAAAAAGGCCGGCTGGTCGGCCGGGTCCGCAATCTTTTCGGCGAAACAATCGAGGAAATTCGCACCGAACAAGCAGGTATCGTCGCCATGCTGCGCGCCACGCCGCTCGTCGAGCCGGGAATTCCGGTTTGCCTGATCGCGGAAAGTGAACCGGATAGCGGCTTTTAAATTCATTTTGCCGTCTGAACTTCATAAGCTTTTTCTTTTCAATATTTGAAATTTGAAATTGTTAAGAATATTCCGTTGCCTCAATTTAGCAAACTTTTACAGAGGTCATTATGCAGTTAAACATACTTGATATACTCGTCATCGTCGGATACATGGCGGCGATGTCGCTGATCGGAGTTTATTTTTCAAGAAAAACCGAAAATCGGACCGATTTTTTTCTGGGCGGGCGCGGGATGCACTGGATTCTGGTTGGCGGCAGCCTGTCGCTTTTTTCGACCATCAGTTTTATGTCCGTTCCGGGCGAAATGATCCGGTACGGTTTCGGCTTTTTTGTCGCTTATCTGGCGGTTCCGTTGATCGTTCCGGTCATCAATCGGGTGGTGCTGCCGATTTTGATGAAGCTTCCGATCACGAGCGCTTATGATTATCTCGACCAGCGGTTCGATGTGCGGGTGACAAGGCTTTCGGAATATGTTTTCGTGACCAAAACGCTGATCTGGATGGGCGCCATAATTTATACGGCGAGCCTCGCCGTCTCGGAAGTGACGGGATGGAATATCTTTATCATCATCACGGTGATCGGTATTATTACGACCTTTTACACGTCGGCCGGCGGTTTGCAGTCCGTCATCTGGACGGATTTTATCCAGACGGCGCTTTTTACGGGGTGTGCGCTGGTTATCCCGATCTATGTGGCCTACACCATCGGGAGCGGCCCGCTCGGGTGGTGGGAATCCTTTTCGCAGGCCGGGCGCACGGAGATCACGGCTTTCAGTTTCGACCCGACCGTCAGAGTTTCGACCGTCGGAAATATGGCGTCCGTTTTTTTCTATTTTGTTTGCACGAGCGCCTCCGACCAGATGATCGTGCAACGTTATTTGAGCATGCCGTCGGTAAAGGAAGCCCGCCGGAGCGTCTGGGTCTTTATCGTCTCAAATCTGACATCCATTTTCTTTTTGGTAATTTGCGGGCTCTCGCTGTTTGCCTTTTACCTGCATAAATCATCGTTGCCGATCAACGAATTCCAGCAGCAAATTGCCGCGACGGCCGATCGCACGATGCCGCAATTTATTGTCGGGGAATTACCGCATGGAATTTCGGGTTTGATCGTCGCCGGACTTTTAGCAGCGGCGATGTCGGGTTTAAGCTCAGGGATGACGGCTATTTCCAGCGTTTTGATCGAGCCCGTTTCGCGTCGTTTGAAAGGCTCCCGAATTCTCGAAAAACCGCTCGTTGTCGAAAGATTGATCGGGATCGTCATCGGCGGTTTGGGCATTGCGTTGGCCGTCGCCATCACCTTCGGCATGCGGCAAACCGATTGGAATCTGATCGAGCTCAGCGGGCGCTTGACCAATCTTTTCATCGGTCCGCTGGCCGTCTTGTTTTTCGGCGGGATGTTGATTAAACGTGCCGACGGAAATTCCGTCATCATCGGGTTTATCGCATCGCTCATGATGAGTATTTTCGTCAGCTACAGCAAACAATTATTCGGGTTTGAAAAGAGTATTTCGTTTATCTGGATCATTCCGTCGTCGTTCGTCATCGGTTTTGTGACGGTGGCCATTGTGAGTTTATTAATGAGTCTTTCGAATGGTCGAAAAAAGGGAAAAGCGATTGAGCCGAATGAAGAAATGACCATCGAACGAAAAGAGGCGGAAATTTAATTCAAGACGCGGCCAGTGAGTTTTTATGATTACCAGATTAGTGTTCTTTTCGCTTACTTTTATCATATTTATGACCACTTTAAACATTCCCGTTTCGTCGTCGGTCAAAGCCGGGAGCGAACGGATTACCTGGACGCGCGGCACGGACATTCCGCTGCCGCGCGGCGGATATTTTGCCGCCTGGTACCGGGGGGGATTGTGGCTGGCGGGCGGAAGTTATTGGAAGGACGGTAAAAAGCTGTGGACGAACGAGACAAGTTTTTACGACCCGCAAACCAAAGTCTGGTCAACCTTAAAACCGCTTCCGAAAGCTTTTGGTTACGGCGTCACGGCGCACATCGGGAAAGATTTATATTTGCTTGGCGGGACGGATGCGGAAGGGAATTTGAACCGCGACATTTATCGCCTGAGAGACGATAATTGGAGCAAGATCGGCGAATCCCCGGACACCTTCGTTTTTTCGGCCTTTGCGGTAATCGGCTCGAAAATCTATATTTTCGGCGGGTCAAGAAGTCCGGGCGACGTGACGCAGGCCACTAATGAAACCCGCGTTTATGACGCGAAAAGCGGTCGTTGGAAAAAAGCGGAACCGATTCCGGGTGCGCCGCGACAGATTTTTTCAGCGGCGGCGGTCGGAAAAAATCTCTACGTTTTCGGCGGCGTCACGCAGGCCTCGGCGGGCGAAAAATTCTATAACCTGGACGATGCGTATCGTTTTGACACCACAAGCGGTAAGTGGATCGTGATCGGAAAGATGCCGGTGGCCATGCGGGCATTCTGGGCCGGTTCGGACGGCAAATCCATTTATTTGATCGGCGGTTATGCCGAAGCCGGGCTCGATACGGTTTATCGTTACCGGCCGTCGCAAAACACGTACGAGCTGGTTTCAAGATTGCCGCAAGCATTGATGGATACGAAATTTATTTTTAACGACGGGAAGTTTTACGGCGCGTCGGGCGAAGATAAGCTCGTTTCGCGCTTTCCGGGCATGGTGATAGGCGTTTTGAAGAAATAAACGATTCTTGAAATTGTGACCGCATATTAAATCTATGAAAAGAAAAACCTTTGTTATCGTCGGCATTATTTTCTGCATATTTATGATGAATTCGGAAATTATCAGGGCGCAACCCGAAAAGGAATTTACGATAGTTGCTTTCGGCGACTCGACGACGGCTCCGCGAACCAATGTAATTACTTATTCCGATGTCATCCGAGAGGAATTCAAGAAAAAGAATCTCGCCATAAAGGTCATAAATTCAGGCGTTCCGGGCAATACGACGGCGATTGCCAAAGAGCGGTTTGAAAAAGACGTACTGGGGCATAAACCGAGCGTGGTAATCATCCAATTCGGGACCAATGACGCGGCGGTTGATGTCTGGAAAACGCCGCCCGAAGATAAATCACGGGTGGCCATTGATGTTTACGAACAAAATCTTCGCGGATTTATCGCCGCCGTCAAAGCCCGGGGCGCAAAAGTAATCCTGGTAACGCCCGCCCCGACCAGGTGGTCGGATAAATTAAAAGGTATGTACGGAAAACCGCCTTATAACCCGGACGACCCGGACGGCTTCAATGTTATTTTAAAAGATTATGTCCAGCGAATGCGCGAAGTGGCAGGCAAAGAGAAGGTCATCCTGGTCGATTTAAATAAAGAATATTACAAATATCACCGGACGAACGGGCAAACAATGGACGATTTGTTTTTGGACGGACTCCATCCGAACACTAAAGGCCAGCAAATGGAAGCCCGACTCTTGCTTGAAAAGATTAAAAAACTGAAAATGGGGTATTAATAAGTGGTTCCATATAATTTAATCCGGGTCCGGAGTTGAAAATGAGAACATAAAATCAGACGCAGATTTTTACGGATGAAGCGGATTTGCGCTGATATTCAAAAAAGATTGTTTAAGACGAATAACATTACTAAAAAGTAATCCGCGAGAATCCGCTTCATCCGTGTTCATCCGCGTCTAATTCCTCTTAGATTCCACTCCGGACTCAAGTTAACTTAAATGCTTGCACAAGCCGCGCGCGAAATTTTTCAGAAAACGTTGAGGCGAACAGACGCCGGTGATGCCGTTCGCCGGGTGATTCGGTTTGACGGTTCGCAAATTAATATTCGGGATTTTCAGGTCGATGTTAACGATTTGTCGATCTATACGGTGGCTGTCGGTAAAGCCGCCTATCCGATGGCGGTTGGTCTAAACGAGGTTTTAGGCAATTTCATCAAAGGCGGCGTTATTTCCGGGGTTGTTCCCGGGCCGGACAAAAACGATCTTCCGGTATTTGATTCGAAATGGCGGATTTTCGAGGGTGGCCATCCGCTCCCGAACGATGAAAGCCTGGCGGCCGCGCAAGCCTCTCTGGATTTGCTGAAGATTGCCGACGCGGAACGCGCCCTGATTATCTTTTTGATTTCGGGCGGCGGCTCGGCGATGATGGAAATGGCGCGCGACCCTGAAATCGATCTTTCCGAATTACAAGCTCTAAATCGGATTTTAGTGACTTCCGGCGCTTCGATCATGGAAATTAATGCGGTCAGACGCGCCGTTTCACTGGTCAAAGGCGGCGGCCTGGCGCTCGCCGCACCGGGCGCAAAACAAGTCAGTTTAATAATTTCCGATACCTCCGCCGGAGATATTACATCGGTCGCCTCCGGGCCGAGCCTGTTGCCTTCGAACGTAATTCCACACCCTTTTAAAGTTATCGAACAATATAATTTAGCCCGACAATTGCCGCCGAAAATCCGGCGGGTTTTGGAAAGCGCAGATTTATTCGAAAACGGTTCGGAAAGGAACTTTAAGAGCCCGGCATTTGTTTTGCTGGACAACCGGCTGATGACCGAGTGTGCGGCGGAAATCGCAGACAATATGGGGTTTACCGTCAAAATTGACGAAGCGGCGAACGATTCGCTTATCGTTGAAGGCTGCGCGCAATTATTTTCGCGCTTCAGCGATTTTCGTCGAACTGCCGGTGAAAATCGCCCGGTTTGTTTTATTTCGGGCGGTGAATTCGGCTGCCCGGTCAACGGGAACGGGATCGGCGGACGCAATTCGGAGACGGTTTTGCGGCTTTTAAGGCTCGCCCGGGAAAATGCCTTGACCGGCGAATATGCCGTTTTGAGCGCCGGAACGGACGGCATCGACGGAAACAGCCCGGCGGCCGGTGCGGTGGCCGACGAGACGCTTTTTGAGCGGGCTGATTCGCGCCGGATGAAGGTCGACGAATATCTGGAAAACAGTGACAGCTTTACCTTTTTCGATCTACTCGGTGATTCGATCATGACGGGGCCGACCGGGACGAATGTGCGGGATTTACGATTATTAATGGCCGGATAATTGAAAAAATCTTGGCGAGCTTTGCGCCTTTGCGGGAGATAAAAATGTTTCCCGCAAAGGCGCAAAGCTCGCCAAGATTAGCGAAAATAAGACTTATGATTGAAAATATTATTGTCGGAGATTTAAAACTCCCGTTTTCACATGCCACCCGGTTTGGCGATTTTGTTTTCGTCTCCGGACAGGCTTCGGTTAATCTGGAGACCGGCGAAATTATCGGCGGAACTTTTGCCGATGAAATGACCAGATCCGTCGAAAATTTACGCACCATCCTCGAGAAAGCCGGGGCCCGTTGGGAAGATATTGTCAAAGTCGGCTGTTACGTCCGGCGCGACGCGGATTTAGCTGAATATAACCAGCTTTATCGTCAATATTTCAGCGAGCCTTGCCCGGCGCGAACGACCATTACCAACTGCCTTCCGCCGAGCCTTCTGTTTGAAATCGATTGCGTGGCGGTTATCAGAAAGCTAAATTAACTGGTATTCACGTTTAAATCAAACAACTTATGAACCGCAGAAATTTTTTGGGAGCGGTCGGGGCGGGGGCCTTAATCGCCGATTCGATCTTAGGTCAAAATCCGCCGCCGCCGGACGACGCATTTCAGGAGCTGAAAAACCGCCTTGCCGATAAACAGCCGATGATCTGGGTGTTTACCGGCGACAGCATCACGCACGGCGCGCTTCATACGTTCGGTTGGCGCAGTTACGTCGAACATTTTGCGGAACGCGTCCGTTGGGAAATGGGGAAAG
>JADMIO011875150.1_pt1 | contig 24633 bp, 24 predicted proteins | sample 8958161 | NCBI WGS metagenome assembly JADMIO01 (sample SAMN16585339, study PRJNA669376) | soil metagenome | isolation source: Crop rotation soil | place: USA: Cullars Rotation, Alabama | collected 2011
GGCCGCGACTTCAAGTCACGTGAATTCCAAGCTTCGGATCCCACTGTGCTGGAAAGCGTCGTTCCATGTGACCGGGTCTGAATGCGTGTAATAGAACCCGTACGGCATGCACCCGTTGTGGTCCGTCGTGTACGCAGTCAGTGCTTGCAGGATCTGTTGAAGATTGCTCGTGCAACCCACCCCACGCGCGGTGCGGCCGACGGCCGAAACGGTCTTCAGCGTGACCACCGCCACGATCGCCACGATCGCCGCAACGACGATCAGCTCGATCAGAGTGAACGCCAAACGACGAACGTTACGTGGTGATTGCATCACCATTTGCTTATCCCCCGTCAGTACCGCTTCGGCGGACGCACCGGATCGCGCACTGGTGGCGAAGGTCCATATGGATAGTTCGGATCCGGAGTCACCCCGTCAGGCCATTTGATCATGAAGTACCTGCGAAGAGCGTTATGGGTTTGGAGCGTCAGATCGGGGCGAATCGTCGCCGTAAATTGTCGGACGGTGCCGTCGGAAAACGCCACGTTGCACGTATTTCTGCTGCCGTGACGGAACCGTAGATTGCCTTGGAATGGAAAATTTGTATTGGCCGGCGGGTCGATGTTGCGCCAGGCGTTACTACCAACATTCACCACAACCGGCTTGTTGTTGCCGTAGGGCGCCGGTGGGGGCAAATGGCCGAAGGGATCGGCACGATTGAAATAACGATACTGCGGGATTCCAGCGCCTTCCCAGAAGCGCTGGCCATCGATGTCCGCGCCCGTAAAGAAACCATCCTCGACATTCCAATCAGGCTGCACCGCCGTGTCCCAAACTAGCGCCGTGCCTTCGGGCAGCATCATGTCCACGTGCGGCGGTCGCAACTGCGCGTTCGGCGGATTGCCGATCAGCAATTCATAGTACGGCGAGATCGCGACGATCCAATTCATCACATAGCTATACCGATGCTCGAACTGCGCCTGCGCCTCGGGACACTTGAATGCCGGCGCGGGTACGCTGGGTTCGGTCCCCAGATATGGGTTGAGCACGGAAAACCACGAGATGTATGAACCATCTCCGCCTGGCACCTCATCCCATGTCACCGGATCAGAATGCGTGTAATACCAGCCGTAGGGCATGCACCCGTTGTGGTCGGTCGTATACGCCGTAAGTGCCTGGAGGACTTGCTGTAGGTTGCTCGTGCAACCCACGCCGCGGGCCGTGCGACCGACCGCGGTCACGATCTTGAGCGTGACGACGGCGGCGACGGCAACGATTACCGCGACGACGATCAATTCAATGACGGTGAAGGCAGAGCGACGCATCTAACTGTCCCCGCTTTATGTGATGGCGGTGATCATACCGTCCATCGCCGCGCGCGGCACGCCAGCGCGACGACGCACATCATCATCGCCCCCGATGGTTCCGGCGTGAACAGCAAAAACGTGGCCGTCGGCAGGTTCGTCTGATCGTTGATGAACGTGTCGATGAATGCGCCCGTCGTGCCGTTGTAGCGTTGCACGGAGATGTTGCCGAACGCGCCGGCGCACACGTAGAGATTTCCATCGGGGCCGAACGCGATCCCGCGCGGATCGACAACGCCGCCGGGCGCGATCAGGTTCCCCATAAATGCACCCGTCTGTCCGTTGAAGCGGGCCACGACGTCCTGGCTGAAGTTGGAGACGTAAAAGTTTCCGTCCGGTCCGAAGATCGACTGCCCGAAGCTGTTCATCCCGCCCGCGCCGGCGGCAAGGAACGTGCTCACGAATGCGCCCGTCGTCTTGTTGTAGCGATTGATGCGCGAACCGTCGGAGACTAGCAGGTCGCCCGTGATCGGCTGCACGATCACGTCGAACGGCGTGCCGATCCCGCCGGAGCCGGGCGCGACGAAGAGCCCGAGGTACGCGCCCGTTGTTCCGTTGAACTTCATCAGGCCGGTCGTGCCGCCGGCCATCTGAATGTCTTGACTGGTTGCGTACAGGCTTGAATCGGTGCCGAATGCGAAGCCGTTGGGGCTGCGGTAGCCGTTCTGAGCGGGTGACACGAGGAAACCGAGGAACGCGCCGTTCGCCCAGTCGAAGCGTCGAACGGCGCCAGCCCCAAGCCCGTTGCCCGCGACGTAAAGCCGGCCATCGGGGCCGAGCTGAATGTCCTGGATGGTTTCGTCGCCGAATCCGGCATTGTTGAGGAATGCGCCGTCGCTTTCGCGATAGCGTCGCACGATGCTCGGCCCGAACCCGCCGAAGTTTCCGACGAGCAGGTCGGCCACGGCGAGTTGCGGCAGGACCAAAATCGCTGTCAGAACCAGACCAGCAAAGCGCGACAAATGCTTTGTGCCCCGAAACATCGGTCTCCCTCCCGCAAGCCTGTGGAATTGAAATAGGATCGTGCGCCCGCGAAAAGCATATCGAACGCGTTTGGCCGTTGCACGGAAATCTCCCGACTTGCAGGCGAAAAAGTGCGAGAAAATTTTCGCGGCTCGCGCGGCTGCTGGAAATCGCGCGAAACCCTGCCACGTTTTCCACCGGGTTGTACACCGGGCAACGTGCGATCAATTCAGCAGTTGCCGACGCCCGTGGATAACTGAAATCGCCATTGTCGAATTCACTGCGCGAAATCGCGCGCGGCGCGTATATTTCCGCACGTCGTCGGACGGGAAACCGGCCGGCGAAAAAGGAAAAGGCTCCTGACACGGAGTCCGACTTTCGAGGGATCGTTCGGCCGTGCGAAGCAACCAATTGCGGGCACGGCGAGAGTCGGCGGCCAGCGACGAGGCCACCCGGTAACTAATCGGCGTCGAAAACGCCGAACAGGCAAGTCGGGTTAGAGTCGCCGCCAGTGATGTGCGTGGCCCGCGAGGAGAGAGTCCTCCGATCACCGCGCACGTCGGACCCCACGCGTGCGAGCAGCCTGGTAACGGGCTGTAAAGCGACGCGAGATCCTAGGAACGGGTCCGGGTAACCGCATTCGATGAACGCACGAACGTCGCAAGACGAGCGTGCGGGCGAACGAATGCGAGCGAAACCCCACGGCCATCCAGTCGGGAAACCGCCCAGCCACCCTATTGGGTGAGCGGTCGCGGCAACTAACGCGTCGCGATCAACCGTCTGTGTAGAGCGGCAGTCCCCTGACGCTTCACACTGATTGGACCGAGGCGGGCCCAGGCCCGGAGCCAACTTGCCAACAGAATCGGTCCGATGCCGGGTAACGCCCACGCGGTGAGGTCGCGACTCACTTCGTGGGCGTTCTGGTTTTCCCTTCCGGTTGCACGTCCAAATCCATACGTTTCTACCACATCAACAGAATTTGTCTTTTCACGTTGAACCCGCCGGGCCGGTCCCGCGACCGTATTCTTGACGTCCGGCATGGTTCAAGGGTTTACCGTTGCCAGAGAACTCAGACGCAATCCTGGACGAGCTGCTCGCGCTGCGGTGTCGCCGCGGCGACACCTCGGCTTGGCGAGAGTTGGCCGACCGTTTCGAGCGTCGATTGCTCTACTTCATACGTCGATACCTGAGCGACGAACGCGATGCGTGGGATGTGCTCCAGCAAACATGGCTGGTTGCGTTCAAGGGACTGAGTCAACTGGCCGAGCCGCGCGCGGTGCGCACGTGGCTCTACCGGATCGCGCGCAATCGCGCGATCAGCCAGCTTCGGAAACAAGGCGCCGACGAGCGGCTGTTTGAGGCCGCGAATCCGCAGGCCATCCCCGATGATGTGGGCGACCCCCGCGAGGATGCAGCGCGGATCGAGTCGGCCGAGTGCGTCCACGCGGCGCTGGGGAAGTTGACGATCCCGCATCGCGAAGTGCTCACGCTGCACTTCCTTGAAGAAATATCGGTCGATGAGATTGCCGCGATCACCGGCGTCCCGCCGGGTACGGTGAAATCGCGGCTGCATTACGCGAAGCGCGCGCTGCGCGACCTGATCGAAAAGGAGCATCACCCATGATCTCCTCGAATGAAAAGAACCATTTACGCGACGGTCTGCTCGCCGCCGACACGGTCACGCCCGCGCTGCAGGCCGAATATGAAAGGAACGTGAATGCCATGTTCGAAACTCAACTCTCCATCACGCGAAAGCTGTGGTTCGTCGGGCTCATCCTGTTCAACGTCATCGCCGCTGGAATTGTCGTTTGGCTGGTGAGCACCGAATCTCTGCCGCGGCGCGCGAGCCTGGCGCTGCTGACAGGCGTGGGATTTGCGATCGCGTGGTCGGTCTACTTCATTCAGCTCCTGCGCCGCGGCACGTTTCGCCGGCGAGTCGACGCTCCCTTGGCGGCCGGCATGGCGTTCGGGTTTTCGCTGATCATGTGCATCGTGCTCGCCATCGGCGGGCTTTCGACGGACAAAGTGATCCTTGCCGCGATGTTTTCGCTAATGCCAGCGGGCCTGATCGTGCTGAGAACGGTCATCGAGCAGTCGGAACTGCGCACGCAGGAGCGATTGGTGGAGCTGCAATATCGCTTGGCGCTATTGACTGAAAAGCTCACCGATGACGATGGCACCGCCGGTGCCGGTGTGAGGCGGTGAAAACGCGTCAGGTCTGGCTCAGCACTTCAACGTGCTTGCTATGTGGCCTCCCGCAGTCAAGAGATTAGGAGTGACGCAAGCGGACGCGAACGAGTAGGTCGTTTAATCCCGGCTGCGACGATGGCGTCTCGGGCAGCGATGACGTTTCGAACGCGTTCTGAAGCACGCCGCGAAGGCGGTCGTACTCGCTCGTATGAAGCGAAATATCATCGACCGGCAGCGTCGATTGCTCAGGTCCGGCAAGCTTACGAGCGATCAACTCGTTAATGCACGGAAGTTGAAACATCTCGTTAAGCCGGATTAGATTCGCCTCCACCTTGCCGGTGCGCATGAGGTGGATGCCCGTCAGCAGGACGCGATAGACGTACAGCAATGGCTTGACCCGTCGCGGCGATTCTTTTTCAAACAGCTTCCACTGTGTCTCGGCAAAGCCAAAGTAGTGATGCGCGTGGTGCCGCGTCACGCAGCCGCTTCCCAGCGCCTTCATCTCTTCATGCGCAGGCGAGGTTTGCACGATCAGCGGAGAATAGAGCTGCTCCAGCACGTAACCATTCTTTTTGAGCATCAGCGAGATGGACTTCTTCAGATCGTGGGTGACGAGATCGAGCTCCAAACCATCGTGAATGCCCGCATCCTCTATCGTCTCGCGGCCATCGTTCAATCCGATGAGCTCGCGGACCGGCAGGACGTGCACGCCGCGCAGATCGTAGTCTGAGTCTGGCGATGGAAATCCATACAGATGAGCGCCGCTGAGTGTCGCGAACACGAGCGGGTACGGATGCGCGCGCACAATCTTGAGAAGCCGGGGATCATTCATTGTTCGCCACTTGCTGAGATCACGCTTCGCCGCGCCTTAATCAGCAGCGAATTCGCAGATTCGTAGTCCGGTCGATCGGGAAGGGTAGTTTTCGCGTATGCATCGTCGAACTGCTGGTGCAATGCGAGTCGCCATGCTTCGACTTCCTCGAAGGGGCATTCGCCTCGTTTGATCGCCAGTAATGCCTCTCGATGTTCTTCAACGCGCACCGGCACCCGTCGATCTCGAAGCACCGTGACGCCGCTCAGCAACAGGCGGATCAGGTGCATCACATGCTTCCACTTCACCTCGCCGCGGTTGCGCAAGTCGCCTTGAAGCTTTTTGAACTGGCTCATCACGTAGCCGTTGTAGGTCTGATACACCATCTTCGAAAGGAATCGCTCGCGCATCGCGAGCAACTCGCGAGCGAGGTCGGTCGCGTGTTCGACAATCGGCGTGTAGAGACATTCGAGAACGTTCGGGTTGGCCTTGAGCGCGAGCGTGAGGAACTTCTGCAATTCCCAATAGGATTCCTCGGTTTCCGCATTTTCCAGTTGCTCGGGTACGCCCCAGAGTGACCAGTGTCGTTCCGCGGGCGGAAGGTAGATGCCGCGCAGGTCGGTGTCCGAGTCGTTGTTGTCCAGACCATACGCGCGCGATCCGACAACGCATCGATAAATTACGCAGCGATACAGATCGTGGTCCCGCAGGGCGTGAACGTCCGGCGTCATGCCATCCTGCTTGAACTCGGCGAGAATCGCCAGCTCCTGGCGCCGAAACGCGGCTTCAAAGTTATCAGGAAAGCGTACCCGGTAGCTGTGCCAGTAATCGGCAGGTGCTTGCACGATGACGCCGACCGCTCCGCGTGGATGCACCGGGCGGCCGTCTGTTCCCTTGACCTCGACCTGTGCAACGACTTGCGTCCCAACAGGCAGCAACGATGTGGAATGGTTTCGATCTTCCGCCACGGCCTGAATGATAGTCGCTCAGCACTTCAACCCGCGCACGATTGATTCGATGACGTCTTCGATCATCTTGCGGTCCATCCCGCCCAGGTTGTTGTTGATCATTGCGTAGCCGATGCCGCTGAAGATCAATTGCCAGGCGCCCGATTTGGCGATCAGGTCCTTGCGAAACACGCCGGCGCGCTGACCTTCTGAAATCAACTGCCCGAAGAACTTTTCGATCTGCTGATAATGCTCGCGGATGACGGCCAGGACTTTCTTGTCGCGGCTGATCGAGAGCGCGCCGTGCAGGACGTGATACGCGTCGGCGTAGCGCTTGATGTGATCGGGAAGCCCTTCACAAACCAGTCGGATCTTCTCGGCCGGGTCGGATACGTCGCCGATGATTCGCCGCCAGCTTTCCATCGTCAGGTCGCTGACGCTGCGCACGATGGCGACGAACAGCTCCTGCTTGCTCTTGAAATGGCGGTAAAGGATCGGCTCGGTGACGCCCGCGGCTTCCGCGATGGCGGACGTCGTCGTCGCTTCGTAACCCGTCCTGGCGAAGAGTTTGGTGGCGACCTCGATCAACTGATCCCGCCGCTGCGGCGCCTTGAGCCTGCCCATGGCGGGGAAGTTTGCTATGGCTAATGAACAAATTCAAGATGAGGAGAATGGAACCGCAGATGAACGCAGATCAGAAATCCTTCATCGGCGTTCATCTGCGTGCATCTGCGGTTTCAACCGTTACACTCGCTCTCATGAGTTCGCACGCGAAACCGCGCATCCTCACCGGCGATACGCCGACGGGACGACTCCACCTCGGCCACTACGTCGGCAGTATCGAGAATCGCCTGGCGATGCAGGATGCGTTTGACTGCTACTTTCTCATCGCGAACAAGCACGCCTTTACGACACGCGCCGACAAGCCCGACGAGATCCGCCAGAGCGTCATCGATGTCGCAACCGACTGGCTCGCCGTCGGGATCGATCCGAACAAGAGCACGATGTGCCTGCAAAGCGAGATCCCGGCCATCGATGAGCTCACGTTCTTCTTCGCGATGCTGATCCCGTTCAATCGCGTGATGCGCAATCCGACGCTGGCGCAGGAAATCAAGGACAAGGAGCTCGGTGACAAATACCCCTTCGGCTTTCCGCTTTACGCAGTTGGACAATGCGCGGACATCCTCGCATTTCGCCCGCAATACGTTCCCGTCGGTGAGGACCAGCTACCGCACTTGGAGCTCTCGCGCGAAGTCGCCCGCCGATTCGACCAGCTCTACTGCAACGTGAATCCGCACACGGAGGACGCGGACTACGTCAAGGCCGGCGGATTGTTTCCCGTAATCGAGCCGAAACTCGGGCGTGTGAAGCGGCTCGTTGGCACCGGCGCGCCGGGTGCGGACGGCACGCTTCTGAAGATGAGCAAGTCGCTGAACAACGCGATCTTCCTCTCCGACGATGCCGACACGGTGCAGAAAAAAGTGATGACAATGTACACCGATCCGAAGCGCATCCGCGCCACGGATCCCGGCGAGACGGATGCAGCGAAGAATCCGCTCTGGGCGTTTCACGAAACCTTCAATCCCGATCAGAACTGGGTGCGGGAACAGCAGGACCTGTATCGTCAGGGAAAGGTTGGAGATGTCGCGGTGAAGCGACGGCTTGTCGAGGTCCTCAACGCCCTGATCGAGCCGATTCGCACGCGGCGAAAGCAATACGAATCTCGGCCGGATGAGGTGATCGACGTGCTCCGCGCCGGCACGCGTCGCGCGAATCAGATCGCTGAAGGGACGCTGATGCTCGCGAAGAAGGCGATGCGTCAAGGCTTCTTCGATCGGCGGCTGACGATTGAATAGGCATCTGCCCGGTGTCGGTCGACGACGAAAACAAACCTCGACCGGCACGCGGGCAAGATCCAAAGAATCAGAAATTCTATGTAAGCAACGTACTGAGCGCTTCGTCTGGTACGTCGGTGTCGCCGATGCGCGTGTCGCCAAACAGGTTGCGCGCGATGCTCTGATTGCGTGCGATGGGTCTGAAGCTGCTTGCGGTTGACGTCCCGCCCGAATTGCTGCCACCGGCACTGCTTGACCCGCCGGAACTGGAGCTGTCGTCGCCGATATTTCCGGAATCGCTTCCACTGTCCGTCCCGCTTCCGGTGTCGCTTCCGCTGCCACCGCCGCTGTCGGATCCGGAGCCGCTGCCGCTCCCGCTGCCGCTCCCGCTGTCGCTCCCGCTGTCGCTGCCAGATCCACCGCTGCTGTTGTCGTCCAGCGCTTTGATGTACGAGAGTCGCAGCCGCCCGTGGACCTGGGTGCCGAACAGGTTCTCGATGAAGTTGCCTTTGAACTGATCGTTCGAGCGCAGCAGCCCATGGAAGAAACCAGATTCGACGTTCAGTGAGTCACTGCTCTCGCCGCTGTTGTTTCCGCTGTCATTGCTGCCGCTATTGCTCCCCATATCGCTGCCGCTGTTGCTATCGTTGCCGGAGTTGCTATTGCCCGAATCGTCACTTCCGCTGTCAGTGCCATTGCCGCTGGAGTCCTCCAGGACGAGGAACACACGTTGGTCGGCGGTAAACCCGGTCACGTTGAAGTTACCCAGCGATTTGAGGTTCAGCGTGCCCGTCACGATGCCGCCGTCGTCGCTGGTTCGGAGCTGAAGGACCGCGCGTTCGCGGAATGCGGTGTCAGACGACGTCCCGGTGCCCGTCCCTGCCCCCGTTCCCGTCCCCGAGCCGGAATCGCTTCCCGATCCCCCGCCAGAGCCGCTTCCCGAATCGCTCCCGCCCGTCCCCTTTTCGATGCTGCTTCCGCCGTTGTCTTGGATCGCCGTCATCAAGTCGCTCGGGAGTTCCCCGAAAGAGACGATGCCGTGATACTCACCGGCGAGCGCGCGGTTCTTATTATCCAGGGGCGTTCCCGCAAAGGCGGCAAACGTCGAAGCGAGCAACCGGCGGCGCTCGATCATTTCGATGACGGGCAAACCTGCGCGAACCAAGACCGTGCCCCGCCGTGCGGGGGTCCTAGGTGATGCGCGTTTCATGTGAACACTCCTCGTCGCCTGACGTGTGTTGTCGGCGTGCTGTTACGTCAGCCCCGCAACATCATCGCGTTGCGCACAACGTCGTGCGTACGCGCCGGGGCCATGAAGGTTGCCCGCGGTCGCACGTTGCGTGCCAGAGCTATCGCGGAAATTTCGTCGTGTCGCGCTGATGCGATTGCGGATCCTCGTCCTGCAGCGGTTCGAATCCCCGACGGCCGCCCGCATCGCCGGCAACGTGCAGCGCGCCGAAGGCGCGGGACAGCATGTAGATCAGGTGCGTCGTCGCGGCGATGAACAGCAGTGCGCCCAGCGATGGTGCGATGATGAATCCCAATCCCGTCACGTGGGTCAGGATGAGCAGCCCGATCAACCCAACGATTGCGCACAGGCCGTGAAGGCTTGCGATGACGATCCCCGCGATGACAGCCCATTCGCGCCGCTGTTGAACATACGTCGCGATGATGAGGTACAGCACAGCCGGAACCACGAAGACAAACGTGACGGCGGCGAAGTAGAGGATGTGACCGGTGGCGAACCGTGTGTGACCGGTCATCAGCGCGATGGAGAGCGGCGCGCTCGCGATCCCGCCAAGCAGAAGGGATACACAGGCCCAGACGCGCGCCAGGAAAACGGCGCTGGTCAGCGCACGACGCGAATGATCGCTGACAGGCTCGTTCATCAAGGTCGAGTTGGCATCAGTGGTTCGAAGCCGCGCTGCTCCTCTGGAGGAACATGCTTGATCGCCTCGAACGACAGGGCCAAATGGTAGATCAACTGCGCCAGCGCAAGACAGACCAACCCGGTGACGGCGCCCATAATGTAGAGTGGGACTGGAGGCATCTCCTCATTGAGGGCAAATGCGACGAGGACGATGGTCGTCGCCAGCGTGAGCAGAAACTGAATGGACGCCAGCACCAGTGACGCAACGACGGCCCAGAACTGCCGGCGGCGCAGATACATCGCCAGCAGCAGATACGCGATTCCGGGGATCACGTAGAACATGATGCCCATCACCAATTGAATCGATCCGAGCGTACGACGCGGTCCGCGAATCACGGAGGGCGCCGTTGCGCACGTTCCGAAGAGCAGGAACATGATGGCGAGCATCCGCACGGAACGGATTGCCAGGTGAAGCGGGCGTCGCGGATCACCGCGGGGCGGCAGGGCCATCTTCGTTCGCCGTTCTCGTCGGTGGGGCCTGCGGTGGTGGCCCCGAAGAGGGGGTCGCCTGGCCGGCGCCGTACGCACCCTGTCCGTACGCCTGTTGATTCTGTTGATATTGCCAGTATTGCGCGCGGTATTGCTCCTGCATCTGGCGCGCCTGACGCGCCGCGCGCACGGCCTGAATGAGGAACGCCAGGTGCATGATCAGCACGAGCGGAATGACGAGTCCGGAGCAGACCATGCCGGTCAACTCCGCGCCATTGGCAGCACTGTTCATTCGCGGCAACGCGGTCAGCGCGTTGAGTACCCCCAGGATTACGGAGATCGATGCCAGCACGATCGCCGTGATCGTGGCGCCGACCGATCCGCGCCATACGAAGATGCTCAGAACAATGGTCGTTAAGCTGAAAATGACAAGCAGGACGGCGATGACGATCAGCCCGATGCGCATCGCTTCGGCGGGGACGTTCGTCTCGCCGGAGCTGCGCTCGAATGCTTCCATGAATGCCTGCGGACCCGCCGCTGCGAGAATCCCAACGCATAGCCCGCCGAGCAGCACGAGGCCGCCGATTACCCATCCGGCGACGGCGGCACGTCGCGAGGCGGCCAGCGGGTCGGCTTGCGGCGCGGGGTACCACAGCGGCGCGCCGGGCGGCGGTTGATTTGGATACGGGGGCGGGTAGTTCGTCATATTTCGGTGCGCGTTGCCGGTCAGGCGGTGTCGGCTGCATCGCGCCACGCCGCGACGATCGCGGCAGCGGCGATGGCAGCCGTTTCGATGCGGAGGATCGTCGCCGTCAGCCGTGCCGCGGTCAACGCGGAATCCTTCATCGTCTTCAGCTCCTCGGGCGTCCATCCGCCTTCGGGGCCGATGAGCAGGGTGATTTGCGATTTGCGACTGTCGATTTTCGATTGAAGAAGGTCGTGAAGCGGCTTGGCGTCCCATTCCGTACTCAACAACACGATCTCCTGTTTTTCGCGACTCAGCAAGTCGCCGAGCGTTGCGAGCGTTGCGATCTGCATAACGCCGGCGCGACGCGATTGCTTTGCGGATTCGACGGCGATGCGCGTCCAGCGCTGCGCCTTCCCGGTTCCCTTGGGCACGACCACGCTCCGCGCCGACACCAGCGGGATGAACTGATCGACGCCCAATTCGCTGAGCTTTTCGATCATCCAGTCGGCACGATCGCCCTTGGGCAGCGCGCTGGCGACGACGATCGCTGTATGTGTGGCGCGTCCGGGCGTCTGGTCGAGCGATTCGACGCGAACGATCACGCTGTTCTTCGTTAAGGTGGCGATCGTGCCGCGCGCGGTCTGGCCGGCGTCATTGAACAGTTCGACGATCGTTCCCACAGTCAATCGCAGCACGTCGCGCGCGTGGTGCGATTCGTCGGCGTCGAGCGCGACGTCGCCCGCCTGTAAATGGCTCACGTGAAGCCTGCGAATCACGCGGCGGATTATCAGAACGCCGCGGGAAAGCAGCAAGGATTCGTTGCGGCGCCGCCGGGCGAAAGTTATGATCCACCGGACGTCGTCCGATGATGGCGCATGATGCGCCACAAAGCGTACATCCCGCATCGCCGTCGTCCCCGCCGTCGTCCCTGCGCGGCCGCCGTGAGTGAAAGGAGTCGTCATGGGCCAGGCCGGTGTTGACCTGCCCAATTCAGTGGAAGAGGAATCCGCTGCCGCCGCGGCGCCCGCGGCCAGCGCGGACGATCTGCTGTCGCAACTCGCCGGCGAGGAGATTGACCGGTTGCTGGCGGAAGCGGACGGCAACGCATCGCCCGCCAAGCAGGCCGTTGACGATCCCACGATTGAAACATCCAAGAATGGCGGCGACGACGACGATCTGCTGAACGCGCCGCTGGAACCCGTCTCGGCGGGCCCGCAGGTCATCAGCGAGCCTGCCAGCGATCCCATTGATGCGATCGGCCCGGTTTTGAATGTCGAGCAGCCAAAGGAACGTCAACCGGACGACGTGTTGGCAAAGCCAGAGGGGATTGCCGGGGAAGCAGCGCCGCCGCCGCCGCCGACTACACCGTCCTCGACCTCGACAGCACCGGCGACCGCCGATCCGGCAGTGCAGGCTCAGCTTGAAGCAACGGCGGCCGAAATCGACGCGGTGCTGAATGAGGCTGGCGCGAACCAAACGCCGATAGTTCCAGCGCCCATTTCGCCTCGCCCACTCGCTGAAGCAGCGGCTGCTCCCGCGCCCATCGTCGCGCCCACGTCAACAAGAGTCGAAACGGCGACGGCGGCGGTGGCGCCAGCTCCGTTGGCGGCGGCCGATTCGCAGACAAGTGCTGCCGAACGTGCAGGCTTGGCCGGACCTCTGGAAGATCGCGCGAGAGCAGTGAACGCTGCGTCGCCGGCTGCTCTTGAGGATCCCACGGTACTCGCGGAGTTGGACGCGGGGGAATCCGACGCGCCGCTCCCCATCTACCTGCGCCCGCTCGAATGGATCAGCTCACCGCTGGCCGCATTGCCCGAGCCCGTGCGCGACGTCTTTGGCAAGGCGGCGATCATCACGCTCGCCAACGCCCTGGCGGTGCTCATCTACGTGATGTTCTTCCGAAATCGATAAGCGCCCGCTTGCTCGAAGCGCCCGTTCACTCTTCGACCATCGGCGAGGGTTCGCCGTGCGTGAGGGGAAGTTGTACGTAGTTCTGCGCGATGGGCATGCGCCGGCCGACGCCGAAGGCGCGGCTCGTGACGCGCAGCCCCGGTGCGGCTTGGCGGCGCTTGTATTCGCTGCGATCGATGAGCTTGATCACGCGCGCGACCGTAGCGGCATCGAAGCCGTCCTTGACGATCTCGCTGGCACTTCGTTCCTCTTCCACGTATCGCTGAAGGATCGCGTCGAGCACCTCATAGGGTGGAAGCGAATCCTGATCGGTCTGGTTCGGCCGAAGCTCCGCTGAGGGGACTTTGTCGATACTTCGCTGCGGGATAAGCTCGCGGCCCGCTTGTGCGTTCACGTAGCGCGACAGGTCCCATACGGTCGTCTTCGGAATGTCGCTGATCACCGCGAGCCCGCCGCACATGTCGCCGTACAGCGTGCAATATCCAACGGCCAGCTCGCTCTTGTTGCCGGTCGTGAGCAGCAGGTGATTGAACTTGTTCGAGAAGGCCATGAGCAGCGCGCCCCGGATTCGAGCCTGAAGGTTCTCTTCAGTGACATCCGCTTGTCGTCCCGCGAAAACGGGAGCGAGCGTTTTCTCATACGACTGGTGCACGCCGTCGATCGGCACAATGTGGAATTCGATGCCAAGGTTTTCGGCGAGCGCGCGGGCGTCGTCGATCGAATGCTGCGAGCTGAACCGGCTGGGCATCGCGACGCCGACGACTTTGTCTTTTCCGAGCGCCGCGACGGCGAGGGCGGCCGTGAGCGCGGAATCGATCCCGCCAGATAAGCCGAGCACCACGCTCCTGAAGCCGCACTTCTGGACGTAATCGCGCAGGCCCAACACGAGCGCTTTGTAGACCTGCTCGAGCTCTGTTGTGGCGTGGGCACCTTGCCCGCGCAGCGTGGGCGAGGCGCCCACGCCACGGTTGAGATCGAACACGACGAGGTCTTCTTCGAAATCTTTCGCGTGGGCGATCACGTTGCCCTGCGCGTCGAACGCGACGCTGTTGCCGTCGAAGATCAGCTCATCGTTTCCGCCGACCTGGTTCACCACGATGAGCGGCTTTCCGTAGCGCTTCGCTTGCGCTGCGAACAATTCCAAACGAAACGCATGCTTGCCCACGTGAAATGGCGAGGCGCTGGAGTTGATGAGCAGCTCCGCACCGGCCGCGTTCATGTCGGCGATCGGATTTTCCTTGTACAGCGGCCGCTCGATCAGCCGCTCGTCGTTCCACAGGTCTTCGCAGATCGACAGGCCGACCGTTTGATCGCCAATGCGGATGAGGTTTTCATCCTCACTGGTCGGCCCGGGTTCGAAGTAGCGGCTCTCGTCGAACACGTCATACGTCGGTAAGAGCGACTTGAAATGCCGGCTGCGGATCTGCCCGTCGCGCACAACGGCGACGGCGTTGTACAGCGGCTTGCCGATTCCCTCGTTGCGATCGGCGTACCCGACGATCGCGTCGATCCCGGGGACTTCGCCGGCGATCGCGCGCAGCGCGCTCAAATTGTCGGCGACAAACTGCGGTTTGAGGAGCAGATCCTTCGGTGGATATCCGATCAGGCACAGCTCGGGAAATACGACCGTTGTCGCGCCGGCCTCGCGCGCGCGCGCAGCAAACGCGACGATCTTTTTCACGTTCCCCGCGATGTCGCCGACGGTCGGGTTGATCTGGGCCAGCGCAATCCGCATGCGTCACGGAATTGTACGGCCAAGCGAGCGAATGATGTGAATCGGGGGACTCGGGTCAGCGACTGGCCTTGACGGGGCGCGACGGTGCGGGAGGCGCCGGCTTTCGCGATGCACGTCGAGGGGCCGCGACGGCAAATCCCTTGGGGCGGTTGCTTTGAAAACGCTGCAGCACCCAGGGAAAGTCCTCGTGAAAACGTCGATACAGCGTCCCGAGGTGCCAGCACATGAAGTGCATGAGGTACAAGCCAACGACTAATGCCGGCAACGTGAAATAGATGTCGAGAAATCGCGCGATGGACAGGAACCCGCGCGGCATTGCGTTGTAGAAGTTCGGGTTGATCGCGATCAGGCCCATCCACACGACGCCGACCGTTCCCCACAAATATGTGAACCCGCCGACGAGCCACAGCAGCGCCGAGAGCACGTACTCCGCGCCACAGACGCGAATGACACCGGCGATGCGGTCCGGCCGAAGGTTCAGCACGCTGCCGCTGGTCACCGTGGTGAGCACGACGGCGGGGAACGCGAGTGTCCCGATGGCCGCGAGCGCGCCGGCGAGCATCAGCGGGATCGGTGCCGGAAGCGATTCACGCTGCATGAGCGCGAGCATCGCCAAGCCGTAACTCGCGAAAAATGCGACGGTCCACTGCCAGAATGGGCCCCAGGTATCTTCGTGCCAGTTCACGCCGCGAAGGGGCGTTGGAAGCTCGCTGCGTTCAGCGGGCCCGATTTCATCGATCACGTTTGCGTAGTGCGCCAGGAACGCCATGTGCAGGATCGGCAGGATCGGCGCGATGAAGAAAAATCCAAATCCGGAGATCACCGCCGTGACGAACGCGAGCAGGTGGCCGAGCAGGATGAACCCCATGACGACCAGATTGATCGGCCGGAAAAGACGCGCGGGGATGGCGACGACTTCGAGCGGGCCGAGCGTGCCGTCGTCGCGCGGTTGAGGCGCAATCGCAGCGACGGGCAGCGATCGAACCAGCTTTGGATCAATGCGATCCTTCTCTTCCTTGATGTCGAGGGGTTCAATTAACTCGCCGGTAAATGGGTCGTATTTCGGCGCGCCCGGACGAAGCTGATCGTGCAGCTCGTGCGGGACTTCCTCGCCGCCGGCGCGCTCGAAATTCTCGACGGTCGGGCGGAGGTCGATTTCGACGCCGTCGGGATCGACGTGATCGCGCGTGAAGACACGATGCATCTCCAGCAGCGAATTTTTCGGCGGGACGACGGGCTCTTCGAGCTTGTAAATTCCGCCGTCTTCGATGTGTTCCAGGTCGCTTAAGAGCGGAACGTCGTTGAGCCGGCGGCACTTGGGACATTGCACCATCGCGCCGGCCATGTCCGGCTGGACGCTGAAGGCAAAACCGCAATGGCAGGCAAATTCGATCATCAAGTCGGCCGTCGAGCGTTCCGAGTCCGTCACGATTATACGCGGACGCCCGACGGACCGCCGGGACATTATCGGCGGGGCCTGCGCTGTTTGCCGGCGCGATTCGCGCGTGCGAATCTGCGGTACGGCTTTACAATGTCCCGCTCGATGGATTCGCGAAAGGACGGACGTATGTGTCGGCTGCGTCAGTTGCGTCAGTTGCGCTGGAGCTGTGTCGCCGTGATCACCGCTTTGTCGTTCGTTGCCACGGTTCGCGCGCAGGAACAGATCAATCCCGATGAACTGAATCGAAAATATCAGGACGCCCTCAACCAGCTCAAGGCCGCGCAGGATCGCAAGAACGAGCTCGCCAACGAGAACGAGAAGCTCAAAGAACGAATGGCGGACGTTGAAAAACAGCTCGACGAGGCCAAGCGCCAGCTCGCCGAGCACGCGCAGCAGACGTTCCGGCTGCGCTCGCAATACGCAGCGTGGAACAACTTCATCCAGCGATATCCCGAATTGGCCGAGCGCTGGCGCGCGTTTCTCGAGGCGGACATTTTTTCGATCCCATCGTACGTGCTCGAACCCGAGACGGAAGAGTGGAGTTCGCGCGAGCGATTGAAGCTCCCGCGTACGACGGACGCGAAGTGATCATCGAAGCAGTACGCCTCGTCTCATCGAAATCCACCGACCTGCGCGGTAAGGTTACTGTTCTGACGAGCACATTCCAATCGGAGGCAACCGATGAGGCGTACTCAGGTCGCGGGCGTCGTGACACTGCTGTTCGCGTTGTTGTTGATTCCTCTTCCCCACGCAGTTGCGCAATCACCGCAGGTACCAGTTCAGGACACGCTTTCTCCCGAAGACCTCGAAGAGCTGTTCGGGCCGATCGCGCTCTATCCGGACACCCTGCTCGCCAACGTGATGGCCGCTTGCTGCTATCCGGATGAACTGGCCAAGGCAGTGGCGTATGTGAAGGGCGGCGGCACTCCTGAAAGAGTCGCCGAGCAGGGGTGGGAACCTTCCGTGCAAGCGGTCGCCAAGGTGCCCGATGCGCTCAAGGTGCTTGCCGAAAGCCCCGATTGGGCGGCGGCGGTCGGGCAAGCGTACATGGTGCAATCCAAGGACGTCATGGCCGCCATCCAAGCCCTCCGCGCCAAGGCGAAGAAGAGCGGCGCGCTGGCGAGCAACCAGCAGCAGACGATCGTCGAGGACGGGACCACGATCATCATCGAGCCGGCGCAGCCGCAAGTCGTGTCCGTCCCGCAATATCAGCCGCAGGTCGTTTACGCGCCGCCACCGCCCGGACCCTCGACCGGCGCGATGGTCGCAACGAACATGCTCAGCTTTGGTGTAGGAATGGCCGTTGGCGCCGCGTTCAGTGATAACGATTGCGACTGGGATGGCGGCAGCATCTGCCACGGCGGGGACGTGGACATCGATATCGAGAACAACGTCAACGTGAATCGGAACGTCAATAGTAGTCGGACGAACGTCGATGCCAGCAATCGGACGCGTAGCAGCACGCGCGCCGGCCGCCAAGGCACCGCGTGGCAGCCAAACCAGCAGAAGGTTTCTGCCCAAAGCACCGCCAGAACCAGTGAGCTCAGCAAGTACAAGGGCGTCGGCTCCGGAGCGACCCCGACGGGAAGCGCGATTCCCGGCCGCGGCGGGGGCACGGCGGGCCGAACCGCGGGAGCGGCGGCGGGCACTGGCACCAATCGCGCGGCAGCCCAGCCCCGGGCAACCGCGACGCCGCAGCGTCAAGCGAGTGCGCCGCGCGCCGACGCGCGACCGAGTCCCGCCGCCAAAGCAAGCCCCGATCGTCAACCAAGCGCGTTCTCTACGGATGCCGGCGCCAAAGCTTCGCGTGAGCGCGGGGCGGCAAGTCGATCGTCCAGCGGTGGCGGTTCACGCGCAGCATCTGGCGGCGGCGGACGTGCAGGTGGTGGCGGACGAGGCGGCGGAGGTGGTGGTGGCCGCGGCGGCGGCGGTGGACGCGGTCGTTGATTCACCTCCCATTCGGAGATCTCTTCATGCACACGCGGATCATCTCGCTTGCAGTGCTCCCGCTCGTCATCGGCAGCATTTGCATGCTCACCGGTTGTTCGTCCGGTTCACGACAGCTCACCTTCGCGACTCCCGAAGCGGCCGCCGAGGCGCTGCACGACGCCTGCCGTAATCGTGATCGCGCACAGCTAAAGCGCATTTTCGGGCCGCAGATGGAAAAACTCGCATCCGGCAACAAGCGTCAGGACCAGGCCGACTTCCAGCGGTTCGCCGCGGCGTTCGACCGCAAGTGGGCGATCAAGCGGGAATCGGATGATCAGATGCACGTCGTGGTAGGCGAGCAGGCGTGGGAGTTTCCCGCACCGCTGGTCAACGAAAACGGCAAGTGGCGTTTCGACACCGCGCAGGGAATAGAGGACATGGATGATGTGCGGATCGGGAACAATGAGCTCAGCGCGATTCGCGCGTGCGACGCATACGTCCAGGCGCAGCAGGATTATTTCCGCATGAACCCCGAAGGCGGGGCTAAGTCGTACGCTGCGAGGATTCGCAGCTCGCCGGGTAAGCATGACGGACTCTGGTGGCCAGATTCTCCGGACGCGCCGGAATCTCCGCTGGGACCGCTCGTGGCCGGCGCCGTGCAGCGCGGCGAGCTGGACACTTCGGTCGTCCAGCGTCAGCCGTATCGCGGCTACTACTTCAAACCGCTGGTGCGACAAAGCGCCAGCGCCAACGGCGGGGCGAAGGAGTACGCGGACCCCAGCGGCCGGATGACTAACGGCTTTGCCCTGATCGCGTGGCCGGCCGTCTACGCTAAGACGGGGATCATGAGCTTCATCGTGTCGCAGGACGGCGTGATCTTTCAGCGCAACCTGGGCGCGGACAGCGCGCGCGTTGCCGAGAATACGACGGCATTCGATCCGTCTGGGTGGAGTCCGTTGGCGCCGCAGTAACCGCGCGACTTACGCCTGTCCAACTTCGACGCGCACGTACTTTTCCAGTGTCGTTCCGCCCTGTTTGAGGTATGCGGCAACGTTCCCCTTGAACACGCCCGGGTTGAAGAACTCCTGATCGAGGAGCACGCGCTCGGCGAAGAAGCTGTTGAGCTTACCTTCAGCAATCTTCTCGGCGATCTGCTGAGGCTTGCCCGTCGCCTTTGCCTGCTCGACGGCGATTTCCCGCTCCTTGGTGATCAGATCCGCCGGGACTTCGTTGCGCGTCAGTCCCAGCGGACGCGAGAACGCGATGTGGCCGCCGAGGTTCTTCATGACCTCGGCCGACGGCTTGTTCCCGCCGAAGCTCATGAGCACGGCGATCTTGTTCGTGATCGCGTAAACGTACGCGCCGACGTGTCCGGCGGCGTTCGTCAGCGCGACGGCCTTGCCGACCTGGACGTTTTCGCCGGTTTGCTGGGCGATGTTGGTGACCGCAGCCTGGATCTCTGGATCGGCTTTGATGTCGCCGCTCGGATTGGCCAGCAGCTTGTGCAATGCCTGCTCGAGGAGCTTGCCGACGGCGTCGCTCTTGGCGGTGAAATCTGTGTTGCAGTTGACCTCGACGGCTGCGGCCGCCTTGTCGTTCGCGCTGGCGACGACGCGTCCTTCGCTGGCGACGCGCTCGGTGATGCTCGTCTTCACGCCTTTCTTGCGGAAATATTCGATCGCCTTCTCGACGTCGCCGCCCGTTTCCGTCAGGGCCTTCTTGCATTCCATCATTCCCTGACCGGTCTTGGCGCGGAGTTCGTTGACCATCTGTGCGGTAATAGCAGCCATCGGGTGAATCCTGTCGCGTTAGTGTCTGGCGGTTTCCTCAACAAACGGGCGTAGAAAGGTAGCCGGGGGATGTGAGCGGATCAAGTCGCGCCACGCGACCGTCGCTGTAGGGTGTCCTTGTCCGGAATCCGTCGTCACGGGTATGTACTTTCTGGGACGGCCAAACGAGATGACCGACGTTGAATTGCTTCGTGAATACACGACCGGCACGGCCGGCGCGCAGCGGGCGTTTGCCGAGCTGGTGCAGCGCCATGGCGGGTGGGTCTATGCCGTGGCCCGGCGACGTCTCGGGGGCGAAGCGCATCTGGCCGAGGACGTCACGCAGGCGGTCTTCTTTGTCCTGGCGCGAAAGGCGGATCGGCTCTCGGAGAGAACAGTTCTGGCGGCGTGGCTGTTCCAGGTGACGCGCATGACGGTCTGGCGAGCACTTCGGGACGAATCGCGTCGTCGCCGGCGGGAAACCGAAGCTTTTGATCTGCGGCGCACCGCCGCCGAAGAAGCGGCGCATCAGGATGACGCCTGGCGTGAGCTGGAGCCCGTGCTCGACGAGTCGGTCGCCCGCCTTGCCGGGCGCGACCGTGACGCCGTTCTGCTCCGTTATTACCAGCGCAAGAGCTTTGCCGAAGTGGGCGCTGCGATCGGCGCCACCGAAGATGCTGCGCGCAAGCGCGTCGCCCGAGCCGTCGAGAAACTGCGCGGCACGCTCGCATCCCGCGGCGTCGCGATCCCCGAAGCCGGTCTTGCCGCAATTTTGTGGGAGCATTCGGGCGGCCAATTGCCGGCGTCGCTCACCGGGCTGACGAGCGCCGTCGTGGCCGAGCAGGCGCGGATTTCGGTCCTACAACTGGTCAAGGGAGCCGTCGCTTCGCTCGCGTGGCAACAAGCGCGGATTGCGATCCTTTGGGCGGCCGCCATTGTGACGAGCGGCGCTCTAGGAGTGAGCGTAGTCCGCCAGTCGATCGCGCAGGCGAAGGCGCCGCCGCCGCCGCCGCCGCCGGTAACGGTGAACGCGGCGACGTCGCAACCGCAGCCGCCGAAGGTCACGCAGGCCACACCGATCCTCGCCGTTCGCGACATCTCAACGAGCGTGAACTTCTACACGACCCAGCTCGGTTTTCGGAAGACCTGGGAGTGGGGCAACCCCGCCGCGTTCGTCTCCATCGAACGCGACGACGCATTGATCTTCCTGGCCGAGCGCGAGCAAGGTCAGCCCGGCACGTGGATTTACCTGGCCGTGAACGACGTCGATGCGATTCACAAGGAACTGGTTCAGCGACGCGTTCACATCCTCGAGCCGCCGGCCGATCGCGATTGGGGCATGCGCGAAATGCTGATCGAAGACCCGGACGGCCACCACCTGCGCATCGGCGCGGTTCGCGATCAAAACAAACTCCCGCCCAAGGGTGGGCGATGATCGCGCAACGCGTCATGACGAGCTGTCTGGCGATCGCAATGCTTTCGGTAGCGGCACGCGCGGCGACGCCCCGTTTTCACGGCGTCGGCGATTTGCCCGGCGGTGCCGTCGAGAGCCTGGCGGTCTTCGTGTCCAGCGATGGCTCAACCGTCGTGGGGCAATCGCAATCAACACAGGGACTTCAGGCATTCCGCTGGACAAGTTCGACCGGAATCGTCGGCCTTGGCGACTTGCCGAATAACTCGTTCCTGAGCTTCGCTACGTGTGTTTCGGGCGACGGCGGCGTTGTCGTCGGCGCCGGCGTCGGCACCGAAGGTCAACAGGCGTTTCGGTGGACGGCGGCCGACGGAATGATTGGGTTGGGCGACTTGCCCGGCGGCGCGTTCGGCAGCATCGGACACGGCGTCTCGCGCGACGGCAACGTCATCGTCGGCCAAGCCTCACTTCCTGCGGGCATCGTGTCATTTCGCTGGTCACAGGCGACGGGAATGGTCTCCTTGGGCGACCTGCCGGGCGGCGCGATCAACGGCGCCGCGGTCGCCGCCTCGGCCGACGGCTCGGTCATCTGTGGTCGATCCGAATCCGCCAATGGCCTTGAAGCGTTCCGCTGGACGCAAGCGACCGGTATGGTCGGACTGGGCGATCTGCCCGGCGGAAACTTCGAAAGTTTCGCGACCGCGATGACGCCCGACGGCTCGACGATCGTCGGCCTGAGCGAATCGGCCAACGGCACCGAAGCCTTTCGCTGGACTGCCGCCACGGGAATGGTCGGGCTGGGAGACGTACCGGGCGGCGCGTTCAACAGCGTGGCGATCGGTATCAGCGATGACGGAAAAACGATCCTCTGCGCAAGCACCGATCAAGAGGGCGAAGAATATTTCCTTTGGACGGAAACCAGCGGTTTCGTCGGGTTGCGCGACCTGCTGATCTCGATCGGGGTGAATGACGTCGTCGCCTGGCGCCTGGACGCGCATCACGGCAGCATTTCGGCGGACGGGCTGACCATCGCGGGGTTCGGAACGAATCCCGACGGTCAGATCGAAGGATGGATCGCGACCATTCCAGAACCGTACTGCGGCGTGTTTGTCGGTGTGTTGGTTTACACAATGAGAACCCGCCGCGAGCGGCGGCGCTAAACGATTCCTTTCAACGATCCCCCGTCGTCGCTCGGCATTTTTTGCCTTCATCCCACGGGAAAGTTAAGCTGTTCCACGCGATGCGCTGCCCGTTTTGCGACGCCGAGAAGGAGAGCCTCAAGGTCATCGACTCGCGCACGTGCGACGGCGGGCGATCGATCCGTCGGCGTCGCGAGTGCCTCAAGTGCGACAAGCGATTCACGACCTACGAGCGCATCGAAGACCCGATCCGCCTGACCGTCGTCAAGAAGGACGGGCGTCGGATGCCGTGGGAGCGGGACAAGATCCTCGTCGGCCTGGAGCGCGCGACGTTTAAGCGCCCCGTGCCCAAGGAAGAATTGATCCGAATCGCAGATGAAGTGGAGGAGGAGACGTTCAAGACGCACGATCGCGAGGTCGCGACGGCGTTCATCGGCCAACTGGTGGCCGAGAAGTTGCGGCGGCTGGATCAGGTTGCCTACGTGCGCTTCGCCAGCGTCTATCGCCAGTTTAAAACCGTCGAAGAGCTGATCGAAGAGGCCAAGGCGGTCATCGACGCCAAGCGCTTCGAGGATCCCGATCAGGGTAAACTATTCCTCGACGCGTCCGGCGGCGCGGGTGCAACGCGGGGGGAGCCTGCGGCGGAAGCCGAAAACGGCCGCTCGCCGCACCCGAAACAGGCCAAAAGTCGCTCCCGAGCGAAGCGTGGGCCGGCCGACGAACGCTCGCCCGATGCGGCGACTTGAACCGATGTGGGTATTGCACTGATATGATCCCACCGTTGTGGCCGTCGAGACTTAAGTCGTCCTTCAAGCCGCGTTTGCGATCCGTCCGATAATTCCTGGAGGCTCGGTCATCCGTATGAAGCGCGCCACATTTCATCTTCGAGTATCGCACCATCGCGCTTTCGCGCCCGCGCTCCTTGTCTTGGCCGTGTTGTTCATCCTTCCCGGCTGTGCACAGAAGAAACCACCACCGCCGCCGGTCACCAGTCACTATCAGGAGCTGCCCGCCAAGGAAGTCCCCGACTACCTGCGGCAGTCGATCTTCGAGCGCGTCGACGTCGTGGACGTCAATCCCAAGCCCGTCTCGGCGTTCGCGCTCGTCGCGGACCTCAAGGAAACCGGCGACACGCGCGCGAGCAACGTCGTCCGCCAGTGGATGATCAAGCAGATGGAGAAGCGTGGCTTCGGCAGCCGCACGCTCGGATACGGGAAGATGACGCCCGAGGTCGTGCTCAGCGATCCGCATTTCGCGATCGCGCGGCTTGACGCGTTCATCCCGCCGGGGGCGCGCAAGGGCGATCGCATTGACGTGCAGGTTTCCTGCATGCCGACGAACAACACGACGAGCCTTGCGGGCGGCGTCGTTTACCGCGCGGAGCTGAAGGAAGACGGCGCCAACCCGCGCGCGCCGGGCATCGGGATCGACACCTGGGCCTTCGTCGAGGGCGGCATCTTCGTCAATCCCGCGTATGCGCTGCAAACGGACCCGACGACCCCCGAAGCACGCGCGAGCTTGCGCGTCGGCGTCGTGATGGGCGGCGGCGTCGTCAACCTCGATCGCGCCATTTTCCTGCGCCTGCGACAGCCGAGTTATCAGATGTCGCGCGCAATCGAATATCGCCTCGACGAGTTCTTCCAGGACAGCGCAATCGCCTCGGCCATGGACGATGGCGTCGTGCGCTTGTACATGCCACGACAATACAAAGGTGACTGGGAACATTTCGTCGGCGTCGTGCAGCACGTGTTCTTCAACAACGCACCACAGTTTGCGACGCTCAAGTCGCATCAGCTTGCGGCCGAGGCGGAAAAGCAGGATGCGCCGCTGCTGGACATCAGCTACTGCTGGGAAGCGCTTGGGCCGCGGGCGCTGCCGTTCGTCGAGCCGCTGATGACGCATCAGAAGCCCGAAATCGCTTTTGCCGCCGCCCGGGCATGCGCGTTTCTCGGCGATTCGTCGGCGGTGGACGTGCTGGTCAACATGGCGCGGCAGCGCGAGCACCCGTTCCGGATCAACGCGGTCCAGACGCTGGCCGCGTTGCCATCGTCGCCCATCATCAATGGGATGCTGCGAACGCTGATGAACAGCGACCAGATGCTCGTGCCTTTCCAGCACATTGGGATCCTAAGCTTAGAATTCCACGTGGACAAGTTGTCGCG
>JADMIO010789787.1_pt1 | contig 24631 bp, 18 predicted proteins | sample 8958161 | NCBI WGS metagenome assembly JADMIO01 (sample SAMN16585339, study PRJNA669376) | soil metagenome | isolation source: Crop rotation soil | place: USA: Cullars Rotation, Alabama | collected 2011
CTTTCCCCCGCAACCCGTGGGCGCTCGACAAGAACCCCGGCGGCAGCAGCGCCGGCGCCGCCGCGGCGGCCGCGGCCGGCTACGGCCCGCTGCACGTGGGCACCGACATCGGCGGCTCGGTGCGGTTGCCGGCCGGCTGGTGCGGCATCTTCACGCTCAAGCCCAGCCTCGGCCGCATACCGATCTTCCCGCCGTATGCCGGCCGCGTCGCCGGGCCGATGACCCGCACCGTCGCCGACGCGGCGCTGATGATGGCCACGCTGAGCCGGCCCGATGCGCGCGACACGATGAGCCTGCCGTACCAGGCAATCGACTGGCCGCAGCTCGATCGCGAGATCAAGGGCTTGCGAGTCGGCCTGCTGATGGACGCTGGCTGGGGCATCGCCGTGGAGCCCGAGGTGCGCGCAGCGGTCGAGGCCGCGGCCCGGACCTTCGAGGCCGCGGGGGCAATCCTGACCGCCATACCCGCTTTCATGACCCGCGCGATGATCGACGGCATGGACGATTTCTGGCGCACCCGGTCGTGGCTGGACATCTCGGCACTCCCGGCCGCGCGGCGCGCCAAGGTGCTGCCCTACATCACCGACTGGGCGCGCGGCGGCGAGGGCCTCTCCGGCGAGCGGGTGTTCCGCGGCTACAGCATGATGGGCGCGATGCGTGATGCGGCGATCGCCGCCATGCACCCGGCAGGCCAGGCGCCGTTCGACGTGCTGCTCTCGCCGACCGCGCCGATGCCCGCATTTCCGGCCGCCCACGCCGGCCCGACGAACGACCCGGCCGCGCCGTTCGAGCACATCGCCTTCACGCTGCCGTTCAACATGAGCGAGCAGCCGGCGGCGAGCATCAACTGCGGCTACACGTCCGATGGCTTGCCGATCGGGCTGCAGATCGTCGGCCACCGGTTCGACGACCTCGGCGTGCTGCAGGTGGCGCGCGCCTACGAGCAGCTGCGCCCGGCCCAGCGGCCATGGCCAACGCCGCCCGCGGCTGCCGTGGCGGCTGGTAACTGACAGGCCGCCCGATGTTCGATCACAGGGGCATCGCCATCAGCACCCGCTCGGCCGAGGCGACCGCCGCGACCGAGCGGGCGTTGTGGCGGATGATGTCCTTCTATGGCACGCCGGTCGACGACCTGCTCGCCGCCGAAGCCGCCGACCCCGACTGGTCCCTCCCGCTGGTCATGCATGCCGGTTTCCTGCTCAGCCTGACCGAGCCCTCGCTGGTGCCGGCCGCCCGGGCGCTGCTCGACCGCGCCGAGCCGATGATCGCCCGCGCCAATCATCGCGAGCGCGATCACCTCGTCGCGATGAACACCCTGCTCGCCGGCGATTGGCACGGCGCCTGCCGCGAATGGGAGGCGCTGCTGCTGCACGAGCCGCGCGACGCCCTGGCGCTGCAGTGGGCGCACCTGTTCGACTTCTACCGCGGCGACGCCGTCAACCTGCGCCAGCGGGTCGCGCGAGTGCTGCCGGAATGGGACGCAAGCGACCCGCTGTACCCGTACGCCCTCGGCCAGTACGCCTTCGGCCTCGAGGAATGCCAGCTCTATGCCGAGGCCGAGGAGACCGGCCGCCGCGCGCTGGCCGGCGGCGCCAAGGTGCCCTGGGCGATCCACGCGGTCGCGCATGTGATGGAGATGCAGGGCCGGTTTCATGAGGGCGCCGTCTGGATGACGCAATGGCAGGGCGACTGGGCCGAGGGCAACGGCTTCTCCGGCCACCTCGGCTGGCACCAGGCGCTGTTCGCGCTCGAAGCGCTCGACCATGCCGAAGCGCTGCGCCTGTTCGACGCCTACCTCGCGGCCGACCCGGCGCAGATCACGCTGCAGCGGCTCGACGCGGCCTCGCTGCTCTGGCGGCTGCACCTCTTCGGCGCCGATGTCGGCCCGCGCTGGACGGCACTGATCGACAGCTGGGATCTGTCCGACCAGGCCGCCGGCACCTACCCGTTCAACGACCTGCATGCCCTGCTCGGCCTGATCGGCAGCGGCGACATCGAGCGCGCCCAGGACTGGACGCGCCGGGTCGCGCTGCATGCCGAGCGCAGCGGCGGCAGCAACCGCGCGATCGCCCGCAACGTGGGCGGCCCGCTGATGCGCGGCGTGCTCGCGTTCGCGATGGGGCGGTTCGACGAGGCGCTCGAGACGCTTTACCCGGTGCGCGCCCTGGCGAGCCGCTTCGGCGGCAGCCATGCGCAGCGCGACCTGATCGACCAGACCCTGCTGGCGGCCGCGGCCCGCGCCACCGACCGCAGCGCCGGCCGCGCGCTGCTGAACGAACGGCGCCTCGGCAAGCCCGAGACGCCGCTGACCGATCACTGGGCCCGCCGGCTCGGCCTGCGCCGGGCCCGCACCACGTCCTGACGAGCCCTTTTTCCAGACGGAGGAACGCCGTGGCCACGCTCGACGAACACATTGCCCAGAGCCTGCGAGAAGCACAGCTCAGCGGCGAGTTGCAATCGTCCAGCAGCTGGGGCAAGCCGCTCGACCTGGACGACGGTTATGCACAGACGCCCGAGGAACTGCGAATGGCCTTCAAGGCGCTGAAGGACGCCGGCTTCGCGCCCCCCGAGGTGGAGACGATGAAGCAGATCGCCGCACTGCGCGAACAGGCCGAGGCCGAGCCGGACCCGGTGCAAGCCGATGCGCTGCGCCGCCGGCTGAGCGAGTTGCAGCAGCACCTCGCGCTGCAGCTGGAGAAGCTGCGGCGCACCGGCAACCTGTAGCGCCACGAACACCATCGACCCCCTAGCCAGCCTGGAAGCGTGATTTTTGTCACGCGTTGGACATAGACTGCCAGGATGGCTTCGATCGTCTGTCCGGGCTGCGGTGAAGAGAACCCGGCCAAGTTTCGACTCTGCGGGTATTGCGGTGTCGCGCTGTCCGCGAATGCGCCGCCGCCGCTGCCGGCGCACGAGGTGCGCAAGACCGTCACGCTCGTCTTCTCCGACCTGAAAGGCTCGACCGCGCTCGGCGAGCGGCTCGACCCCGAGGCGATGCGCGAGGTCATGGACCGCTACTTTAAGGCGATGGCCGCCGAGATCACCCGGCACGGCGGCAAGATCGAGAAGTACATCGGCGACGCGATCATGGCGGTGTTCGGCCTGCCGCGGGCGCACGAGGACGATGCGCTGCGCGCGGTGCGCGCCGCGGCCGGCATGCGCGACGCGCTGCTGCGCGTCAACGCCAACCTGCTGCTCCGGCACGGTGTCGCACTCGCCAACCGCACCGGCGTCAACACCGGCGAAGTGGTCGCCGACGACGACCCGAACGCCGCGCAGAAGCTCGCCACTGGCGACGCGGTCAACCTGGCCGCCCGCCTGGAGCAGGCGGCGCCGGAGAACGAGATCTACCTCGGCGAGACCACGTGGCGGCTCGTCCGCGATGCGGTCACGGTCGAGGCCGTGGAGCCGCTCGAACTGAAGGGCAAGTCGGAGCGCATTCCCGCGTACCGGTTGGTCTCCGCCCACGGCCAGATGGGCAGCGTGCGGCGGGTCGACACGCCGGTCGTGGGGCGGGACGCCGAGTTGGCCGCGCTGGCCGAGGCCTGCGCGCAAGCGCGGGCGACGCGGTCCAGCCGGCTCGTCACGGTGATCGGCGACGCCGGGCTCGGCAAGTCACGGCTGGTGCACGAGGCGGTCGTTCGCGCCGGTGAAGGCACCCGTGTGCTGCGCGGCCGCTGCCTGCCGTATGGCGACGGCATCACCTTCTGGCCGCTGCGCGAGATGGTGTTCGGTGCCGCGGGCATCCTGGCCGACGACGCGCCGGAGCAGGCGCGGGAGAAGCTGCTCGCGCTGATCGGCCACGCCGATGTTGTCGATAGGCTGGCCGCCGCCGCCGGCCTCAGCGCCGAACCGTATCCGCTGCCCGAGCTGTACTGGGCCGCCGGCAAGTTCCTGGAGACGATGGCCGGCGACGACATCGTGCTCGCGATCGTCGACGACATCCACTGGGCGGAGCCGGCCTTCCTCGATCTGCTCGAACACCTGCTCGACACCGAGGCCAGCGCCCCGGCCCTGCTGCTCGCCACGGCGCGGCATGAACTGCTCGAGGACAAGCCCGACTGGGGCGAGCGGGAACGCTCGACCCGGCTGGTGCTGAAACCGCTGAGCGACAGCGCCTCGGCCGCCGTCGTCGCCAACCTGCTCGGCAACGCCGACCTGCCGGGCGACGTGGTGCAGCGGATCGTCGCTGGGGCCGAGGGCAATCCGCTGTTCGTCGAGCAGATGCTGTCGATGCTGATCGACAACCGCGCGATCCGCCAGCAGGACGGCCACTGGGTGCGAGGCGACCGCTATGCCGACATCGCGGTGCCGCCGACGATCCAGGCGCTGCTCGAAGCGCGGCTCGACCGGCTCGGGCGAGAAGAGCGGTTCACGGTCGAACCGGCCGCAGTCATCGGCATGCAGTTCGCGGTGCCGGCCGTGACGGCGCTCGCCCCCGAGGCGGCCCGGCCGCAGGTCGGCCAGCGACTCGAAACGCTGGCCCGCAAGCGCTTCATCGAATCGGCCGCAACGACCGAGGGCGACGTACTCTTCCGGTTCCACCACCACCTGGTGCGCGAGACGGTCTACGGCGGGCTGCTCAAGCGCGCCCGCGCCCGGCTGCACATCGACTTTGTCCGCTGGGCCGACCAGGTCAACGCCGAACGCGGCCGGGCGCTGGAGTTCGAGGAGATTCTGGGTTACCACCTGGAGCAGGCGCACCGCTATCTGGGCGAACTCGGGCCGCTGGACGACCAGGGCATCGCCACCGGCATCGACGCCGCGCGCCGCCTGACCGGCGCGGCGCGGCGCGCCTTCGCGCGGGGCGACATGCACGCCGCCGCCAACCTCTACCGGCGCTCGACCGCGTTGCTGCCATCGGCGCACGAGCAGCGGCTGGCGCTGCTGCCGGAACTCGGCGAGACGCTGATGGAACTCGGCGACTTCGACGACGCCCGCGCCGTGCTGGACGAAGCCGCCGCCACCGCCGAACGCGCCGGCAACCAGCGGGTGCGCGCGTCGGCGCGGATCGTGCGGATGCTGGTCCGCCTGTACAGCGCCGAGCCCGGCGACTGGAGCAAGGCGGCGCTGCAGGTCGCCGAGGAAACGATTCCCTTGCTCGAACGCGAAGGCGCGCACGACGAACTCGCCAATGCCTGGCGGCTCAGCGGCCAGGTCCACGGGATCGCCTTGCGGTATCGGCAGATCGTGGTGGCGATCGAGAAGTCGATCGCGCATGCGCGACTCGCGGGCGATGCCCGCATGGTGGCGCGTGCCGGCCTGGCGCTTGCGACCACCGCGCTGTACGGGCCCACGCCGGTGGCCCAGGCGATCGAGCAATGCGAGGGCATCTTGTCCGGCGGGCTGACCAACCGGCAGGTCGAGGCGATCGTGATGTGCTCGCTCGCCCAACTGCACGCGATGCGCGGCGAATTCGAGCGTGCCCGCGAGCTCTACCGACGTGGCCGCGCCATGCTGCGCGACCTGGGCCAGGGCGTGAACGCCGCGTCGACCGGCATGGACGTCAGCCGGATCGAGTGGCTGGCTGGCGACTTGGCGACGGCCGAGCGCGAGGTGCAGGCCGACCTCGAGTTCCTGGCGCAGCGCGGTGAGACCTACTTCCTATCGTCGATGGCGGCGCAGCTCTCGTGCATCGTGCGCGAGCTGGGCGACCACGCCCGGGCGCTCGAACTCTCGCTGACCGCCGAGCAGGCGGCCGCCGAGGACGACACCGTCTCGCACATCCTGTGGCGCGTCGCACGTGCGCCGCTGATCGCCGGCACCGGCGAACTCGAACTCGCCGAAACGCTGGCGCGCCGCGCGATCGAACTGGCGCGCAGCACCGATGCGCCGGTGTTCCTGGCGGACGCGCTGATCGAGCTCGGCGCGGTGCTCGACCGCGCTGGCCGGGGTGACGAGGCGCAGGCCGCGATCAACGAAGCGATCGGGCTCTACGCCGAGAAGGGCGACACCGTATCGACCTCGCGCGCACGGCGGCTACTCGACAGTGGCAGAGCAGCTACCAGCGGCTGACGCCGTTCTGCAGCGCCTTGAGGACGAAGCGCCAATCACCTACGTCCTGGCCAGTTGCGTTCTTCTTCGTGAGCGGAATGCGGTCCGATATACAGACCGGGTACGTGTAGTTCGGTCCCCCTACATCCGTGCAATTCATCAGTGGCCCGTTGTAAGGTATCGGCTCATCGGCCGAGGCTGTGTAGTAGATCGGCACTCGATCGAAGCCTTGGAACGTCTTGATCGTGGAGGAATCGCGCTGCAGATTGATCGTGATGGGCTTGTAGTTGGTGGGGTCAGCGATCGAGTCTGAACCGGACTGACCAAAGAACAGCGCCTGTCCGCTCGCCCCTCGCGGCGCCGGAATGGTGATGATGGTGGTGTTGGTCGTCAGCGTGTCGTTCGTCTGACCCGTCGTCACCGAGGTCTGATCGACCGTCGCTGTCGTCAAGCCAGGCAGGCCTCTCGGGATGATCAACTTGGAGGTCAATTTGTCCGCGTCGCTCAAGTCGGACCGCGCCGTGCCATTGTTCTTGCCTGTGAAGAACACCAGCGCCGGGTCGGTCGAGGCGCCGGGCGGGATGTAGGTGGTGAAGCTGCTCGACACCTGCGGATTAGTGTCGGTGACAAGCTTCGTACGGGCGTTGCCAGAAAAGGTGGTGCCCGACGGCGTCGAAGACTGGCTGCCCGTCGTCGAATAAGTGAGGCTCCACGGAAAGTCGATGGCCAATCCACTCTCTGGCGTCCGGAAGACCGCGACGAAGGTCGTGGTCGCCCCGCCCCGCAGCTGGCCGATCTTGCAGATGATCCGCGTGTCGCTGAATTGCGACCCCGCCCCGCACGAGCTGCCCACAACCCCCTGGAACGACGCCGGCGATCCCGTATCGACGTTGACCGGCAGATCGAACACCACGGCGTTGTTCACGTTCGTCGTGAAGCTTTGGACCGTGACTTCCACAGCCACGTAGGCCTTGAAAAGCGCCGCGGGATCGGACAGACGACTCAAGGACACGTCGCTGCTGGTGACGGTCCCGTCCTGCGCAGTGACATTCGGAATCGGCTTCACAGTGACAACGATGTCGGCGTTTGCCGCGATCACAGTCTGCGTGGCGAGTCCCAGTCCACTGGCCACCAGCGCAGTCGCAATGTAATGAGCAGCCGGCCGGGCGCGAAAGCGGCTGACCGATAAGACACATTTCAAGAAGAACGTCCAGATCTGCGACCACACGCTCAAAGACCCGGACTGGTTAGTCTTCATTGCTTCCTCCTAAGGACAGGCTCATGTCGGTATACCAACATGAATTCTGTTGGTTTCGTGATCTTCGTCACATCCCTAGTCTGTCGTAACCGGGGATCACCGACATTCAATGCGCAGTTTTGTGCAGATGCGGTAGTCGCTGCAAGAAGCTCGCGGCAGGCGAGAACTATGCACAACCGCAAGCCCCACCCGTCGGTTACGGTGGAGAGCGAAAGATCGGTTGTCTATTTAACCGTGCACTCAAGCATGCTCAACGACCTAAAGAACCACTTTGGCGGCTCAGTAAATTCGGTTCGGCGCCTGTTCCAGCGCCCAGCTGCGCCGAACCCGGCGGACACACGAGCGGGTAGCCGCGAGACGCGGCTGGGGGCGCGCGAGGAGCACCACCGCCGCGTCCGTATCATGCGGCGCGAGCTGTACCAGCTGATGGAGCAGCACCCGAGCTCCCGCGAGCTGATGCGGCACCTCGACCTGGTGGAACGAACGCTGCGCCAGGAAGGGTTCGGCGCGGTGAACGCGCTGCCGCTGCGCGTGATCGCCAAGGCCTTGCAGCAGCTCGAGAAGCTTGTCTGGGACTGGACGCCGGAGGGCCTGGCCGAGCTGCGTTCGCGTCTCGCGGTGATCGTTCGCACCCGCCAATCCGATGCGGCCGACGCTCCCGGCTCGGCAACGCAGCCGAGCGCGAAGGCGCTGGACGCCGAGCCGCGTCACAGCGCACCGGTCGGCAGACTCGATGGCGCGCTGGTCGGCGACGCCACCGAAATCGACCACGCCGCGTTCGAGGAAATGGAGCGCAGCTGGTCCGGCGAGATGCCGGCGGAGCTCCGCAACGCGATGGCGGCAGCGCGCTCGTCCTGAGCGCTTGCCGGGCGCGTGCCCGGCACCGCGTCAGGCGTCGGCGTGGCCGTCCCGCTCGGCCATCTCGGTCTCTATCCGGCGGAACAGCGCCGGCAAGGTCTTGCCCGGCTCGTCGCGAAAAACGGTCTCGAGCACCTGCAATTCGCTGATCCGGTCGACCCGGAAGTTGCGGAAGCCGTCGCGCGTCTCGCACCAGGCCGCGAGCGTCCAGACCGCGCCCCAGTAGAAGCAACCGAGCGGTCGCACGACCCGCTCGCTGCGCTGCGCCTTCAGGTCGTCGTACACCAGCCGGACCGCGCGGCGTGCCTCGGTGGCCAGACGCAAGGTTTCGAGGTGGCCCCGTGTGGCGGCATCGGGACCGGTCGGCGGCGCGTAGACCGCCAGACTCTCGGCCGCGGCACGCGCCGCCGGTGACAGCACGGCGAGAATCTTCGACAGCGCGACTTCCGCGTGGCGGCCGAGCGCGACGTCGAGCCGGGATCGCGCCAGGCGCACCGAGGCAACCAGCGCCTGTGCTTCGTCTTTGGTGAACATCATCGGTGGCAGGTCGAAGCCGGGCTGCATGCGGTAGCCGACGCCGGCCTCGCCCTCGATCGGAACGCCCTGCTTCATCAAGTCGGCCACGTCGCGGTAGACGGTGCGCTCCGACACCTCGAGCCGCTCGGCCAGGAACGCGGCCGTGCTCAGGCGCCGGCCGCGGATCAGCTGGACGATCTGGAACAGCCGCTCTGCCCTACGCATCGACAGGCAGGTTGGCGTGCATCGCCGCCGCGATCACGTCCATGTCGGCCGCCGAGACCTTCAGCAGGCCGAAGCGGAATGCATAGCCCCAGTTGGTCTTGCCGTCGATGAACGCCAGCGTCTCGAGCAGCGGGCGAATCGGCGCCTCCTGCGCGTCGAACCAGTCCACGTCGCGCCGGAATGGCAGGAAGTCGCCGCCCATGTCGCCCTGGTAGACGCGGTCGTTGCGCACCATGCCGATCGCGGTGAAGGCCTGGCAGAAGTCCTTGCCGCCGAAGATCCGCACCGGCGAGTAGTAGGCGACGCGGTCGCCGGCGTGCAGCCGCTTGAGCGGCGCGCCCTTGCCGTGGCCGACCTGCATGAACCCGGCCGCACGGCCGATCGCGACATGTTCGGCACTCGCCACAGCGATCCAGTCGGCCATGGGTGACTCCTCGATGAATGAATGGAACGCAGATGCTGCGCGCCCGCTCCTGACAACGTCGTGTGAGGAGCCTCGGTCACAGCGCCACGGTCTGCCGCACCGCGCGCTCCCAGTTCGCCATCAATTCTGCCGCGCGGTCGCGGGCCATCGTCGGGTGGAACGTGCGCTCGACATGCCACTGCGCCGCCAGTTCGTCGAGGTTGCCATACAGGCCGCAGGACAAGCCGGCGAGGTAGGCCGCGCCGAGCGCCGTGGTCTCGATCACCTGCGGCCGCACGACCGGGATGCCGAGCAGGTCGGCCTGGAACTGCATCAGCAGGTCGTTGACGCAGGCGCCGCCGTCGACCCGCAACTCCGCCACCGCCGCGCCGCCTGCGGCGACGGCATCGCGGCTCATCGCGGCGAGCAGCGCCGCGCTCTGGAAGGCGATGCTTTCGAGCGCGGCGCGGGCGATGTGGGCCACCGTGCTGCCGCGCGTGAGGCCGACGATGGCGCCACGCGCGTCGGCATTCCAGTAGGGCGCGCCGAGGCCGGTGAAGGCCGGCACGAACATCACGCCGCCGGCATCGGGCGCGCTCTCGGCCAGGCTCTGCACCTCGCCGCTGCCCTGGATGGCGCGCAGGCCATCGCGCAGCCACTGGACGACCGCACCGCCGATGAACACGCTGCCTTCGAGGGCGAATTCCGGCGTGGCCGTGGGCTGCGCGGCGCTGGTGGTGATCAGGCCGTTGGTCGAGGTCTGGAATTGCGCGCCGGTCTGCATCAGCATGAAGCAGCCGGTGCCGTAGGTGTTCTTCGCCAGGCCCGCCTTGAAGCAGGCCTGCCCGAACAGCGCGCTTTGCTGGTCGCCGGCGACGCCGCCGATCGGCACGCTGGCGCCCAGCCATGCCGCCTGGGTGTGGCCGAAGACGTGGCTCGACGGATGCACCGTCGGCAGCACCTCGCGCGGCACGTCGAGCAACGCGAGCAGTTCGTCGTCCCAGGCGTTGTCGTGCACGTTCAGCAGCAGCGTGCGGGAGGCGTTGCTGACATCGGTGGCGTGCACCGCCTGCTGGCGGGTGTCGGCGTTCGCGCCACCGGTCAACTGCCACATCAGCCAGGAATCGACCGTGCCGAACGCCAGCTCGCCGCGCTGCGCCGCGGCGCGGGCGCCGGGCAGGTTGTCGAGCATCCACTTCAGCTTGGTGCCCGAGAAATACGCATCGATGATCAGCCCGGTCTTGGCGCGGAAGGTCGGTTCCAGGCCGCGCTCGCGCAGCGCCGCGCAGGTCGGCTCGGCGCGCCGGTCCTGCCAGACGATCGCGTTGTACAGCGGCTCGCCGGTTCGGCGGTTCCAGAGCAGCGTGGTCTCGCGCTGGTTGGTGATGCCGATCGAGGCGATCTGGTCGGCCTTCAGGCCCGCCCTGACCAGCACCTCTTTCGCCGTGGCGAGTTGCGATTCCCAGATGTCGGTCGGGTCGTGCTCGACCCAGCCGGGGTGCGGGTAGATCTGCCGGAACTCCCGCTGGGCCATCGCCACGACACGCCCGCTCGCATCGAACACGATGCTGCGCGAGCTCGAGGTGCCCTGGTCGAGCGCCAACAAGAAACGCTTGCCGTTCATCGCCATCAGAAATCCTCGGTGCAGGTCACGCAGTTCACCCCGGCACCCGAGAGCAGGGCCGGGAACGGCGCCGGCGGCGGCGCGTCGGTGAACAGCATATCGACCTGATCGAAGCGCGCCAGTTCGACCATCGCCGGCCGATTGAATTTGCTCTGGTCCGCGGCGACCCAGACCTCGCGCGAATGCTCGATGATCGCGCGCGCCACTTTCACCTCGCGGTAGTCGTAGTCGCGCAGCGTGCCGTCGGCCTCGATGCCGGAGATGCCGATCAGGCCGATGTCGACGCGGAACTGCTGGATGAAATCGACCGTGACCTCGCCGACGATGCCGCGGTCGCGCGAACGCACGATGCCGCCGGCCACGATCACCTCGCACTCCGGGTTGCCCGACAGGATCGCGGCCACGTTCAGGTTGTTGGTGATCACGCGCAGGCCCTTGTGGTGCATCAGTTCGCGCGCGATCGCCTCGGTCGTGGTGCCGATGTTGATCAGCAGCGAGCAGCCCGCCGGCACGGCGGCGGCCACCGCACGGGCGATGCGCTGCTTCGCGCCTTCGTTGAGCAATTGGCGCTGCAGGTATTCGATGTTCTCCGTGGTCGAACTCGGCACCCGCACGCCACCGTGGAAGCGGGCGAGCAGGCCGGCGTCGGCGAGCAGCTTGACGTCACGCCGCACCGTCTGCAGCGTGACCATCAGGCGGTCGGCCAGGGCCTCGACCGACATCGATCCGCGGGCGCGGACTTCATCGAGCAGCAGTGCCTGGCGCGGGTTCGGGGTCATGACAAACAGCGTAGCGAAGCGTTTTTCCCGCGCCATCGCGGTTAGCTCGCTTGCGCTTCGTGAATTGATTTGCTAAAAATGGAACGCAGAAAAACATAAACGAACTCAAACGAACCTTGCTGCGTTCGTTTGGTGACACATCAGGAGACCCGTTGAACCCAACCTCCGCGCCCGGCGCCGTGCCAGGCTTGCCCGCCACCGCCCCTCGCCCGTCGTTCGACGCGGTCGATGTGCTCGTGGTCGGCGGCGGGATCAACGGCGCCGGCATCGCGCGTGACTTGGCAGGCCGAGGCCAATGCGTGCTGCTCTGCGAGGCGGACGACCTGGCGCAGCACACCTCGTCGTCGTCGACCAAGATGATCCATGGCGGCATCCGCTACCTGGAGTACTACGAGTTCTCGCTGGTGCGCAAGGCGCTGGCCGAGCGCGAGGTGCTGCTGAAGAGCGCGCCGCACATCATCCGGCCGCTGCGGCTGGTGATGCCGCACGACCCGTCGGTCAACCCGCTGCGGCCGGTCTGGATGATCCGGCTCGGCCTGTTCCTGTACGACCATCTGGCGCGGCGCGAGGTCCTGCCCGGCTCGACCACGATCGACCTGCGCAGCGGCCCGATCGGCGCGCCACTGAAGCGCCGGTTCTCCAAGGGTTTCGTCTACTCGGACGGCTGGGTCGACGACGCACGACTCGTCGTGCTGAACGCCGTCGACGCGGCGGCCCGTGGCGCCGAGGTGCTGACCCGCTGGCGTTGCGTCGACGCGCGGCGCACCGACGCCGGCTGGCAGGCGACGCTGCAGTCGGCGCAGGGGCAGCAGCGGGTCGTCAAGGCGCGCGCGCTGGTCAACGCCGCCGGCCCGTGGGCGGCGCAGTTTCTGCGGGAACACGCGCATGTGAGCGATTCCAAATCGCTGCGGCTGGTCAAGGGCAGCCACATCGTCGTCAAGAAGCTGTTCGACCACGACCATGCCTACGTGCTGCAAAGCCCCGACCGCCGGATCATCTTCGTGATTCCGTACGAACGCGATTTCACGCTGATCGGCACCACTGACGTGGAGCACCGCGGCCCGGTCGGCACCGCCCGCATCGACGCGGAGGAAACCGCCTACCTGTGCGAGCAGGCCAGCCGCTACCTGACCCAGACGATCACGCCGGCCGATGTGGTCTGGAGCTACGCCGGCGTGCGCCCGCTGCTGGAAGACGAAGCCGCCGACGCCGCCGCCGTGACGCGCGACTATCAGCTCGAACTGGAGTCCTCGGCCGCGCCGCTGCTGACCGTCTGGGGCGGCAAGATGACGACCTTCCGCAAGCTCGCCGAGGAAGCCGGCGACCTGCTCGCCGCGCCGCTGGGCGCGACCCGCGGCGCCTGGACCCGCGACGCACTGCTGCCCGGCGGCGACCTGAGCGCTTGGATAGGCGCGGCGCAGCGGCCGGATGCCGACATCGCCCGCTTCGCACATGCGCTGGCCACGCGCCACCCCGAACTCCCGCTCGCGCTCGCGGACCGGCTCGCGCACGCCTACGGCTCGCGCGTCGCGCTGCTGCTGCACGACGGGCTGGGCGCGGAAGTCGCGCCCGGCCTGCACGAGGCCGAATTGAATTATTTGCACACGCATGAATGGGCCCGCAGCGCCGACGACGTACTCTGGCGCCGCAGCAAGCTCGGCCTGCACCTCACGTCGGAGCAGCGCGCCGCGGTCGCCGCCTGGTGCACCGCGCACTGGCCCGACGCGATCCCGCCCGCCCACTCGACCGCTGCCCGCAGCACCCCGGAGACCGCATGGAACTGAAGCTCGAACGTGTCGAGCAACGGGTGGGCGCCAGCACCTGGCTGTACCCGCTGGACCTGACGCTCGTGCCGCGCGCGGTCACCGTGCTGCTCGGCGCCACGCAGGCCGGCAAGACCACGCTGATGCGGGTGATGGCCGGGCTCGACGCGCCGGCCAAGGGCCGCGTTCTCGCCGACGGCGTCGACGTGACCGGCCAGCCGGTGCGCCAGCGGAACGTCGCGATGGTCTACCAGCAGTTCATCAACTACCCGTCGTTGACGGTGGCAGAGAACATCGCCTCGCCGCTGAAGCTGCGCAAGGAAGCGAACATCGACCAGCGCGTCGCCGAGCTTGCCGCCAAGCTGCACATCGATCCGTTCCTGCAGCGGCTGCCGGCCGAGCTGTCCGGCGGCCAGCAACAACGCGTTGCGCTGGCGCGGGCGCTGGCGAAGAACGCGCCGCTGATGCTGCTCGACGAGCCGCTGGTGAACCTGGACTACAAGCTGCGCGAGGAATTGCGCGACGAGTTGTCGCAACTCTTCGCGAGCGGACAGTCGACCGTGGTCTACGCCACCACCGAGCCGACCGAGGCGCTGCTGTTGGGCGGCTACACCGCGGTGCTGGACGCCGGCGAACTGCTGCAATACGGGCCGACGGCCGAGGTGTTCCACCATCCGAAGTCGATCCGCGTCGCGCGGGCGTTCAGCGACCCGCCGATGAACCTGATCGCCGGCAGCGCGAACGCGAACGGCGTGGCGCTGCCGGGCAACGTGCAACTCGTGCGCGCGCTGCCCGCGAACGCCGGCTCGGCGCTCACCGTCGGCGTGCGGGCCGGCGCCTTGCGGGTCCGCGGGCGGGAGGGCGATCTGCAGCTGGGCGGCAAGGTCGAACTGGCCGAGATCTCCGGCTCCGACACCTTCGTGCACGTCGCCACACCGATCGGCGAGCTCGTCGCGCAACTCACCGGCGTGCACCAGTTCGAGCTCGGCGCGCAGGTCATGCTGCACTTGGACCCGGCGCATGCCTATGTGTTCGGCAGCGACGGCAACCTGCTCGTCGCGCCCAAGGGGATCTGACGATGGCCCGCATCGACCTCGACCTCGCTCACGCCTACAAGGCGAACCCGCAGCGCGACGAAGACTACGCGCTGCTGCCGCTGAAGATGACCTTCGACGATGGCGGCGCGTACGCGCTGCTCGGTCCCTCAGGCTGCGGCAAGACGACTCTGCTCAACATCGTCTCCGGCCTCGTCAAGCCCTCGCAGGGCGGCGTCAAGTTCGACGGCGTCGAGGTCACCGGCCGCACGCCGCAGCAGCGCAACATCGCGCAGGTGTTCCAGTTCCCGGTCATCTACGACACGATGACGGTCGCCGAGAACCTCGCGTTCCCGCTCCGCAACCGGGGCGCCAGCGCGGAGAAGATCAAGCAGCGTGTCGGCCGCATCGCCGAGATGCTGGAGATGAGCGGCCAGCTCAACATGCGCGCCGCCGGCCTCGCCGCCGATGCGAAGCAGAAGATCTCGCTCGGCCGCGGCCTGGTGCGCGAGGACGTGAGCGCGGTGCTGTTCGACGAGCCGCTGACCGTGATCGACCCGCACCTGAAGTGGCAGCTGCGGCGCAAGCTGAAGCAGATCCATCACGAGCTGAAGCTGACGCTGGTCTACGTGACCCACGACCAGGTCGAGGCGCTGACTTTCGCCGACCAGGTGGTCGTGATGACGCGCGGCCGGGCCGTGCAGGTGGGCAGCGCGTCCGACTTGTTCGAGCGGCCGCAGCACACCTTCGTCGGACACTTCATCGGCTCGCCGGGCATGAACTTTCTCCCGGCCGGCGTGACACCCGGCGCCCCGGCCGGCGCCACGTTGCTCGGCGTGCGTCCGGAATACGTGACGCTCGCCGCACCGCAGGCCGACGGCGCCGTGCCGGCGACCGTGAAACAGGTGCAGGACATCGGCACCTACTGGCTCCTGACCGCAAGCCTGCAGGACGGCACGGTGGTGCGCGCCCGCCTGAGCGGCGAACAGCGCGTGCCGGCCGCCGGCGACGCCGTCTGGCTCGCCATCAAGGGCTCGCACACCTGCTACTACAAGGACGAGGTGCTGCTCTCATGAAACCCGTCAACCAGAAAGCCTGGTTCCTGATCCTGCCGGTGGTGCTGTGCGTCGCGTTCTCGGCGATCCTGCCGCTGATGACGGTCGTCAACTACTCGGTGCAGGACATCATCTCGCCCGAGCGCCGCGTGTTCGTCGGCACCGAGTGGTTCAAGTCGGTGATGCGCGACGATGACCTGCAGGGCGCGCTGCTGCGCCAGATCACGTTCTCGCTGTCGGTGCTGTTGGTGGAGATCCCGCTCGGCATCGGCCTGGCGCTGGCGATGCCGGCCAAGGGCTGGAAGTCGTCCGCGGTGCTGGTGCTGGTCGCGATCTCGCTGCTGATCCCGTGGAACGTGGTCGGCACGATCTGGCAGATCTACGGTCGCACCGACATCGGCCTGATGGGCGCGACGCTGGCGAAGCTCGGCATCGACTACAGCTACACCGGCAACGCGACCCACGCCTGGCTGACCGTGCTGCTGATGGACATGTGGCACTGGACGCCGCTGGTCGCGCTGCTGTGCTTCGCCGGCCTGCGCGCGATCCCCGACGCCTACTACCAGGCCGCGAGCATCGACGGTGCGAGCAAGTTCGCGGTCTTCCGCTTCATCCAGCTGCCCAAGCTGCGCGGCGTGCTGATGATCGCGGTGCTGCTGCGCTTCATGGACAGCTTCATGATCTACACCGAGCCGTTCGTGCTGACCGGCGGCGGGCCGGGCAACGCCACGACCTTCCTCAGCCAGTACCTGACGCAGAAGGCGGTCGGCCAGTTCGACCTTGGCCCAGCGGCGGCGTTCTCGCTGATCTACTTCCTGATCATCCTGCTGCTGTGTTTCATCCTCTACAACTGGATGCAGCGCGTGGGCACTGCGGACAAATCGGAGGCCGGCCATGAATGACAACCGGTTCAAGAAGCGCACGCTGTTCCTGATCGCCTACCTGGTGTTCGCGATCCTGCCGGTGTACTGGATGATCAACATGTCGTTCAAGACGAACGTCGAGATCCTGTCCACCTTCAGCCTGTTCCCGCAGACCTTCACGCTGGAGCATTACAAGACGATCTTCACCGACGAGAGCTGGTACTCGGGCTACATCAACTCGATGATCTACGTGGCGATCAACACGGTGATCTCGCTGGTGGTCGCGCTGCCGGCCGCCTACGCGTTCTCACGCTACTCGTTCCTCGGCGACAAGCACGTGTTCTTCTGGCTGCTGACCAATCGGATGACGCCGCCGGCCGTGTTCCTGCTGCCGTTCTTCCAGCTCTACACCACGCTCGGGCTGATGGACACGCACATCGCGGTGGCGCTGGCGCACCTGCTGTTCAACGTGCCGCTGGCGGTCTGGATCCTGGAAGGCTTCATGAGCGGCATCCCGCGCGAGATCGACGAGACCGCCTACATCGACGGCTATTCATTCCCGCGCTTCTTCCTCACGATCTTCATCCCGCTGATCAAGGCCGGCGTGGGCGTGGCGGCGTTCTTCTGCTTCATGTTCAGCTGGGTCGAGCTGCTGATGGCGCGGACGCTGACCAGCGTCAACGCCAAGCCGATCGTCGCGGTGATGACGCGCACCGTCAGCGCCTCCGGCATGGACTGGGGCGTGCTCGCCGCGGCCGGCGTGCTGACGATCGTGCCGGGCGCGATCGTGATCTGGTTTGTTCGCCACTACATCGCAAAAGGCTTTGCGATGGGCCGCGTCTGAGGAGGCACCGAGATGTTCGAGTGGATGGCCTGGACGCTGCCGGTGGCGGTGTTCTTCTGCAGCATCGTGCTGATGCTGATCGGCATGACCGTGTGGGAACTCAAGTCGCCCACGGTCGAGCGCAAGGGCTGGCTGCCGATCACCACCACGCGGGGCGACCGGTTGTTCATCGGCCTGCTGTCCGCCGCTTGGCTCAACCTGGCGTTCGTCGCGGTCAGCGAGAAGATGATCGTCTGGTTCGGGCTGGAGAGCGAGCCGTCGATCTGGATCAGCTTCGTCGCGTCGATGGCGTTGCTCGCGCTGATCATGCGCAAGGGCTGATCCATCATGTTTGCCAAGGCACACGGTCATCACTTCCCGGCCGGGTGTCACTTCAATCAACGGGAAGCGACCTTCAGGAGACCTCAATGAAATTGCGCATGCATGCCGTGGCCTTCGCTGCCGCCGCTCTGGCCATCGGCCAGAGCGCATGGGCCGGCGAAGCCGAAGCCAAGAAGTGGATCGACGCGGAGTTCACGCCGTCGTCGTTGAACAAGGACCAGCAGGCCGCCGAGATGAAATGGTTCATCGACGCCGCCAAGAAGCTGCAGGCCAAGGGCGTGAAGGAGATCTCGGTCGTCTCCGAGACCATCACGACCCACGAGTACGAGTCGAAGACGCTGGCCAAGGCCTTCGAGGAGATCACCGGTATCAAGGTCAAGCACGACATCATCCAGGAAGGTGACGTGGTCGAGAAGCTGCAGACGTCGATGCAGTCCGGCAAGTCGATCTACGACGGCTGGATCAGCGACTCCGACCTGATCGGCACGCACTACCGCTACGGCAAGATCCTGGCGCTGTCCGACTACATGGCCGGCGCCGGCAAGGAGTGGACGAACCCGGGCCTGGACCTGAAGGACTTCATCGGCACCAGCTTCACGACCGCGCCGGACAAGAAGCTCTATCAGTTGCCCGACCAGCAGTTCGCGAACCTGTACTGGTTCCGCGCCGACCTGTTCGCCCGCCAGGACCTGAAGGACAAGTTCAAGGCCAAGTACGGCTACGACCTGGGCGTGCCGCTGAACTGGAGCGCCTACGAAGACATCGCCGCGTTCTTCAGCGAGGACGTGAAGACGATCGACGGCAAGCCGGTCTACGGCCACATGGACTACGGCAAGAAGGACCCGTCGCTCGGCTGGCGCTTCACCGACGCGTGGCTGTCGATGGCGGGCACCGCTGACGTGGGCATCCCGAACGGCATGCCGGTCGACGAATGGGGCATCCGCGTCGGCGCAGACAAGTGCACGCCGGTCGGCGCCTCGGTTTCGCGCGGTGGCGCGACCAACTCGCCGGCCGCCGTCTACGCGCTGACCAAGTACGTCGACTGGATGAAGAAGTACGCGCCGAAGGAAGCCTCGGGCATGACCTTCGGCGAGGCCGGCCCGGTGCCGGCGCAGGGCCAGATCGCGCAGCAGATCTTCTGGTACACCGCCTTCACCGCCGACATGGTCAAGCCCGGCCTGCCGGTCGTGAACGCCGACGGCACGCCGAAGTGGCGCATGGCGCCCGGCCCGAACGGCCCCTACTGGAAGCAGGGCATGCAGAACGGCTACCAGGACGTCGGCTCCTGGACCTTCTTCAAGGACCACGACGCCAACAAGACGGCCGCGGCCTGGCTGTACGCGCAGTTCGTGACCAGCAAGACGGTCTCGGCGAAGAAGTCGGTCGTCGGGCTGACCTTCATCCGCGAGAGCGACATCCAGCACGAGTACTTCACCAAGAACGCCAACAAGTACGGCGGCCTGATCGAGTTCTACCGCAGCCCGGCGCGCGTGGCCTGGACGCCGACCGGCACCAACGTGCCCGACTACCCGAAGCTCGCGCAGCTGTGGTGGAAGAACGTGGCGGTGGCGGTGACCGGCGAGAAGACCCCGCAGGCCGCGATGGACAACCTGGCCGAGGAAATGGACCAGGTCATGGCACGGCTCGAACGGGCCGGCATGGCCCACTGCGCGCCGAAGCTGAACCCGAAGGGCGACCCGAACAAGTACCTGTCGGACAAGGGCGCGCCGTGGAAGAAGCTGGCGAACGAGAAGCCGAAGGGCGAGACGATCGCGTACGACACGCTGCTGAACGCCTGGAAGGCCGGCAAGGTGCGCTGATCGCCACGCGGTGACGAGGCAGCGATCCGCGGCCTCGAGAACCGAAACGCCCTCGATGCGACTCGCACCGAGGGCGTTTTTCTTCGTCCGGGTTCGCGCGTCAGGCGGACGCTTTGGCCCGCTTGCGCGCCGGCGGCTGCGCGACCGGCCACGAGCGCATCGCCATCTCGACGCTGCCGAGCAGGCTCTCGCGGCTCGCGCCGTCCTTGGCCTGCATCGACATGCCCTGGTAGATGGTCGCGTAGAAGCTCGCGAGTGCCCCGGCATCGGTGCCGGCCGGCAGTTCGCCCTCGTCGATGCCGCGCTGGATGCGCGCCTGCATGGCGGCGACGCCGAGCGCGCGGCGCTTCACCAGCGCCTTCTGGATGTGCTCGGCCGCGACCGAGCAATTGGTCGTTGCCATCACCATCATGCAGCCGAGCGGGTGGCAGGCTTGCGTGAGTTCCGCGGCGGCTTCTTCGAGCAGGCGCTGGACGGCGCCGCGGGCGGTCGGCTCCTCGTCGAGCGCGCGCTGGCCGAAGCCGCCGGGGCCGTTGCCATAGCGCTCGATCGCCTCCATGAACAGGTGCGCCTTGTCGCCGAACGCGGTGTACAGGCTGGGCGGCGTGATGCCCATCGCGGCGGTCAGGTCGCTGATCGACGCGGCCTCGTAGCCGTGCTCCCAGAACACGTGCATCGCCTTGTCGAGCGCGGTGTCGCGATCGAAGGAAAGTGGGCGCCCGCGGGGCTTGGCGGGTGCCGGCGCGGCGGCTGCGGAACAGGCTGCCGTTGTCTCTGAAGTCTTTTTCATATCGATCGCTATTAAATCCTTGACGAACTTGTCTGCGATGGCTACATTGTGCCACATGCCGTAGCGTTCACTACGAAATATCTGACCTCGGCCCCGGGGTTTCGTTCCCCAGCAAATGAGCCGCCGAAACAGCCTTCGGCGAGTCCGGGCGAAGCCTTGCCGGGTCTCGGACGACCGTGTGAACGCCCGCGGGAAATGCCACTGAAACATCGAAGGAATCCACCATGTCGAACCCCAAGCACATCACGCCGCCGACCCGCCGCGGCCTCTGGGTGGCCGGCACCACGCTGACCGCGCTGACCGCCATCGCGACCGCCGTGTTCAGCCTGCGCACCACCAGCGCCGAGGCCTCGCCGGCGGCCGCCGCGCCGGTCATCGCGGTCTCGGTCGCGACTGTCGTGAAGAGCGACGTCGCGACCTGGGACGAGTTCTCGGGCCGGCTCGAAGCCGTGGAGCGCGTCGACATCCGCTCGCGCGTCGCCGGCACGGTACAGGCCGTCCACTTTCGCGAAGGCGCGCTGGTGAAGAAGGGAGACTTGCTGCTGACGATCGACCCCGCGCCGTACGCCGCCGACGTGGAACGCGCCGAAGCGCAGGTCGCCGCCGCGCAGGCGCGCCAGTCGTACACCAGGAGCGAGTACGAGCGCGCCCAGCGCCTGCTCGACGAGCGCGCGATCGCGCAGCGCGAGGCCGACGAGCGCATCAACGCGCAACGCGAGGCCGATGCCAACCTGCGCGCCGCGCAAGCCGCGCTGCAGACCGCGCGCCTGAGCCTGGGCTACACGCAGATGCGCGCGCCGGTCGCGGGCCGAGTCGGGCGGCTGGAGATCACGGTCGGCAACCTGGTCGCCGCCGGCCCGGGCGCGCCGGTGCTGACGACGCTCGTCTCGGTCAGCCCGATCTACGCGAGCTTCGATGCAGACGAGCAGATCGTCGCCCGGGCGCTGAAAGACCTCCCGCCCGGCTCCAGCGCCCGCGCGCAACTCGGCAAGATCCCCGTTCAGATGGGCACGGCCGGCACCGCCGACACACCGTTCACCGGCCAGCTGCAACTCGTCGACAACCAGGTCGACGCCAAGAGCGGCACGGTGCGCGTGCGCGCGGTGTTCGACAACGCCGACGGCACGTTGATGCCCGGCCAGTTCGCGAAGCTGCGCATGGGCCAGGTCAAGCGAACGGAGGCGCTGCTGGTCAACGAGCGCGCGGTCGGCACCGACCAGAACAAGAAGTACGTGATGGTGGTCGGCAACGACAACAAGGCGGCGTATCGCGAGGTGACCCTCGGCTCGCACGTCGACGGCCTGCGCATCGTGACCTCCGGCCTGCAGCCGCAGGAGCGGGTGATCGTCAACGGCCTGCAGCGCGTGCGCCCGGGTGCGGTGGTCGCGCCGCAGAACGTCGAGATGCAGACCCAGGCCGACGCGCCGCGCAACGCCGCGCCGCGTTCATAACCCCAAGAAGCTCGTCATGAACCTCTCCAGATTCTTCATCGACCGGCCGATCTTCGCCGGCGTGCTGTCGCTGCTGATCTTCCTCGGCGGCCTGATCGCGGTGCGCGGGCTGCCGATCTCGGAATACCCGGACGTCGTGCCGCCCTCGATCGTCGTGCGCGCGACCTACCCGGGCGCGAACCCGAAGGTGATCGCCGAGACCGTCGCCACGCCGATCGAGGAGCAGATCAACGGCGTCGAAGGCATGCTCTACATGAGCAGCCAGGCCACGACCGACGGCCTGATGACGCTGACCGTCACCTTCAAGCTCGGCACCGACCCCGACAAGGCGCAGCAGCTGGTGCAGAACCGCGTCGCCCGCGCCGAGCCCCGGCTGCCCGAGGAAGTGCGGCGGCTCGGCATCACCACCGTCAAGAGCAGCGTGGACCTGACGATGGTCGTGCACCTGCTGTCGCCGAACGGCCGCTACGACATGACCTACCTGCGCAACTACGCGGTGCTCAACGTCAAGGACCGGCTCGCGCGCGTGCCGGGTGTCGGCGACGTGCAGCTGTTCGGCTCGGGCGACTACTCGATGCGCGTCTGGCTCGATCCGCAGAAGGTCGCGAACCGCGGCCTGTCGGCGAGCGACGTGGTCACCGCGATCCGCCAACAGAACATCCAGGCCGCCGCCGGCGTGATCGGCGCGTCGCCGGGGCTGCAGGGCATCGACGTGCAGCTCTCGGTCAACGCGCAGGGCCGGTTGAGCAACGAAGAAGAGTTCGGCGAGATCATCGTCAAGACCGGTGCCGATGGCGCCGTGACCCGGCTGCGCGACATCGCCCGCATCGAGCTCGGCGCGGCCGACTACTCGCTGCGCTCGCTGCTCGACAACCAGGACGCCGTCGCGGTGCCGATCTTCGCGGCGCCCGGTTCCAACGCCATCGCGATCAGCAACGGCGTGCGCGCGACCATGGAAGACGTCAAGAAGGCGATGCCCGAGGGCGTGAGCTACGAGATCGTCTACGACCCGACCCAGTTCGTGCGCGCGTCGATCGAGTCGGTCGTGCACACACTGCTCGAAGCGATCGCGCTCGTCGTGCTGGTCGTGATCCTGTTCCTGCAGACCTGGCGCGCGTCGATCATCCCGCTGCTGGCGGTGCCGGTCGCGGTGGTCGGCACGTTCGCGGTGATGAGCGTGTTCGGCTTCTCGATCAACGCGCTGAGCCTGTTCGGGCTGGTGCTGGCGATCGGCATCGTCGTCGACGACGCGATCGTCGTGGTCGAGAACGTCGAGCGCAACATCGAGGGAGGGCTGACGCCACGCGAGGCCACCTACCGCGCGATGCGCGAGGTCTCGGGGCCGATCATCGCGATCGCGCTGGTGCTGATCGCGGTGTTCGTGCCGCTGGCGTTCATCAGCGGGCTGACCGGCCAGTTTTACCGCCAGTTCGCGCTGACGATCGCGATCTCGACCGTGATCTCGGCGATCAACTCGCTGACGCTGTCGCCGGCCCTGGCCGCGCTGCTGCTGAAGAGCCACGACGCGCCGAAGGATGCGCTGACGCGCGGCATGGACCGCGTGCTGGGCCGCTTCTTCCGCGCCTTCAACCGCGTGTTCCAGCGCGGCTCCAATGCGTACAGCGGTGGCGTGAAGACCGCGATTTCACGCAAGGCGCTGATGCTGGCGGTCTACGCGGTGCTGGCGGTCGCGACCGTCGGCGTGTTCAAGCTGGTGCCGCACGGCTTCGTGCCGGCGCAGGACAAGCAGTACCTGATCGGCTTCGCGCAGCTGCCCGACGGCGCGACGCTCGACCGCACCGAAGAGGTCATTCGCCGCATGAACGGCATCGTGACCAAGCAGGCCGGCGTCGAGCATGCGATCGCGTTCCCGGGGCTGTCGATCAACGGGTTCACGAACAGCTCGAACTCCGGGATCGTGTTCGTCTCGCTGAAGGACTTCGACCAGCGCAAATCGAAGGACCTGTCGGCCGGCGCGATCGCGCAAAGCCTGAACGGCCAGTTCGGCCAGATCCAGGACGCGTTCATCGCGATCTTCCCGCCGCCGCCGGTGCAGGGCCTGGGCACGACCGGTGGCTTCAAGCTGCAGCTGGAAGACCGCGCGTCGCTCGGCTTCGACGCGCTCGACGCGGCGCAGAAGGCGTTCATGGCCAAGGCGTATCAGACGCCCGAGCTGGCCGGCATGTTCTCGAGCTGGCAGGTCAACGTGCCGCAGCTCTACGCCGACATCGACCGCACCAAGGCGCGCCAGCTCGGCGTGGCGGTGACGGACGTGTTCGACACGATGCAGATCTACCTCGGCAGCCTGTACGCGAACGACTTCAACAAGTTCGGCCGCACGTACTCGGTGCGGGTGCAGGCCGACGCGGCCTACCGCGCGCGGGCCGAGGACATCGGCGCGCTGAAGGTGCGCTCGGCGAGCGGCGAGATGGTGCCGCTGTCGGCGCTGATGAAGGTCACGCCGACCTTCGGCCCGGAGCGCGCGATGCGTTACAACGGCTTCCTGACCGCCGACATCAACGGCGGCCCGGCCCCGGGCTTCTCGTCCGGCGAGGCGCAGGACGCGGTTCGGCGCATCGCCGCCGAGACGCTGCCGCCCGGCATCGCGTACGAGTGGACCGACCTGACCTACCAGGAGATCCTCGCCGGCAACTCGGCGTCGCTGGTGTTCGCGGTCGCGATCCTGCTGGTGTTTCTGGTGCTCGCCGCGCAGTACGAGAGCCTGACGCTGCCGCTCGCGATCCTGCTGATCGTGCCGATGGGCCTGCTCGCCGCGATGACCGGCGTATGGCTGACCGACGGCGACAACAACGTGTTCACGCAGATCGGCCTGATGGTGCTGGTCGGGCTGAGTGCGAAGAACGCGATCCTGATCGTCGAGTTCGCACGCGAGCTGGAGTTCGCCGGGCGCACGCCGGTGCAGGCCGCGATCGAGGCAAGCCGGCTGCGCCTGCGGCCGATCCTGATGACCTCGATGGCGTTCTTTCCAGCACATTGGGATCCTAAGCTTAGAATTCCACGTGGACAAGTTGT
>JADMIO010690376.1_pt1 | contig 24630 bp, 26 predicted proteins | sample 8958161 | NCBI WGS metagenome assembly JADMIO01 (sample SAMN16585339, study PRJNA669376) | soil metagenome | isolation source: Crop rotation soil | place: USA: Cullars Rotation, Alabama | collected 2011
CGAGCTGTTACATCGCGAGTTTTAATCGGCCGAATCTCACGTATCGTGTCGTGCCGAAATCGAAGCCTTACGAGCAGGTGCTGGCGTTTGTGAAAGCGCGACCTAACGAGAGCGGGATCGTTTATTGTCAAAGCCGCAAATCCGCCGAGAGCGTTGCGGAGCGATTGAGCCGCGACGGTGTGCTCGCGAAACCGTATCACGCGGGTTTGAGCGCAGAGGAGCGCGCGAAGAATCAGGAACTTTTTTTGCGCGATGAAGCGCGTGTGATTTGCGCGACGATCGCCTTTGGCATGGGCATCAACAAGCCAAACGTCCGCTATGTGATTCATCACGATTTGCCGAAAAATGTCGAGGGCTACTACCAGGAAACGGGGCGTGCTGGGCGCGATGGATTGCCGAGCGAATGCCTCTTGCTTTACAGCCCCGGCGATGTCGCGAAGCAGATCGGTTTCATCGAGGAAAAACCTAACCAGGTCGAGCAGCAGGTCGCGCGCGAACAGCTTCAGCAGATCGTGCATTACGCGGAAACTTCGCGCTGCCGGCGCGTGGAATTGCTGCATTATTTCGGCGAGGATTGGCCGGAAGGCCAGTGCGAGGGATGCGACAACTGTTTAACGCCGCGTGAAACATTCGACGGCACGCTCGCCACGCAAAAACTGCTCTCGTGTGTCTATCGCGTGAAACAAAAAACCGGGTTCACTTTCGGACTCAATCATGCGATTGAAGTCCTCACCGGCGCGGACAATGAAAACATCCGCCGCTGGCGGCACCACGAAGTTTCCGCCTACGGCATCGGCAAAGAAATGAAGCGCAGTGAGTGGGCGGCCATTGGGCGCGAGTTGATCCGGCTTGGTTTGCTCAGCCAGTCGTCCGACAAATTTGTCACCGTGGATGTCACGCGCGAGGGCTTCGACGCGCTCAAAGAACGCCGTGCGATCACGCTGACCAAACCGGTCATCATTTCCGAAGAAGAAAAAAGGACGCGTCCACAGCGCGGCGAGATCGAGTGCGACGAAATTCTTTTCGATCGTTTACGCAAGCTGAGACGTCAGCTCGCCGACGAGCGCGATGTCCCGGCTTACATTATTTTTTCCGACGTCGCCTTGCGAGAGATGGCGCGGCAGCTTCCAAAAAACCAAGCCGAATTCGCGCGCATCTCCGGTGTCGGAAAACAGAAACTTCAGGAGTTCGCCAAAGTTTTCGTCGCAGAAATCGCTGATTATCTGCGCGTGAAGGAACCGGAATCTTGAGCGGGTTGTTTTGAAACAAGTCCGGGCAAGGCTACTGATACGTCCCCGCTGCCTCGCAGCACCGAAACAAGGACAACGATATGTCGCTCGGAACCATTCTTCTAATCATCCTCATCTTGATCTTGGTCGGAGCGTTGCCCACATGGCCGCATTCGCGCGGCTGGGGCTACTATCCAAGCGGTGGACTGGGCTTGGTCGTCCTGATCATCATCATTTTGGTTTTGATGGGACGGATCTAGCTGACTGGTTGCTATCAGCATTCGGCTCTCGCGAAGCGTGGTGACCACACACTAGCGCAGCTGACCGACAGTTGCACTCTCAGAAAGGGTTGTCTCCGCAATAGTAATCGTCCGTTTTTCTAAATTGTCTGTTGTCATCAAATGTCTTGTTTGGACCTGCGGAGCGAACCAAGATCGCATTACCAGAAAAGTAGATCATATAGGGAGTTCCCCATTGGTCTAAAAAGTCTCCGTCTGCCCTTACCTTTCGTGGGCTTAAGTTGAGGAAGAAGATTCTTCTTGGGTTTTGTCCAAGCAGCGCATGGAAAATATCGCGGTTGCTGCCAGATGGGTAAGAACCATACTCCTCTTTGAACTCTCGAAGCGCCACGATGATTGATGCTAAATCAGTGTCGATTCCGGGAACGCGCTCATCATTGGTGGAACGAACGGACCTGAGAAATACCGTCAGCAATACACCGGCCAAAATTAAAACCACTACCGAGAGAATTTTTGCCATCGTGCTTTCAAACAGCGGTTAGCAATAAAAAGGAGATTAGTAAGCCATTCAATCCATTATGCGATGCGAGACGCTCAGCCTGTCGCAACTGTGCTTCGATGCTCCAATTTCCCATCCAACTAAAACTTGTCGCTGCCGATACGCGCACCTAGCCTTGCGCGAAACGATTTTTTTCCGCACATGCCGACTGGTTTTCTCGCTCTCATCCTCCACGCGCATCTGCCTTACGTGCGGCATCCGGAGTATGAGGAATTTCTGGAGGAGGACTGGCTCTACGAGGCAATCACGGAGACGTATCTGCCGCTGTTGCAGACGTTTTGGAGGCTGGCGGATGAAAATGTGCCGTTCCGCGTCACGATGTCGCTCACGCCGACGCTTTGCTCGATGCTGCGCGACCCGCTGCTCCAAGATCGCTATGTGCGCTACATCGAGCGCGCGATTTCGCTGGCGGAAAAAGAGGTGGATCGCACGCAGCACGACTCGCGGCTGAACGAGTTGGCGCGGATGTATCTGGAGCGCTTCACGACGTGCCGGAATCTTTACGTGGATGGCTGGAAGCGCGACCTCATCGCGCCGTTTCGAGAACTCCAAGAGCGTGGCCATGTGGAAATCATCACGTGCGGCGCGACGCATGGGTTTTTGCCGTTGATGGCAAATTTTCCCGAAGCGGTGCGCGCGCAGATTTTCATCGCGCGTGATTTTCACCGCGAATGTTTTGGGTGCGATCCGGTCGGCATCTGGCTGCCGGAATGCGGCTATTTTCAGGGGCTCGAAAGTGTTTTACAAGAGGCAAACATCCGTTGGTTCGTGATGGATTCGCACGGGCTGATGTTTGGGAATCCGCGACCGCGATTTGCGATTTATGCGCCGGTTTTCACGCCCGCTGGCGTGGCCGTTTTCGCGCGAGATCGCGAAAGCTCGCGCCAGGTCTGGAGCGCCGAGCATGGCTATCCGGGCGACCCGGCGTATCGCGATTTTTACCGCGACATCGGGATGGATCTTTCGATGGATTATTTGCGCCCGTTTTTGCCGCGCGATGAAGTGCGGAAATTTACCGGCATCAAATATCACCGCATCACCGGGCGCGGGCAGCAGGACAAGGATGTTTACAATCGTGGCTGGGCGATGGGCGCGGCGGATCATCACGCGTGGGATTTCATGGTGAACCGGCAGAACCAAATCAATAATCTCAAAGGCAACATGGCGCTCGATCCGGTGGTCGTGAGTCCGTTCGATGCGGAGCTGTTCGGGCATTGGTGGTTTGAGGGACCGGAGTTTTTGAACCTGTTCATCCGCAAGGCCGTTTTCGATCAAAAGGACTTTTTTTTAACCACACCCGCGCGCTATCTCGCCGAGCATCAGACGCTGCAAATGGTCGTCCCGAGCGCATCGAGTTGGGGTCACAAAGGCTATTGGGAAGTTTGGCTCGATGACAGCAACTCGTGGATTTATCCGCATCTTCACGCCGCCGCGCGCCGCATGACGGAGCTCGCGCGCGAGCACGCGAGCACAGCGTCCGAGACGATGGATCGCGCGCTCAAACAGCTCGCGCGCGAGTTATTGCTGGCGCAGTCGAGCGACTGGGCATTTTTGATGAAAACCGGCACGGCGAAAAATTACGCCGCGAAGCGGACGAAAGATCACATCCTGCGTTTCACGCGGCTCTACGATCAGATCCGCTGCAAGGACATTGACGAAGAGTTTTTGAAAAACTGCGAATGGCGCGACAACATTTTCCCGAACCTGAACTGGCGATATTACGCGTGATACAGTCGCTGCGCGGGCGCGTTCTCCAAAGCTGTCATCCTGAGCGCAGCGAAGGATCTCTTGTCATTTCTGGCTTCGTTAGGCTAGCGGTGTTGAACAGAACCAGAAATGACAAGAGATCCTTCGCTACGCTCAGGATGACAGCAACCGAAACCTACGCGTATGATCTCACGCACCGCATCATCCTCCTGTTGTTCGTTTTAGTTTTGAGTTTTTGCCTTTGCGCAAACGCGCAGGAAGAGGAACCGTCGCCAGCTCCATCCGCCTCGCCGGTGCCCGGGAAAAAAACCACCGGCGTGAAGCTCCAGTTCCTGCCGCCGCCGATGGAAGGCGCGTTCTCGTTAGGCATCTACGATAAAAGCGGGAAGCTTGTCCGCACGCTGCACCGCGAGGCAAAGATGGATGAATTCGGCATTGCACTTAATGGCCTTATTACGCACTGGGACGGAAAGGATGACAGCGGCGCTCAGATGCCGGCAGGCAAATATTTCGCGCGCGGTTTCTGCGTCGGAGACGAGGTAAAAACCAAACGCGAAAATTTTTCGCTCAATGATTCCGCATCAAATGAAAAATCAGTGCCAAGTCCCAAACCGGTGCCGGCGGATTCCATGGCCAGCGCAACGCCTAACGAGGAGCAGCCTGCTTCAGGGGCAGCTACTTCGCCAAGTCAGCCTGTGGACTCGCCAAAGCCAGCAGGCATAGCGCCGCCAGCCGCAAGCGACACGTTCGACGCAGTGAAGAACAAGCTCAAAATGCCTGATGGCAGGCCATTCACGCCGGAGGAAAAAATAAAGCTCAAGCTGGTGGCAAATCCGCTCAACCAGGATAAGCCGGGTTCGGCGGAAGTCGCGGCGGGTATTGATGAAAAAGGCAGCTTTTTGAAAACTGCCGATGGCCTTTTTCTCAAGCGCGTGAGCGACACGCCGCATTTGAAATGGGCGGTCATCGCGCGCAGCGCCGCGCAGCCCAGCTTGCTTGTGCTTTTTCAAAGCGACGGCGCAATAGTCGAGGAGATTACAATTTCAAAACTCGCGAACATGATGGCCTTTGACTGCGGAGATTTCGATTACGATCCGGCACGGGTGAAGTAGTGGCTGCGAGGCAACCTGGCGAGACAGCCAAACTTCTCGACAGCGCGAATTTTCTTTCGCTACCTCTGCTCGCATGGCCATTCCTCTCGAAGATAATTTCGCCGACATTCTCGGCAAAGCCCAACGCGGGTTGAAGCTCTCCGACAGCGCGCTTTCGTCAAAATCCGGCGTCAGTGTCGAGACGCTGGAACGCTTGCGCGCCGGGGATTTCGATGCGGCTGCAGCGGGGCGAATAGCCACAGCGCTCGGGTTAAACCCAACGGCGCTCGTCGCATGCGGCGAAAACGCGTGGCAACCGAAGGAAATTGATCTCGTGGAGTTCAACGGTCTCGCACAATTCAACACGCCTTTCGACAGCATGACGGTCAACTCATATCTCGTCTGGGACGAGGAGACAAAACAAGCCGTTGCCTTCGACACCGGATCGGATTGCACTGACATGATTGAAGGGCTGCGCCAGCATGGATTGACGCTCGATTTTATCCTGCTCACACACACACACGGCGATCATGTCTTTGATCTCGACCGGCTGAAATCGGTCACCGAAGCACCCGCGTTTGTCTCCTCGCGCGAGCCGCTGGAGGGCGCGGAGCCATTCGAAGAAGGGCGCACGTTTGAAGCGGGAAATTTAATAATCGAAACCCGCCTGACATGGGGACACTCACGCGGTGGAATAACGTATGTCGTCCACGGCCTCGCGCGTCCTGTGGCGATTGTGGGCGACTCGCTTTTCGCCGGCTCCATGGGCGGCGGGATGATTTCGTATGAGGAGGCGCTGAAAAATAATCGCGAGAAAATTTTAACGCTGCCGGATGAGACGATCATCTGTCCGGGGCATGGACCGATGACCACGGTCGGCGAGGAAAAAACACACAACCCGCTTTTCGCGCAGGGCTAAGCGGCGAACGCGCTGGCCTTTGCGTCTGCTCGCTACGGCAAGTTTTCCATGAACGTTTACGAATCCGAGCGCCTGCTGAACGAATACCTGCTCTTTCACTACGGCGCGCTGCCCGACATTCTGCCGTGGGATTTCGGGCCGCGCGACTCGATCGGTTTTCCCGTCCACTGCGTGCGCGAATGCCTCGACGTGGCAATGCTGCCCGAGCAAGCGCGTGCTCTCGATCTTGGCTGTGCGGTCGGACGTTCAAGCTTCGAACTGGCGCGGTTTTGCACAGAGGTCATCGGCATTGATATGTCGCAGGCGTTCATCCGCGCCGCGGCGCATCTCAAGCGCGCTGGGCATCTCGGCTTCGACCGTGTGGAGGAAGGCACGGTCACCACGCGCTGCATGGCGGAAGTGCCGCACAATGTGGATCGCTCGCGCGTGCATTTTGAGGTCGGTGACGCGATGCGGCTTCGTTCCTCGTTAGGCGATTTTGATGTAGTGTTCGTTGCAAACCTGCTCTGCCGCCTCGAAGACCCGGCCATGCTTTTGGCGAAATTGCCGCATCTTGTCCGCTCGCACGGGCAGCTCATCATCACTTCTCCCTACACATGGACGCGCGAATTTACTCCGAGTGCGAAGTGGCTTGGCGGCTACGAACGCGAGGGCGAGCAGTTCGATAGTTTTACCGCGATCCAGCAAATACTGGCGCCACATTTTCGGCTGTTGCGCACGCGCGATTTGCCGTTTCTCATTCGCGAGCATGCGCGCAAATACCAGTGGAGCGTCGCGCACGCCAGCATCTGGCTGCGCGAAGGATAGGACGTTTTTTCAAATCAGTAGACGACAATCAACTGGCTGCGCAACTGATTAATGATGATGGCACGCAGCCTCTTCGTCATGCGCGACGCCGTGCTGGTGAGAATGCGCATGTGCATCGGCGACTGGTTTGCTTTTGTGATGCAAAATGAAAAGCCAGCTGCCAATCAGGATGGCGACGAGGTTCAACCATGTCGTGTAATTCCATTGGAACGCATCGTGCATCATGGCCATCGCCCCGTTAGGCATGTCCTCACTATGCGGGATTAAGCCACAGGCAGCGAAGAGCAAGTCCACCGAAATCCCGGCGATGACCATCGAAAGAAACAGCACAAGCGTGATTCGAAACGCTGCGTGCCCACCAAAATATTTGCGATAAATGACGATCAGCGGAAACGCAATCAAGTCCGCATAAATAAAGGAAATTACGCCGCCAAATGAAATGCCGTGTGACCAGAGGATGCTCGCGAGCGGAATATTCGCGCACGAGCAAAGGAATGAAGCCGAGGCGATGATCGGGCCGACAATTGCGTTTTCAATGAGCCGCAGCGGCGCGGGGCCGGTTTTTAAAAACACCACTTCCCACCAATGCGCAGGCACGAGCGTGGCGAGAAAACCGGCGATTAAAAAACCGATCAGCATTTCCTTCCAAAGCATTTGCCAGTCGTGGAAAAACGCGTTCGCCACGCGGTACCGCGCGGGCTCCGTCAGTCGCTCCATGTCGTGCGCGTTTTCTGTTTCGCCGTGACAACAGGACGAGGCGGCTGGCTTTTCATTTTCCTCATCTCCACAGCAGCCGTGACCGGAAGCCGGCGCTGTGCCTTGCGCGTGAGCACGCGCCTCACGCTCGACATCGCGTCCGGCGAGCATTCGCGCGAGCGCCCACATCACGCCGATCAAAATGAACGCGCCGACAAACTCCGCGAGCACGAATCGCCAGCCCATGAGTGTCCAGAGCATCGCGCCGAGCTCGACGACCAGATTCGTCGAGGCAAACATGAACGCGAGCACTGGCACGAGCGCCGCACCCTTTTGCAGTGCGCTGCGCCCCGCCGCCGCAGCCGCATACGAGCACGACGAACTCGCCGCGCCGAGGCCGGTGGCAATCGCAACTTCGCGCAAACCAGCGCGCCCAAAAGCGCGCAACATTTGCTCTTTGCTGACGAAAACTTGCAAGGCCGCCGAGATGCCAAAGCCGAGCACTAGCGCCCAAAGCGTCGCCCAAGCCATCGCCGCCGCCTGGTAAAAACTCATCCAAATCGCGTGCATCAGTTTTTAATCGGCATCCGTCGCGTCGCTTCCAAAAACTTGCAGCACCAGCGGGATGGTCGTTACGACCCCGACAGCAAATAGCGTCCAACCGACGGCGTGGCGTTGCTCGGCGCTGAGTTTTTCACACAGCAAAAGCGCGATGCCCGCACCGAGCGCCGCGCGCGTGCTGGCGATGAGGCCAAGCTGCGGGAATGTAAGTGGGTGACGTTTCATGGATTGTTGTTCTCCAGAATTGAAATCTACCGAGCCGTGTCCACGCTGCAATCTGGCTGTTCTCGATCGTTGCAACTTGTAGGGCGGCGATTTTCGATGCCGTCATTTCTAAATGGCGGCCAAAATGGCCACCCTACAATTTTCAATTCGCGAAAACTCATTCCTTTCGCACTGCGCGCACTTCGATCTGATTGTTGGTGACGCGAGTTTCGAAAAGCGGCTCCGCGCATGTTGCCGGGCCGTCAATAACGCTGCCATCCGCGAGCGCAAAGCGCGAGCCGTGCCACGGGCATACGACGGTGTCGCCTTCGAATTTTCCCTCCGAGAGCGGTCCGCCGAGATGCGAGCATTTTTCGCCGATCGCAAAAATGCGTCCGTTGCGTTTTGCCAGCAAAATCCGCACGCCGTCTGTCTCCACGCGCCGGAGCTGCGCTTCCGCGAGTTCGGTCTCAGGCAGCACGGCTGTCCACTCTTTTGGCCCGCCGCGCTGCGCGTGATCCACGCCGATTTTTTGCTCATAAACGAGCATGCCGCCGAGCCACGCGGAGACCATCACTGTCGCAAAACCCAAAAAACCAGTTGTGATCGCGCCCTCGCGCTCATCTTCATCGGCGCTGCGGCGTTGTAACCAAGAGGTGAGGTAAAGACCAGTCGCGGCGATGTTGAGCAACGCGTGGACCGCTCCGATCCGCCGCGCCGCACGGCCCGTGTGCCGCCAATCCGCCATCCCGCTAAGCGCCGCGCCAACCGCTCCGATCAAGCCAATGCCGACACACGCATCCGCGCCTGCGGAATATTTTGTGTCGCCGGTGATCGCCTCGTATGCATCAAGCGCCGCCGCCGCAGTCCACGCGCCGACTGGCACGTCGGTGATCGCCGGATGCAGCGGATGGCCGAGCCACGTGCCGTGGAGAAAATTGCGCGCCGGCTGTCCTGCCGGCTCCAGCACGGAATCGGCGACGGTTTCCAACACGTTTTCCGCCGGCTCCAGCCAGTCCTGTTTTTTGATCAACTGTGCGACTTTCGATGAATTCATACTTTCTAAATCGCGAGGCTGTTGCCGTTCGTTCGTTGGCATTCTTGAACAACACGCGCGCCGCCGCCGAGACGGTTTAGAATTTAAAAGCGAAATAAACCGCGCCGACAATCAACGCATAGGAGACGATGAAATTCCATTTCATCGGCGAGCGAAACAGCGCCCACGCGACGAGCGTAAACACAACGAGTGTGATGCATTCCTGCAAAACTTTGAGTTGTGTGACGTTCCATTCATTCGAGCCGAGGCGATTGGCGGGCACCTGAAAAATGTATTCAAACAGCGCGATGCCCCAACTCGCGAGGATCACGATCCAGAGCGGCTGACCCTTGAATTTCAAATGCCCATACCACGCCAGATTCATGAACGCGTTGGAAATGGTGAGCAGCAAAATTGTTTTCATTTACCAGTCACATTCGTGCGCGTGGACGTGGTGATCGTATTGGGCACCCAGCCGCGCGTGATGTAATCGCCCAGCGTAAACGCAAGCATGATGGCCAACCACAAAATCCCCGCGAATGCCGCGAGATGCAGGATGCGGCTGCTCCATTTGATGTGCATGAAAAACAGCACGATGAGCACCGCTTTCGTGATCGCGATGGCGAGCGCGAGAAGCAGATTGAAACGACCGAGATTCACATACGCCGCGCCGGTGGTGAGTAGCAGCAGCACGAGCAGCGCGCCCCAAGTTTTGAAGTAAACTTTGGCGGGGATGATTGGCTCGGACATTTATTTGGATTTTGAAAAAGGAAAATTTTCAGCGCGCTCCGGCGAGATACAGCAGCGGGAAAAGGAACACCCAGACGATGTCCACGAAATGCCAGTAGAGGCCGGAGATTTCCAGTGGCATGTATTTTTCCTCAGTGATGCGTTGTTTAAACACCAGCAAAGCCAGCACGAGCATCAGCAGCGCGCCGATGAGCACGTGGAGCGAGTGCAATCCGGTGAGCGCAAAATAAATCCAGAAAAACATCTGCGCCTTGTGCGGCTCAGCACCCTTGAAGCGAAAATAGCGCCCCGGCACGAGATGCTCCTGCCATTCGTGAAAATACTCGCAGCCGTGCAGGACTAAAAATCCGAAGCCGAACGCGGCGGTTGCGAGCAGGAGCCAGATGGTCAGCGCGCGCTGGCCGAGCCGCATAGCGCGGACGCTCAGCGCCATCGTCAGCGAGCTGCACAATAGCACGGCGGTATCAATCGTGCCGAAAAGCACATCGAGATGATGGCTCGCGGCGGCAAAAACTTCCGGAAACGAAAACCGGTAAACCGTGTAGCCGCAAAACAGCCCGCCGAAAAACATGATTTCCGTGGCGAGGAAAATCCACATCCCGAGTAAGTCCGCGCCGTGCTGTTGCTCAATGCTCTCGAATTGCTCCGCGAGCACGCCGGGCACGAGTGGTTTTTCAACAGTCAATGCGCGCGAGTTAGCCACGGCTGGAAATTCTTTCGTTGGAAAAGAGAATGCCGGTTGCCTTTGCCTGACGGCAAATGATCACCCGCCAAGTGCGTTCCCAAACTGGAGTTTGGGAACGAGAGGTTAAAAATGGCGAGCGCGCAGTTGCACGCGTCACTTGAGGTCTAGTTCATCCCGGACTTGCTCCCAAGGAGTTCCGGGTTTGCCCGCGTTGCGCTCCACTGCGGCGCGAAGCTCCATCAGGTCTTCCATGTCTTCGAGACGTTCCTGCAGGCGGCGCACTTCCATGGCCAGGGATTCGAGTGTCGGTTTTTCGAGCGTGGCATCACTCATGGGTCATAGGCTTCCTTTCGATCTTTGACAGCATACACGCTGATCAAATCGCTTTCCAAGGTAAAGAGCACCCGGAAGCTGCCAGCTCGCAGCCGGTATTCGTGGGTTCGGGCAGTCAGCTTTTTCACGTCGCCAGCCAGGTCGTTTTGCAACGCCTCCAATCGCCAGCCGATATTGCGTCGCTGCTCCTTGGGCAATTCCCGCAACTGCTGGCGCGCTTCGTCTTTGATCTCTAGGCGGTAACGCATGGCGCCACTCTTGGGATTCAGATTGGTTCAGGCAAGCGCACGCACGTTTTAACCTCACACGGGCGCATGAAAGTTACTTCCCGTCCAAGCGACGCTCGAACTCCTCAGGAGTCACCCAATGGGCGGGATCGCGGTCAGAAATCCTGGAAATGACACGCTCCTGGTAGTTCGCATCCGCGACGTGACGGAGATGGAAAAGGTAGGCGGTTACGTTACTTTGCTCCTTTGCGGAAAGAGCGGCGATGCTCTGCTTGATTTCTTCAACACTCATGGAAGAACGATAGTCAAAACGCTGCTTTTCGGCAAGCGCGTGGGATAATGTCTACCTTTGAAAATACTCTACTTATGATCTACTTGCGGAACATCGAATGCCGCCACTATTGGCAATAGACTACGAATCACGCTTGTCCGTTCTGTGACTACAACCGTGTCGGATTTCGGATCGGCGATGACCGATGTGTAAATACTCTTTGCAATGTGTTGTGTTAGTAGCTGCTGAACTTCAGTAGCGCCTCGATGCTGAAGCTTGAAGATATAGGTAAAAACTCGCTCACCCTTCGGAATTTCGTCCGGCTTCGTATAGGTCGGAACTCCGACCGCGCGGGGATTTCGAGCCAAACCGACAACCTCAATTGTATCGCTACTAACATCAACCAAGGAATAACCGTGGGCGAAGAAGGTTTTCTCGATAAGCTCAATAGCTTTGTCCCGGCTAACTGGAGTATCGACAGCCAAGTTCACTAGTCCTTGAACAGTGAGATCGGAGATAATCTTCTTGTCGGTTAGCCGCTGATAGAGGTCAACAACTTCGCGAACGTCCGAATTGCGAAATGCGAGTGTAATCTCATCATCGGCGGATGCGGTAACAACGCTCGCGAACACGCAAACCGTAAGAAGAAGAAGAAGGAGCCGGTTCATAGTAAGTCTGGGTAGAGTCCTAGCATGAATTTAGAATGAAGTGAACACCCACGAGGCTGGCGTTTTTTCTAAACATGCACAGGCTCCTGCGGTTGCTCTTCGAGCGTCACGGCGGAGTAGTCGTAAGGTTCTTTCGTGACGATTGGCGTCTCGCCGAAATTGTGCGTCGGCGGCGGTGATGCTGTCTGCCATTCCAAGCCCGTCGCATCCCACGGGTTCGCGCTCGCGAGGCGTCCCCATTTTAAACTCCACAAAAAATAAATGAACGGCATGAGGTAGCCCACCGCGAGGATCGAAGCGCCGGCCGTGGAGAGGATGTGGAAAAATTGAAACTCCGGCGGATAGGCGTGATAGCGGCGCGGCATGCCGAGATAGCCGAGGATGAACTGCGGGAAAAACGTGAGGTTGAAGCCGATGAACGTGATCATCGCCGCGAGCTTGCCGGCGAATTCGGGATACATGCGCCCGGTGATTTTCGGCCACCAAAAATGCAGCCCGCCCATGAACGCCATCACCATCCCGCCGACCATGATGTAGTGAAAATGCGCTATGACAAAATAGGTGTCCGTGACGTGCACATCCACCGCGAGCGCGGCGAGGAAAAGCCCGGTCAGCCCGCCGATGGTAAACAGCCCAATGAACCCGAGCGCGTAAAGCATCGGCGTGTCGAAGCTGATGGAGCCTTTGTGCAGCGTGGCCGTCCAGTTGAAGACTTTGATCGCCGAGGGAATGGCTACCATGTAGCTCAAAATCGAAAATACCATCCCGGAAAATACCGACTGGCTGGAGACGAACATGTGATGTCCCCACACGACGAATCCGAGCACCGCGATGGCCATGCTGCACGCGGCGACGTATTCGTAGCCAAAAACTCGCTTTCGCGAAAAACACGGGATCAACTCGCTGACCACGCCCATTCCTGGCAGGATCATAATGTAAACCGCCGGGTGCGAGTAGAACCAGAACATGTGTTGAAACAAAATCGGATCGCCGCCGAGCCGGGGGTCGAAAATGCCAATGCCCCAAAATCGTTCCAGCGACATGAGACCTAACGTGATCGCAAGCACCGGCGTCGCCAGCACCATGATGAGGCTCGTGGCGTAGAGCGACCAGACGAACAACGGAAGTTTAAACCACGTCAAACCGGGCGCGCGCATTTTGTGCGTCGTCACCATGAAATTCATCCCGGTGATGATGGAGGAAAACCCGGCGACAAAAACACCCATCGCCATCGCGATGACGTGCCCGTTTGCATAGGTGCTGCTGTAAGGCGTGTAAAACGTCCAGCCCGTGTCCACGCCGCCGTGCACGAGCGAGTAAAGCGCCAGCCCGCCGCCCGCGATGAAGATATACCAGCTCAATAAATTGAGCCGTGGAAACGCCACATCGCGCGCGCCGATCATCAGCGGAAGCACGAAATTTCCAATCACCGCAGGAATGCTCGGCACCAAAAAAAACCATACCATCAGCACGCCGTGAATGGTGAAGAGCTTGTTATAAGTCTCACTCGTCACGAGGTCGCCCTGCGGTGTCACGAGTTCGATGCGCATCAATGCCGCCGCCGCGCTCGCGATGGCGAAAAAGAAAACCAATGCGACGAGGTAAAGAATCCCGATGCGCTTGTGATCCGTCGTCAGCAGCCAGGAGCGAACGGTCTGTTTGGCGAGATAGGACTCGAAACGATGGGTCAATGGGGCAGTCATTCGCCGATCATGTAGTAAAACGCGGCACACGAATCGCTCGCGCGGATGCTAATTTTTCACGACGGAAATTTTGTTTCTTTGAGCTCATCTTACAGCTACTGCGACGACAATTCCGCGACATGGAAATCATGGAAGAGCGCGTTGCGATGGCCGCGGTGAATGGGCTTCTCCGGGACTTTGTCCAGCCACGTGGGCCTAGGCAACCAGCCGGCAAAATCAGTGCGGTCTGCATCGCGCACCGCCCACGATGTCGCTGCACTCTGTTTGCTTCTATCAATGCTACCGAGGAGGCTTTGCGGTTTCGCCGGATCGAGTGAATGAAACACGCCGTAATAATCTGTATAAGCCGGATGTCCCCAGAGCCTCACGGAACTGCCGCTAATCCGCACCGAACCGGTCAGGTAGTTTGGAGCCGTCACAAGCGGTTGCTGTCTAGCGTAAGCGGGGCAGACGAAGGCTTTGGAAATGCGCCACTTTCCATCTGCCGCGACTGAGGAAAGGTATTTGTCCAGATATGCCGGGAGTGCTCCGGATTGTCCGGAGTAGTAACGTGGAACCACTGCTGTTGATGACGGCCCGGGAAAGTAACCATCGTGATCTGCGCAATAACCGGCTGTCGCAGTGCCGATCTGTTTCAGGTTTGTGATACAGCGGACATTATCTGCGCTCTCAAACGCAGCGCGAACCGCGGTAAAAATCAACACCGCCAATACAGCAAGCACCGAAATCACGACAAGTAACTCCACCAACGTGAAGGCCCATTGCATGCGCAGGGTCAGCCGAATTGAAAACGGTGTGCCATCAGCAATCGCTTGGGAATGCGTGTGGTATGCGCCGTCATTGTGGATCGCGCGCTGCATCAATGCGAAAAGTCCGAGAAATTACGCCATTTCGTACATCCTGCCAGCGAGCTTTCGTGTTCCTTTGAGTTGTAGGACGGCGATCTTCACTCTCTTCGGAAAAGGGCTCCCGGATTCGTATTCACGGCCAGATGGCTTTAAGCAACTCCGCGAGGCGATAGCCGGCTTTGGTTAGTTCCACCTCGACGATAGCCGCCGCGCGCTCATCGTAACCGGGCGAAAGCATGACTTTCCATTCATCATGCGCGGGATGCGAGCCCTCGGCAGGCACCGTATGGCGGTCACTCAGCGTGATTCCTTTGTAGCACTGTGAAGAAAGCTGCAGCGTATCATTGGCCCATTTTCGCGGCCAAGCTGTAACGACGCCCTGAGTTTTCCAGTCGGGTTTCGGCGGATTGTGCTCGATGAGATACGTGACAAAATCCTGATCCGCAGCTTTGTCCCGCGCCTTTTTCACGGCGATGGTATCCCAGTAGCCATGCAGTGCGGTGCTTTTGTTCAGCTTGAAATAATTCGCCCCGGCATCCTCCTGGCCTTTCTGTCCTTTGTCGGGATCAACGAACTGATCTTTTTTGTTTACGTAACTGCACCCGACATGCAGCGGCTGATGGATATCGCCAGCCAGATGCGCGAGCAGGAGCAGGGCGATGCGTGGGGTGATGTGGCTTGGATCTTTCGCGTGTGATTTTGGGTCGCGCAGAATCTCAATGCACAGTCTCATCGTGTGCACGATGTCACGCGGATTCGTGCCGGTGTTCCCGTTGACATAAGCCTTTTCCTGAAACGGCACATCGCAAAAATGGTATTTGTGATGATCGGGGTTGTGCGCGACGAAATCCTTCATTTCATCGGAGAGATATTGCTCCGGCAGCTTCGCGCGGTCTGCCCACGTGCTGGCTTTCGCCAGATCTTCACCGGGACGCAATAGCTTGCGGACTTCCGCTTCGGCGTGAGTTCCTTCTAGGTAGTGCGCGGCTACATTCCCAACTGCTTCGTGACCAGCGTTGCCATAACCCAGGGCGAAGCGGGCGGGCATAATCGCCAAAAGGAAGAGAATAAACAAGTGGCGGATCGTCTTCATAAGTTGGGACGGAAGGAACTGAACCGCAGATGGCGATCCGAGTTCAACGGATTACTGCGGCCCAAAATGGTCGTCCTATATGGTATGCGGGAGCAAATCATTTCGTATTGAGAGTAAGATGGCAGCTATCGCGTGGTTCCGTTGGCTCCGGCAGGCGCAGGAAGTGCATTCGAGAGACTTTTGATGTATTCGATGATCTGCAAAAGCTCCTCTTCGCTGATGCGGCCTTTGAAAGTAGGCATCAGATTTTCATAGCCGGCGGCGATTTGCGCCTGCGGCATTAAAATCGAGTCACGGATGTAGCGCTCATCGGCGGTGACGATTTCGCCAGTTTGCAGCGGCACCGGTTTTCCAAAAATTCCCTCCAAGTGCGGCGCGCGGATCGCATTGTTTCCGCCCGGATTTTCATGGCAGCCGCTGCATCCAAGCTGCGTAAAAAGCCGCTGCCCCGCGACGACCACCGGATCGCCGACATCGCCGGTCGAGAGCCACTTTTGATACTCGTTAGGCTCCATCACGACGACGCGGCCAATCATACCGGAATGTTTTGTCCCGCAAAACTCCGCGCAAAAAAGATGATACTCGCCAAGTCGCGTCGGTTTGAACCACTCGGTAGTGTAGCGTCCCGGCACGACGTCCTGTTTCACGCGGAATGCCGGAATGAAAAATGAATGAATCACATCCTGCGAAGTCATCGTCAGTCGCACCGACTGGCCGAGCGGGATGTGCAGTTCGTTGATTTCACGTTTGCCCTCGGAGTGTTGGAGTTTCCACATCCATTGTTTGCCCACGACCTGCACTTGGAGCGCATCGGCAGGTGGCCGCTCCATGTGGTAGTAAACCGTCGCGCCCCAGGCAAAAAGCCCGAGCGACATGAAAGTCGGGATGATCGTCCAGGTCATCTCAATGGCAAATGAACCACGCGAGGGATTGACGCGGTTTGCCTTTGAGCCGCGCCGGTATTTAATCGAAAAATAAAACAGCGGCGCAAAGACAACGAGCACGTAAAACGCGCTGATCAGCAGCAGCCCGAAATAAAGCAAATCCACCTGCCGCGCAGTCGTCGAGGCTTGGTCGGGGAAAAGCCGGAAGCGCCACATGGTTCGTTCAATTTCCTGCGCCTCGCGCGCTGCGATTGCGCCGCGCAGAAATGCCGATGAACCCAGCCATCGCCAGCACTGTCGCCGCACCGCAGGCGCGCAGCACATTCATGATCGCAAGACTGTATTTGCCAGTCAGTGGATTGTAGTGAAAACAAAGCAAAAGCAGCCGATCCACCGGCGAGCCGATTTTATTTTGCGCTGCTTCGATGAGCGCGAGCCGCAGTGCTTTCGGCTCAAAATTCACGCCGAAAAAATAGCGCGCGATTTTACCCTCCGGCGTGAGGATCACCACACCACTCGGATGCGCATATTGCCCGCTCGCGGCATCGTAGAAATAATGAAACCCGATTTCGTTTGCGATGCGTTGGATGGATTCTTCTTTACCGGTTAGAAAATGCCAGCCTGCGTCCGCGTCGGATCGTCCATAGCGGCGGAGGTAAGTCTGCTTTTTCGCCATTGCGGCGTCAGGCCCCTCATTAGGGTTGACGCTGAAATGCACCACTTCGAAATCTTTTCCGATGTCCAGCCGCAGCTCCTGCAAGCTCTCAATCAACCCATTCGAGATCGCCGTGCAAAGCATGGGACAGCCGTAATATCCCGGCACGAGCACGACCGATTTTTGTTTGCGAAAATAATCCGCCAGTGCGACCGCGCGACCGGATTCATCAACAAACGATGTGTCGAGCGAAATACGCGCGCCGAGTTTTTGATCGAAGCGAACGCTTCGTAGTTCTTCATCGGTTGCGGCATTCACGCCTAACACAGCAACGAAATAAAGCAGCGCGAAAAACAAACTACCGCCTCTCATTTTCACTCCTTTCCTGCGGGCGCTGCTGCTGGAGTTGCAGCGGCGTGACACGCTGGTTGGTCTGCGGCAGGCCGCGTTGTGAGAGCAGTTCAATGGCGCGCTCAATCGGAATGCGCACGATGCCTTTTTGCCGGTCAATCCAGCCGTAAGTTGTCAGTTCGCGATTTTGTTCGGCGCCGAATTTTTCCAAATCCACCGGCGGCGAAATTTGCAGACGCGGCAGCGGAAAATCTGCGCGCTCGGCTGCTACGGCAGGCGGTGCTTTATCTGAAACGTTGCGCTGATGATTTAAAAAACGAAGCATCCCACCGGTGAGGAGCACGGCAAAAATTCCACCGATGACCAAAATTGCCGCGATCAAAAACAATCCAACGACATCCACATCGCGGCGTTCCCACCGTCCATGCTGTTCTTGATGTGGTGATGGCGTGCTCATGTGGCGCTTGGGATCGTGGACGCGGAAACGGGAATTTTCACCAGCCGTGGATCATTGAGCGGCACGAGCGGGTGCTTTGCGAGATTGGTCAAAAACAGCGCGATCCAAAATCCGCCGATGCCGATGAACAGCGCAAAATCCAGCCAGTGCACGTGCACACCGATGTGTGCGCGATTTTCTGCAAACGACGGCATCACCAGCCAATAAACATCTAACACGTGCGCGAGCAACACGAGTCCGGCGACGCCGCAGAGCCACTCAATGCGATGTTTCAAATCGCGCGAGAGCAGCAGCACAAACGGCACAGCGAAATGAAACACACCCAGGAGGAGCGCGACCGTTTTCCATCCGCCGTAGCAGCGATGCAGATACCACGAAATTTCCTCTGGCAAATTCCCGCTCCAGATGATGAGCAGTTGCGAAAACGCCATGTAAGCCCAGAGCATCACGAAGGCGAGCAGCAGGTTGCCGAGGTGATGAAAATGCGTCGGCGTGAGCATCGCGGCGAACGGCTCGCGCTTTGCAAAAACGCGCAGCAAAATGATGCCTGACGCGAGCGCCGCGAGCACCTGGCCGACGACGATGAGGATTAAAAAGATTGTCGAATACCAGTCCGGCTCCAGCGAGAGCACGAAATCCACAAACGCAAACGTCGCGCTGAGCACATAAACGATGAGCCCCGGCGCGCTCAGTGTCCGGAGTTGGCGTGTCGGCGCGGGATCGCTCGTGCGGTCTTGCGCGTGCGAGCGACGCAACAACGCCCGCGCGAGCCAAAGCCAGATCGCAAACCAGATCATCATCCGCACGATGAAAAACGGTATGTTTAAATAGCCGTGTCGGTGTTGAAGCACAGGATCGGCTGCGACGTCTGCATGGTTTGCCCAGGCGTAAATTTGATGGAGCCCGAAGAACAACGGCACCACCAGCGCCACCATCAACGGGAGCGTCGCCAGCCCTGCCTCAAAAAAACGCCGCGTTGCAAATCCCCATCGTCCGCCGACGAGATGATGCAGCATCGTCAACCCGAAGCAGCCGAGCGCCATACCGAGCCAGAACAAATAACCCACGAGATACGAGCGAAAAAATTGTCCGCCGCCGCTTACGAGCGCACCGATGAGGCTTAATGCAGCGGCCACGCAGCCCGTTAGCAATGCGATGCGGCGTGCGCGGTTCATTGCACGGCACCTCCCGGCGATTCCGATTCGAGCTGCGCACGCGCATCCGATGGCATCTCGTTAGGCGTCGCATTCCGTGCGAGTTGGAGCGCTCGGATGTAAGCCGCGATCGCCCAGCGATCACGCGGCTCCGGAACGCGCGCGGCGTAGGAATACATCACACCGTAGCCATTCGTGATCACATCGTAAAAATGGCCAATCGGCGCGTTGCGCAACCGCTCGACATGAAACGATGGCGGCTGCGGAAAACCGCGTTGGACGATCATCCCGTTGCCCGCGCCGGTGTAGCCGTGGCAGACGGCGCAGTAGATTTCAAAACGTTCGCGCCCGCGCTCCAAAAACGCCCGCATTTCCTCGTTAGGTTTTAGTGCAATGGGCAACGCGTTAATCAGCGTGCCATCGGCTTCCCGGCCGGTGAACTCCGGCGTCATTGGCGACGCGTCGCGCGAGACGGTATGCGGCGGGAGTGGTCGCGCGGACTGGCCATTTGCAAATAGCGCTTCCTCACGCAGCGGCTTGAGGCGCGGCTGGTTATACATACCCTGGCGGCAGGCGCAGAGCGCGATCGGAGCCGCGATGGCAAAGGCGCGAGGCAAAATCAGACGCAGGAGCGAGTCCTTCATCTGCTTGCCTCCGAGATGTTTTGCGGATTCAGCGTTTGCAGAAAACGAACCACTGCTTCGCGGTCAAACAGCGGGTCGCTCGCCTCGATGCAGAGGAAAAATTTGTCGGTCGTGGCTCGCTCGAAATTTTGTGCGGAGAAAATCGGGTGATGCGGGCGTGGCAGACCGTTAAGGAAAATCATGCCAAGGATGGTGGCGATGCCGGCGCAGAGAATCGTCAACTCGAAGGTGATCGGGATGAATGCCGGGATGCTGTGGAAAGGCCGTCCGCCGATGTTCAGCGGGTAATCTTTCGCCATCGCGAACCACTCCATGAAATAGCCGCCGCTGCCACCCGCGAGCCCGCCGAGCAGGCAACAAAGCGCGACGCGGTTTTTGCGAAAACCAATTGCTTTCGCGAGTCCCTCGACGGCAAACGGCGTGTAGGCGTCCATGTCTCGGTAGCCGCGCTCATATGCCGCGCATGCGGCGGCAAGGATCGCCTCCGGTGTGTTGAACTCGGCGACGACGCCAAAGCAGATGCCGGAAATTACAGTATTCTCGTTAGGCGTCATAATTTCCCCTCCTCGTGTTCCGTCACCAACTCGCGCATCTCCGAAATCGAGATCGCCGGCAGCAGGCGCATGAACAAAAAGATCAGCGCGGCGAAAAGCCCGACCGTGCCCCAAAACGTGGCGTAATCCCATTTCGTCCCGCCATACATGCCCCACGACGATGGCACGAAATCGCGATGCAGGCTCGTGACGACAATGACATAGCGCTCCAGCCACATGCCGATGTTCACCACGATGGAAACGCACCAAAGCAGCACCATGTTGCCGCGCACGCGCTTCGCCCAGAGCGCCTGCGGGATGACGAGATTGCAGACAATCAGCAGCCAGAAGGTGAACGCATACGGACCGGCAGCGCGGTTGGCCATCATGTAGCTCTCGAATTTGTCCCCACTGAACCATGCCATGAACGCTTCCATGATGTAGCCGTAGGCGACCATCCAGCCGGTCGCGAGCATTACGTTCGCGGCATTGTTGATGTGCCGCGCGGTGATCATGTTTTCCAAGTGATAAAGCCGCCGCAGCGGAATGATCAGCGTGAGTACCATCGCGAAGCCGGAGTAGATCGCGCCTGCGACGAAGTAGGGCGGGAAAATAGTCGAGTGCCAGCCCGGCACGATGCCGACAGCAAAATCAAGCGAGACTACGCTGTGCACACTCACGACGAGCGGCGTCGCGAGCCCGGCGAGCAGCATGTAGGCTTTTTGATGCCGCGCCCAATGTTTTGTCGAGCCGCGCCAGCCTAACGAGAGAATGCCAAAAACCACCTGCTGCCAGCGATGCCGCGCGCGGTCGCGCAGCGTGGCGAGATCGGGAATCAACCCGGCATACCAGAAGATCAGCGAGATAAGAAAGTAAGTCGAAACGGCGAACACATCCCACACGAGCGGACTGCGAAACTGCGGCCAGAGGCCCATCGTATCGGGATAAGGAAACAGCCAATAAAACACCCACGGCCTGCCGAGGTGCAGCAACGGAAAAAGCCCGGCGCACGCGACGGCGAAAAGCGTCATCGCCTCGGCAAAGCGATTGATCGAGGTGCGCCACTGCTGATGCATCAACAACAGGAACGCGGAAATGAGCGTGCCCGCGTGGCCGATCCCAATCCACCAGACGAAGTTCACAATCGCAAATCCCCATGCGACCGGGATGTTGACGCCCCAAACGCCGATGCCCTTATAAAAAAGCCATGTGATCGCGAGAAAGAGCACCATCACCAGCAGAAATGCGATGCCGAAGCCCGCGATCCAGGCAAGGCGCGGCTGTCTTTGCTCCAGCACAATCGAGCCAATCTGCTCGGTGACGGAATCGTAGGTGTCGTGCTCGCCGACGAGCTTCGTCGGGTACCCGAGCGCTTCCCCCGCGTCACGGACTTTGACCTCCCGGCTGCTCATGTGTGCTGCGCCTCCGGGTTTGGATTTATCACGCGCGCGAGATAAGTCGTGCGCGGACGGGTGTTCAGTTCGTCGAGCATTCCATAGTTCAAAGGCGACTTTTTATAGCGCACAACGCGGCTGTGTGCGTCATTGAGGTCGCCGAAAATGATGGCTTCTGTCGGACAGGCCTGCGCGCACGCGGGAATGATTTCGCCATCGCGAATGCGACGATTTTCCTTTTCTGACTCAATCCGCGCGGCCTCGATGCGCTGTATGCAATAAGTGCATTTTTCCATCACACCGCGCGAGCGCACTGAGACGTTCGGATTGCGCTGCAACTTCAGACTGCGGGCGCGCTGGAACTGGTTCGCATCGTATTCCAGGAAATTAAAGCGCCGCACCTTATATGGGCAGTTGTTCGAGCAATAGCGCGTGCCGATGCAGCGGTTGTAAACTTGCAGATTAAGTCCGTCGGAATCATGCACTGTTGCTGCGACCGGACAAACCAGTTCGCACGGCGCATTCTCGCAGTGCATGCACGGCAGCGGTTGAAAGTGCATCGCGGGGTTTTCCGGTGCGCCCTCGAAGTAAGTGTCCACGCGAATCCACTGCATTTCGCGTCCACGCGCGACTTCCTCCTTGCCGACGACCGGGATGTTGTTTTCCGCCATGCAGGCGATGACACATGTGTTGCAGCCGATGCACGTGCTCAGGTCAATCGCCATCGCCCACGCGTAGTTTTTGTAAGGATGCTCCTCCGGGCGATAAAGCGTCTCGTCGCGCGCGGGTTCTTTGCCCATTTCGCGAATCACGCCGGGATTTTTTGCAAATTCTCCGAGCGTCGCCACGCGCAACAGATTACGGCCTTCGACATTGAAATGCTGCTGCGTCGTCACCAGCGGATAATGCTCGCCCGTTTTGCGTAGCTGAATGCCACCCGTCGCGTCTATCGCGTCGGATGCGCGCAGCGAATACGCATCGAAGCCGGCAACCGCGGCGATAACATGGCCGCCCGCTTTCCGTCCGTAGCCGAGGTGCAGTGTGACAGCATCATCCGCGTGCCCCGGCATGATGAACACAGGCGCGCGGAGCATGCGCTGTTTGTGCGTGAGTTCAACAACATCACCTTTTTCCAGATGCAGGCGTTCTGCCGTTTTCGGACTAATCAGCGCGGCGTTGTCCCACGTGAGTTTTGTGATTGGCTTTGGCAGCTCTTGCAGCCAAGCATTGTTGGCAAAGCATCCGTCGTAAACATTCGGATCCGGACGGAAAATAATTTCCAGTTTGCTGACATTCGATGTTTCCGTTGCGGGAATTTCCATCGGTGTTGCGCTGGGATTAATAACGTTTGGAATCGCGAGTTCAGGCGAGGCGGTGTTTGGAATCACACCGTCGCGCAAAGCCGCACGCCAGCTCGCCTCGAAATCCGGCCAGACATTTTGTTTCTGCCAAAATGCACGCACGATTTCGTAGCTCGATGAATTCGCCGCGCCGAGCATCGCGGCGACAATTTCGTGTGCCGTTTTCCCACCATACAACGGCTCGATTAAGGGCTGGATGAGTGATGTCGTGCCGTCGAATGCGCGCGCATCGCTCCAGGATTCAAGCTCGTGCGCGGCCGGTACATGCCATTCGCACAGCGTCGCGGTTTCGTTCACATGTGTGCCGAAATGGACGCGTGTTTTTACCCTCGTTAGGCGCTGCGCAAACTCGAAATCCGCGGGCGCGTCGAACATAGGATTGCCACCGAGGATGAGCAAAAGCTCGACCTTTCCCGCGCTCATATCGGTTGCCAGCTCACGCAGCGACTGGAGCTTATTCACCGGATTCACCTCGACGGGTGCGGTGTAAGTAATGGTTTTGCCGATATTGCCGAGAGCCGCGTTGATGAGATGCGCAAGATAATGCACCCGCGCCGGCTGCTCGTCGCCCGCGATGAAAATGCTCGCGCCGCGATGCGCCTTGAGATCGTCTGCGGCGGTAGAGACAAACCCAGAGTCGTAAATTCGTTCGAGCTGTTTTGACGTAACCTGCAACGCGCTGGCAAATGCTTCAGCGAACTGCCGAATGACGCTCGGTTGCACAGGCACGCGGTGATCAGCCATTGCGCCGGTAATTGTCGGCGTTGTCTCAGCGACGTAGAGGCGGTTGAAGTTTTGCACGCCTTCGGCAATGCGGCGACGATTGGTGAAATCGCGGGCGTGACGCAGTTGCGCGGGACCAACGCCGAGAAAATCCGCACCTAACGAGACGACAACATCCGCTTTGTCGAAGTGATAGATCGTCTCAACTGACTGACCGAACGCGAGCTTCGCGCTTTCCAACACATTGTCACGATTCACCGGCTCCCATTGGTGCCATTTGGCGTTTGGAAATTTCGCGAGCAGTGCTTGGATTTGATCGCCTAACGTGGGCGATGTGACCGCTCCGGTGAGGATGCGCAAGCCCGCACCGCCGCTTTGGGACTGCTTTTGCGACTCGCCGTTGAGCATCGCCAGAAAATTGTCCCATGTGCTGATCGCGCCGCCGTTGAGCACGGTTTGCGAGCGGTCGGGATCATACAAATCGAGCACGCTCGCTTGCATGAAAACATCGGTCGCGCCGAGGCTCGCAGGATGCGCGGGATTGCCTTCGATTTTTGTCGGACGGCCTTCGTGGCTCTCGACGATGATGCCGCGCGCGTAGCCGCCTAACGTGTGCGCACTGGCGAAAAACAGCGGCTTGCCCGGAATGATCTGCTCGGGCTGTTTGACATACGGCACGATTTTTTCAATCGGCTGCTTCGTGCAGGCGCTCAAGCCGGCGAGCGCAAATGACGCACCCATCAGTTTTAAAAAACGACGCCGGCTAATTTCATCCGTCCACTCGCTCGCCAGCGGCGGGAACTCGCGGTGAAGCCATTTTTCAAATTCGGGATCGCTCGCGAATTCAT
>JADMIO010820012.1_pt1 | contig 24626 bp, 16 predicted proteins | sample 8958161 | NCBI WGS metagenome assembly JADMIO01 (sample SAMN16585339, study PRJNA669376) | soil metagenome | isolation source: Crop rotation soil | place: USA: Cullars Rotation, Alabama | collected 2011
CTTTCCCGACGCCCGCCGTGCCGGTCGTTGCCTCCCGCTCAGTCAGATCGTCGGGTCAATCCCCCGCCGGGTCCGTAGTCCCGGCAGACCTTGTGGCCCCACCCGCGCCTACCCCTGCGCCAGCGCTGACGCCCGCACTCGCGCCGGTCGTCGCATCCGCGGCCCCCTCCTTTCCCCCGTCGCTCCACGCCGAGGGTTCTCACCTCTCAGGGGCGGTCCTATCGCTGATTACGACCGTCGAACGCCTTTGCAGAGAGACGAACGAGGCGAATTCGAATGTCAACGCCGTGTGCCAGCAGCTCGCGGAGACTGCCGATTACGCCCACCAGGTTGAGCAGTCGCTCTCAAACATTGATCTCGGCATCAACAGCGCCGACACAATGAAGGCGCAGCTTGAAAAAATCCAGGCGGCGCGAAAGCAGAATTGAGCCCGGCGCAACTCGTCGCCGATCGGTCCTGGACAACGACGCGAACACGTCCGAAGGAAAGATGATGATGATGATGACCCGGTCGCTTCAACGGCGATGCTACACGCGGCGTGGCCGCGAGCCGCCTTCGACTTATCACAAGGACGACTCGTGCGCGATGTCGTGCCCATGCTCAGCTTCATGTAAGACGAGGTTTCCCGGCGCACTCCCATTAACCTGCAAAGGAGAAAGGATTTCAGTGATTCAGAAGAGCAAGAACAATCTCATCGGTGTTTTCTTAGTCGCGTTGCTCACGATCTGCAGCTTCAACGCCGCGTCGCGAGGCGAGGCGGTTGTCAACGGCACGATCACCAGTGAAGCGACGGTCCAGAATGCCCTTGCGGTCGCGACCAACAATTCCCACGCACAGATCGCCGGTGTTTCTGTCATCGGCAATTCGAGCGTGCAAGGTCGCATCACCACGAAGGACACGATCTCCAACGCGCTGGCCGTGGCTACGAACAACTCGTTGGCGACGATCGGCGGGGTGACGATCATCAACGCCCGCGTCAACGGCACGATCACGTCCACCGCGAACGTCAAAAACGCGCTGGCCGTGGCGACCAACAACAGTCGCGCGATCATCGCGTCGGTTGTCATCGACGGGGGCCTCAGGTGACCGTGCCGGATTCTCGGGGGTGGCCGGTTCAGTCCGGCCACCCCTCTGTCGCGGGGGGATTCAAAATGAACAGCTTGTCTTTCACTGCCGGGCAGATCGCCGCAACGACCATCGTCGCGGCGATGTTTCTGTTTGCGCGTTCGGGAATCGCACGGGAGTTCGAGACGCCCGAGGATTCGCCGATCAGGACCCGTTCGTCGCCGCTCGCGACGCCGCGCCCCGTCACCGCATCGGGCCGACCTTCTCCGATCGCGATGACCGCCATCCGCAACCGTGCCCGGACGTTGGGCGGCAAGAAGAGCGGCGCGGGCACGCGATATTTTTCGGTGACGAGCAACGATCTGCGCGCCGCGAAGTCCACGTCCGAAATGGTCAAACGGCTGTCTCCGCCGCGCGTCGCCGCCAATGACGGCACGCGGCGTATCGAGATTCACGTGGAGGTGAACGCGCGCATCACGCTCGTCGTGCCGCGAGGCAGCACTGTTCGCATTGGAACGGTCAACGTCGACCAGCACGTCCGCAACCTCGTGGTCAACGCGAACGTGGACGCATCAGGATTGAAGATCATCGGGAGATAGCACGCCGTCATGGCGCGGGAGCCAAACATGAAGACCGACAACGTCAACACGATCACCGACGACAACAACCGCACCCGCAACGTCGGCACGACGACGATGACGAACGCCATCTCCCACGACACCGGTTGCGGCATCAGCCCCGTGCGGCGGTTCGCCTTCGCGTGCGTCGCCGTGTTCGTGATCGCCGGAGCGGCGGCGTGCGAACACACGAAATCCGCCCAGGCGATATTCCCGGAAACGCAGGTCATCGCGCCGCCGCGCGCCATCGATCGCCCGGCGCGGCAGCGGATGCGGGAACTCGGGCGCATGGTGCGCGCCTACCAGGAAGACCCGACCCAAGACTTCATCATCGAGGTCGAGCTCATCGCGAACGACACCGGCATCAGCAAAGAACAGCCCTCGGACGCCGGCTACTACGCGTGCCAGGTGTTCGGCGACATCGGTCATCCGTTTCGAACGTCTCGCACGTACGGGTCGGTTGCGACGCTCGACCGACCGGCGGCAAACGGGCTGGCCTTCGCCCCGAGGCCGGCCAACCCCACGCCCAGGCTCAAGCTCCGCGGCAACTACCTCCGTTGCGGGGAACGCGTCATTACCGCCAGGGAGGCGCGGGCGCTGGGGTTGGCAAAGATCGGCAGCGATACGCTCGATTTGGAGATCGGAGGCGATGAGCGCGTCACGCTCACGAGCGTTCGCCTCGGCCTGATGCTGGTTGCGCCGGACGGCGCCAGCCTGCCCGGGCCAACCGCGACGTACGAGTCGATCATCACGAAAGTCGAGCGATCGGTGAACGGCTCGGCATTTTTCGCCGGCAGCGGCGGCGGGGCGTCGAGCAACGTCCAGACGAGCAACGACACCGCCGACGCCCTCTATGACTTGACGGCGACCGCGCTAACCCAAATCCTCGGGGACGCGCTGCTCATCCCGGTACACCGCATCGACCCCTCGATTCCCGAGGCCGGCAAGCGGATCGAGCGAAATTTCCGCGGCTCGCTGGCCCAGTCGAGCCTCGCGGCGGCTCAGGCCACCCTCAAACGTCTGCTGTTTGTCTCCGGGCGGAGCATGAATATGTCGTCGCCGCTGCTCGGCAGCGAGGACCGCAACGTGATTGCGGCCGAGATGAAGCGGTCGGGCCTGAGCATCGATCGACATCAGGACGTGGTGGAGTTCGCCGTGCGCCTCTGGCGAACGCTCGACTACAATGCAGCCGCCCCGCGCATCGAACGTTACAATGACCAGCGACAACACGAAGCCCGCGAGCAAGCGATGGCCGCGCGAGTGGCGCAGACGCAGCTGGCGGCGAAAGTGGCGGCCGAGTCCAAGAGGAAGCTCGATGCGATCGAGGAGCGACCGGCACTGTTCGGCTTTCCCCCCGGGACGCCAATGATCCTGCTCGACCTCCATCTCCTGACGGTCGAGGAGATGCAGGCCGTGCTTCAGGTCGTCGCCAATGCACCGGACTGTCAGCAGATCGCGGTCGACGCCACTAAGCGAATCTGCGGGGTCAAGTACGCGGGCCGACCGGCCGACTTGCAGCGGGCGCTGCGCCGTTCGGCAGGACTCCGCGGACTGGGGTTCGGCTGGTCAGACGGGGATCACACGCTCACCGTACGGTCGCGCGGCGGATGATCGGGGCATGGGCGGAACAGCGGGCAGACGAACAAACATGTAAGCGCAGATCAGTTCGGCACGCGACGATGCGCGGTTGGCCGGCGAATCCACGAGGCATTCAGCGTGACGCAAACCTTGGGCATGGTCATCCGCCAGCAACGAGATAAACTCAAACTGAGCCGCTGGCAATTGGCCAGCATGGCGAACGTCGACGCGAGCACGATCTTTCGGATCGAGACCGACAAATCCACACCGAGCAAGGACACGCTCAAGAGCCTCGCCCAGCACTTAAAAATGGACTTGTCGCAGGTTCTCGGCACGGATTTTTCACGAGCGGTGCCCGCGGAAAAGCGTCGCGCCACCTTACGGATCGGAATGTCCCCGGCGGCGGAGTCGGTCCCGTTCGTGCTGCCGGCCTCCGGTCAGACCGGCGGCGAGCTACAGATGGCAAGTCGGCGGGCGCCGGACTTGCGGCCGGTCTTCGAAGCGTCGGACATGGGGACGGCGGACACCACCGAATATGACACGGCAACACTGTTACGCGGCTTGTTGGCCGGCCAGCTCGACTGCATAGTCTTTCCCCGGACGGCGGACGACCGACTCGACGAGCAGGACCTGAGCCGCGCCGCGACCGTGCTACTGACGTTCGACGGCGCCAGGGGCGGGCAGGCGCGGGCGAACACAGAGCGCGATCCCGGCGTCGTTGACCTGCTCATCCGGCGCGACGGGGTTGAGCCGCCGCTAATCCGGTCATTATGGGCGTTTTTGAAGGACGTCAATCAGAACCTGCGTGCGATGAACGCCGCGGTGGTTGCGGGTGAAACCAGCGCCCTCTCCAAGCATTACGACCTGGCGGGGAAGAACTGGGCGCGGCACGCAGCGGAGTTGTTCGAGGTGTTGCAACGTGCCGAACTCGTGCTGTGGCCGTTATGGTTTTCGCTGTTGGAGAAGAAGGACGAATGACCTTCACCCAAACGGTGTCGCTGATCGTGACGGTGGCAGCCTCGGGCGTCGCGGGCGTCTCCGTAACGCTCTATTGGCTTCGCCGCCGCGCGCGGGGCGGCCGGCGCGGGGAGCCCAGAGCATCGAGAGCGCTGCCCACCGGCGTCGCGTCGAGCAGGTACGGCTCGAACGAAGACCCCGAGCCGCCGCCGCCGATGGATTACGACGCCGCGACAGCCGCGTGGTTGGCCCGGCTGTTCCTGCGAGACGTCCACGTGGACGCTGGCAAGCCGCCGTTCGGGGTTGGCAGCGGACCGCGCTCCGTCCGGCCGGACGTGCCGCCCGCCGAAGAACCACCGTCGACGCGCGCAACCCCGCCCCCACCCGCGCCTCTTGTTGCGCCCGTGCCGCCCGCCTCGGCCGAATCCGCCCCCTGGGCCGACCCGGACGCCAACGATATCATCGACGCCATTCGCGCCGGCGCCTGCGACCCGCGCGTCCGAGAGCTCAAACCGTATTACAGCAACAACTGGTCCTGGGGCGCCGTCCGCCCGAACACTCATCGCAATTCCATCATTCTTCATGTCAAGGATCGCGACGGGCGTCATAAGGCGTTGAAAGTGTATTTCGAGAATTCCGCCGGACGGGAAGTCGGCTACAAGCGGATCGATGCGCTGCGCCGGCAGAACGATCCGCTGGGCGCCCACCTGTGTCCCGGCGAATACGTCATCGGCGCCGTCCGGCCGCGCGGCCAGCCGATCGACGCGTTGATCATGAACTGGGTCGAAGGGGAGACGTTAAACAAGTACGTCCGAAAGATCGTCGGCGACCGGCAAAAGCTGCTGGCCCTTGCAACGGCGTGGCGCGAGCTGGTTGCGCGGATGCTCGAGTCGGGCTACGCGCACGGCGATTTTTGCCCGTCGAACGTCCTGGTCTTGCAGGAGGAACGCTCAATCCGGTTGGTGCTCATCGACAACGATTCGTTCAGTTGGGACGAGCATCGCGGGGAACTCGAGCAGATGGTGGGCCACGACGCGTGTCAGCCGCCTTCGAGAATGAGCAACCCCTCTCGTTTTGCCGACGTGAAGATCGTCGACCATTGTTCATCGTTGGTGATGTACCTGGGCATTTTTTCCTACACGGTCGCCGGACACAACGGACGCGTCGAGGCGCCGCTTCCCGACGACCCCGGAATCGTGTTCAGGCGCGAGGACTTGGAGAAGCCCGCCGAATCGGCGCTGTTTCAATGGTTGTGCGGCTTGCCCGGCGACGAATATAAGTGGCTCCGGGACGCCGCCACGACGCTAAAACATTTCCTCGAGACCGACGCCGATCCTTACGATTTGCCGCCACTGAAAGACGTGCTGCGCGGGAATTTTTCCCACGAGACGTGACCGTGCGCGCAGAAGCGGCTGCGGCACGGCGGCGCTGGCAATCAATGCTGCTGTTGCAGCGGAGGGCTTGCGATGAGACGAACTGGGGCTGAGATCGGACATACCGTTCGCAACCCGGGGCTGGTATTCGTCCTTCTCGACCAATCCGGTTCGATGAACGACGACTGGAACCGGGAGGGAATGTCCAAAATCGACAAGGCGAAGGAGCTACTCGACCGATGCATCCGGGACATCGCCAGCGGCTCTAGCGACGGGAGCACAGGCTATCTTCCTCGCACGTTCCTGATGGTTTTTGGCTATACCGGGACCGGTGACCCCGACCATTTGCTCGTACCGCTCCTGGGAAGCGGTTGGGTCCGGGAGTTGATCGAATTCGACGCCGAAGGCCCCTGGGTCAATGCCGCGGCGTACGACCGCACGGAAACACCCATGGAGCGGACGTTCGACAAGTTGCGCAGCGTGATCGAACACCTGTTCGCCGATCCGCAGGTCGCGCGCGCGCTTCGACATTCGATGGGCCCCACCGTCATCAACATCACCGACGGGGAGCCCTACAGGCTTGGGCGCACGTGGGAATCAATGCGCCACGCCACGGAGGACGCCGCCCAACGATTGATGGAGGTAGCGACGCCGTCCGGCTCGCCATTGCTCTTGTTCAACGCCCACATCGGGCACGGCGAGGAGATCGTCTACCCGACCGGTAAGCGGCGTGGAATGGACCGCTTCTCGGAGTTGTTGTTCGACATCTCTTCCTCAATCCCGCCCGAGATGCAGGAGTTCGGCGCCCAGCGGATCGTGGAGCTGCGCGAAGAAGGCCAGCACGCCGGCTTGATCGTCAACGCGACCTCCGCGCGGGTTATGGAGCTGCTCAACATGGGGTCTTACACGAATTATGGTAGACGACGTTAAGAAAGCGAGTGGGTCATGATTGAAACGAAGGTCGAGCAATCGCTCCCCAAGTCTGGGCTGGTCGAATGCGGCGATGCCACCGGGGGCAACCCCAACGCCAGACGGTTCGCGGTCGCCGACGGCGTGAGTGAGGATCCGATCCTCATCGTCGAGTTCGCTCAGTTCCTCGTCAACGAGTTCATCGAGGCCACCAGTCCGGCGAGCAAGGCCCTGTTTTCCGAGGCGAAAGACAACTTGGGCCAGCAGGTCAACGATTGGGGTAATGAGATCAAGCAGGGATGGCGTGCGATCGCCATCGAAAAGCTGAAGGCAAATGCATTGCTGCGGCAAAGATGGGAAGCCGGCGGTGTTTCCGCGTCGACGTTTGCCGGCGTGCGCATTCAAGAGAATCCCGGTAACCATCACAGTGTCGATTGCCTCGTTGTCGGCGACAGCTACGTCTTTATGATCAGTGAAGATGGGACGAGCCAGGCGGTAACCCAAACCAAGCGTGAACCTACCGTCGAAACGGATTGCATAAGGGTTGGAAAGCCCGGCCAGGGCATTTTGGCGATCACCCAGTTCCGTCACGGAAGGTATTCCATCACAGGTAGCGGGTACGTGATCCTGGCCAGCGACACCATTGGAGCCTGGATCGACCGTTATCGCAAAGCCAACCCCACTGCGCTCATTGAAACCTTGTGCCAGTTGCGGGAGCGGGATGCGTTCGAATCATTCGTCAACCGCCTGCGCGATAGTGGGGAGGTGATCGACGACGACATGGCGCTCGTGGTCGTCGGCGTCGGTGCGACCAGGGAATATGTGGGCGTCTCGGCAAAAACAGGCGTGTTCGCCGGGGGAAGGCCGCCCGCCGGGGAAAGTGCAGTCGCGCTGCCATCCCCGGCGTCACCCGTCGGGGCCTGCGTTCCGGCCCCGCGCTTCGATCCGGCATTTCTCGATCGCGTCTATGAGGCGGGGCTGTTGCGACGGTTCAGGCGTGGAATTCGTCACTCAACCGGGTTCGACGTCGAATTGATCAATCCGTATCACGAGCCTACAGCGGCCGATGACGACAGATTATTGAGGGCACTTGTCGAAGCTTTCACGCCACAGGGACGAATGCGCGAGACCACCTTCATCGAGCTCGTGATCCAATGGAATCTCGTCCGAACACTGTCCGTCAATGAGAATGGCCTCTCCTACGAGATGCGCGAGATCAGCGTCGTGGTGCGCGAAGACTTGGAGCGGCATATCGAAAGGCTCTCAGCGATGGCGCAACCTCACGAGCGTGGACTACCGCCGCGTCCGGTCACGGGCGTTAAGGCTCCGCCTTACAGCGATGCTCATCAACGGCGTCTGGCTGGCGGTTCCTCGGATCGAAAACCGAGGCGAAAGTGGTATTGGCCCTTCGGCTCTAACGAATGATACTGTCGGCGGCTCATCAGGACGCACGCGCGTTGCGGAAGTTGGAGCCGACGATGATGGTTCCTCCGCCGACGGTGAACGAGCCGGTGCCGCCGGCTGCGCCGGAGGAGCCGCCGACGGCGATTTCGTTGGCGGAGAGGGAGCCGGAGTTGATGGTGTAGGCGCCAGTGGAGCCCGACCTCGAGGGCGACGTGGAGCGAGCCGCCGGTGAGGGTGGTAGTGCCGGCGGATTGCGTGAACGTCCCGGCGCCCTCGTATCCCGACGTAGACGTTGCCGGCGGTGTCGTTGAGGACGGAGGCGCCGCCGATGTTGCTCATGAGGTAGGCGCCGGTGCTTTCCGGCGCGCGGCCGATGAAGAGCGAGGGGCTGCCGCCGACGTTGGTCATGTTGACGGTGCCGCCTTCGTGGCGGAAGGTGCCGGAGCTGCCGGAGAGCACGACGCCGACGTTTCCGCCGGCGATGTTGACCGACAAAGAGTAGCAAGGATCTACACCAACGGCATAGCGAGCCGATCAGCCGATCGGCGGGCTGTGAAGTGCCAGATATGCTCTTTGAGGCGGCGACCGTGCGACGTCCGCCTTGCGCAGCAGCGCTTTCACTTTCGCGAGCGCCATCTCGATCGGATTGAAGTCCCGGTGAGTACGGCGGCAGCCGCAGCACGTACGCACCGGCCGACTCGACCAGCTCATCCACCTTGCTCGAGCGGTGCGCCGGCAGGATGTCCATCACCACCACCTGCCCGGGCGCGAGCATCGGCACCAGGCATTCGCCGACGAATGCGAGGGACGTGTCGGTGTCGGTTGCGCCGTCGAACGTGCCAGAGCCATTCGCTGAACGGTGTCGACTGCGCGGCTATCTGCCGTGGTTATTTCGCGCCTGTGGCGTGCTCTGCACCCAAGCTGAAGGTTGGTGCGCCGAGATTCCTTGGGGTGACTGGGCGTCGCAGCTGGAGCAGATCGCGTGATGTCTCTTGCGGAGACTCGACCTTGTCGTAGCAACAGTTCGAGGCCGAGTTTTCAAACCTTTCACGTCAATCCACCGCTTCGCTCGCATCTACGCTCGGGACCTGGGCCGGGGGCGCGGGCTCCCCTCGGCTGGGCTCGGGGCTGGCATGGCAGGCCGACGTCGGGACGGTCAGCGTCAGCTCGGCGCCGCTGGGGTGGATGAGGATGAGGGTCTCACGGCCGTTGTGGATTCCGCAGCGGGCGCGGCGGGGACTGTCAGACTGTCACCCAATCGGAGCCGCCGCCGTCGGCTGCTCCGGGCTTTCGACACGTTCGACTCATCCGGCGCTCCTGAACTTTGACCCGCACGCTGCGATGCGCATGAGCGCGCCGAAGCCGCCAAAGTTGTTCATCTCTTCCAGCGTGAAGCGGCCGCCGTGAGTGTGGTAATCGCCCCAATGCATCTTCCAGAGATAGACGCCGGCGTTGCGTGATACCCGGCGCAGGTCGGCGACGATGTCGTCAGGATGGAGCGGCGCGTGATCGTTCGAGGCTGTGGCCGGGCGGGCTGGTCGGGATGGGGCGGGACCGTATCCCATGAGCCGGGCCATCGGTTTGAGCGTCAGGTTGGGGCGCGCGACGCGATCGAGTGCGGCCACGATCTCCTTCATGGGCATGCGTGCGGCGTGGGCTTTGGCCAGGCCGGCGCGGGCGGCGCCGCCGCGACTGGTCCACCTCCGCGTGTTCCCGGGAGGCGCGGGCTTCACGCCGGCGGCTCTGCAGAGTCCGTCCCACTTGCCCTCTCCCCACACCTTCTGGAGGGAGCTGAGGGAGAAACGTCCCGTGCCGCCGTGCAGGTAGTCGTGTTTCGAGAGCCCGTTGGACGTCGGCGCCACGGAGTCGCTGGCGCGCCGGGAGGCGGCAACGCGCGCGATGTCTGCGAGGACTGCGCTGCGCAGGGCGTTGAGGTCGAGCCGGGGACGCGGGGCGTCGGCGCGGGAATGGCCGGGGTTGATGCTGCGCCCCATCGGGAAGCCGGCCTCGGCGCACAGTGCCGACCATCCCCCGCACTTGGACGCGTCGGCGGGCGAATAGCGGCCGCCCATCTGCAGGTATTCCCTGCCCGTAGGACGCACGGGCGGCAGGAAACCGGCCGCCGCGGTCACGCGCACGACGTCTTCAACCATCTCGGCGCGAGAGGGCACCACGCCTCCGAACGCGCCCCGGTTGCCGCAGTAGCGCCGGGCGCACAGGTCGGCCCACCCCGGGTGTTGCGGGTTGGCGTCGAGGTCGACGCCGGCGTCTGCCAGCACCGCCGCCGCGCGGAGCCACTTGTACGCGCCGGGCCGTGCGCTGAACTCTTTACCCGTGTAGCGCCCGCCCCACTTCTGATAGACGTCGAATGTGATGTGCGCGGGGGACGTCTTGCCCGCACCGCGCAATCCCACCCCGGCCGGCGAAGCCAACCGAGCGGCGGTCACACGGCGCAGGTCATCGATCATCAGGCGGTCGATCGGGTCAAGCATGCTTGATCTCCGAATCGATTATCGGCATGTCACCCGCCTCGGCCGTAGTCACCGGAGTCTGAAGAGCGGCGCCTGTTCGAGACTCCGCTTCACCGGCCGGACCGCTCGCCTCACGGCTCGCGGGGCTCACGCCCTTACACATGGCGGTGGTGGAAGACCCAAAGGATAAAGGACACCTTAAAGGACACAAGAATCTGCCTTCCGCCTCACGGCGGAGGGCGATTCAAGAGCGCAGACGTGAGGACGCCGGCTGCCTGCTCGGCTGTACTACCGCAGAGGAGGCCGGCTCCCAGCGCGCAAACCCTCAGACACGTCCAAGGAACTTCCTCGGTCGCACTTAGTACCGAGCACGGTCAACTGCGGTGGGATTTCCAATACACCAGTCGATCGGCGGCCTACCACCCGGGAACGGGTGTACCGTCGATGCTGTCTAGGATGTCACGGTCGCACTTGCTAAGCTTTACCTCTCAACTGCTGAACCTCGGTCTTACAGATGGCTGGAATGCTGAGGACTTTTACCGGCAGTTGCAGCAACCTCTGCCAGCAATCGCGGCGGCTGATCTCCGGCTCCCGTGTGATCGCGTTGCGAATGAAGATAGCCGTGGTGCGTGACAGTCCAAGCGACATCAGCATGACCAGCACCCGGTCTCGGGCCCCGAACTCAATGTACAGGTGGAGCGGGGCGATCGATGCAACCAGCTTCTCCCGGCCGGTAGCGGTCAAGAACGCGGTGAGGGTGTCGATGTATGCCTTTAGGTACTTCACATAGCGGAAGCGGACGGTCTGCTCCAAGTTGTCCAGCAACTTTCTGATCTCGGCATTGATTTCCCGCGGTCTATTCGGCACCTTGTAATGACGAAGGTGGTTGTCGATCATCGCCTTCAAGCTTTGCCCTGCGACCCACCAGTACGCCAGCGTTGCGAAATACAAGTAGCTATTGTTGTTCACCCCCACGAACACTTCGTCAATGATCCTGAAGATTTCTCGCATCCGGTCTAACGCCCTCGTCCCGGCGTTCGGGTCGACCGGTAACATTAAGGCAATGTTTGGGGCCGCGAGGAATCGCCTCCACAACTCATCGAGGCTCAACGGCGAGATCGTCGAGTTACGCTTGCACACGTCCGTAGGAACGCGGATTTGTTGCAGCACCTGCTGGCACTTCGCATCGATCGCCTGTAGCTGCTGTTGATCGGCCGCAGAACCGAATGGAGACCCAGCGACGGCCAATTGTTCGCACGTGAACTCCGAGAAGACCTTGCCAAAGGTCTGCTCGACTCGCTCGCGGTCCTTGACTTGGCTAAGCAAGTTGTGGTCGTCGATCACGGCGAGCACTGCGTCCCCGACGTCCCGATCCTGTAGCGACTCACGGAACGCGGAGTTCATCTGCGAGAGGTTCTCCCCGTCGAGCGGATTCTCGTCCCACTTTCCCGGATTTATGCACCAGATGATCCCGTTGAAAGTCTCCCGCAGCCGTCCAGCACGACCTGCGAGGTTCCAGAAGTCCGGGCTCGCCATGGGCTTCCCCGACCCCTTGCGAGGTGCCATCAGAACAATGTTAGTCGCCGGCAGATTGATGCCCTGAAGCAGAGTGCTGGTGCATATGACGAATCTCAGCTTCCGTCGCCTGAGCAGATCCTCAACCTGCCCGCGGATCAGATGCGGCATCTTTCCGTAATGGAACGCGACACCCTTGTTTAACGTGTCGACGAGGGCGTAGCTCACGTGGACGTGGTCTCGTACGAAGTCACGCAGGTTCAGCACGTCGGGATCGGTAGTCTCCGTCTCGATTTGCTGCGCGAGCCTCAGGGCGATGTCCATCGCGTCGGATGGGCGGTTCGCGTAGATGATGGTGGACTCATCGGACCCAGTGAAGAACGCCGCCGTATCAGCCAGCCGGTCGATCACCCCCCGAAACGAAAACGGTACCGAGACGCGGCCGATGTCACGCGGGCCCGCGGGCGTTCGTACACGGACGTCAACCGAACCCGTGTCACGCGGCACTTCGTCTAGCACGACGACCATCTGCGACACCGGTGCTTGCCGCTCAACGAAGGCGTCACCGTCCCCGTCAATTTGGAACTCAACGAACAGGAAACCCGGGTTAGACGTCAGCGGGCTTGCGAAGCAGGTACGAATGTTCGGGAAGCTGCGTATGACCTCCTGAACGGCCGAGTGTAGGATCATGCCGCGGTCTTCGTCGGCGATCTCTTGGGCCTCATCCACGTAAATCCGGTCGATGCTGACTGAACCGTCCGGTGAGTACAGGAGACTCATCAGCCGTTCCTGCGTCAGCACGTATACGACGCCGGTCTTAACCTGGTCGTCGTCCATCGGTGTAGGTGCCGAGGAGACGGCGACGCCGTGTAGGTCTGCTTCACGAAGACGGGCAATCAAGTCGTTCATGACCTGCCGGATCAGTGCCCGGGTTGGTACGACGTACACAATGATCCTCGCCTTACCGCTCGCGATCGCGTCGACAATGTCCAGCGAGAGGACGAACGACTTGCCCGCAGAGGTAGGCGCCGACACGCTAACTGGCCGTTCACCCCTCAGGGAGCGGACCAGGCGGACTTGAAAGTCGGTCAGGGTCCGCTCACCAAGGCCTTGGAACGTGAGTGTGTTGTCCGCCTCATGGGTTATCGCTTCAAGAGCGAGGGCCGGCGGCAGACGGTCGCCATTCTGATCCGCGGCGAACAGCTCTTGAAGATGCTGTCGCCCCGGAAAGTTCCCCAGCCGAGCGAGGATCATCTCCGCGGCCTTCGTGTACCGCCGGTCGATCTTCGCCCTCGCGACTGCAAGCCGGGTCGCAACGTCGTAAGCCCACGTTTTCCAGTGAGCCTCAGTAATCTCATCGGGGGTCGATGGCCCGAGGGCGAGGCAGGCCGCCATTTGGATTAGGAACTTGGCGTCATCGTCACCGAAGTGGACGGCCGATTCCTCGATACCCAGTCGTTGCTGAAGGTCCGACACAAGTAGGCGGGCATATACCTCAAGGAAGTTGTCAATGCTTTGTCGCGTCACTGGCATTAGCTGGCGTCCCCGCCGGGCTGGGCTTCGGCGGCTTCGTCCGATCGAGGTATGGCACGTCTGCTCCGAGCAGGGCTCGGTAGAAGGCGCGTCGGAATTCGTTCACTTCCTTGAACGGGAGGAATAGGAACTTGAAGCTGACGTGCTTGTGTTTGCACCCTGCGAACCGATGGTTCAGCATCTTCTCAATGGCTGGTGCGTACTTGCGGTAGTAGTTCTCGAATTCCTTGAAGAACTCCTCCCTTTTCTCCCCCAGCAAGTGTTTGTAATCGTCCCAATCGAACCCGACGAGGCAGGCGTGGACGACGTGGCACGTGTCCTCGGTTGAACCTCGGTTCAGGAATTTCGTGATCGCGTCCTGCAGGTCTGCATCAACATGCTTGAAATGGGCGGTAACCAGATGAAGCTCTTCATCAAGCCGGCCCAGGTCGTAGAACTCCGTGATGCTACCGAATACGCTGCTCAGTGCCTCACCGATGTCGCCGTAGAGCTTGGACTCGCCGAGGAACACATCGAGGTGGTCATCGTCCACATCCCACTTCACGTGGACCCCGTCAGCCCCCTTCACCTCGTCCTTCGGGTTCGTCTTCAACTCCATCTTGCAGACGACTTGCGGGGCACTGAACGCCGCCTCCAACAAGAAGAACAGCAGCAGTTCGCCGACCTCCCCCGAGGTCTCGATCTTTCGGAAGTAATCACGTGCCTTGAAGACGAGGTCGCCCTCATTCGGGTCGTCGACGTCCTTGAGCATCCGGTCGCGCGTTGAAACCGAGAGCGAAAACCGCACGACGTGCTTAGCGAGCACCTTCGCCAGCAAGTCGAACTTCGGCTCTCCGTTCGTCGCGTCGAACTTCACGTATTGAAGGTGTACTGTTGCCTTGGGCTCACTCAGGTTGAAGGTGTGCGTTACTTCACCGATGCACGCCTCGAACTGCCGCCGCGTCGCTTCGAGGTACGCTGCGAGATCCGGCAGCACGCCCTTGGGTGCTGGGGGAGCGGGTACGGCGTTGGGAGCCGATGCAGACATGGCGGTGGTCTCAGTCCCCCCGAATACATGTGTTGACTAGGCGATCAGCATCGCGGCAGAGCCAACAGTAGGATGCATGCTACACACCTGAAGGGGCTCAGCACAAATCCTGTTACGCTAACGATGCCATAGAAAAAGAGCGACCCAATCGTCGCTCAACTACTCACACTATTTCCAAAACACTTCGTAGTTCGTCGCCGGACAAGTCAGTCGGCTGCTCGCCTTTCTTGAGCTCGGGCCAGCGGACGAACCGCGAGCTGGAAACGTGCTCAAAGACACTTGCCGCGCAGCGATTGCCAGCTTCGTCGCCGTCCGCGAGAATCCAGACGCGACCTTCCAAAGCGCGAGCAGCTTTAATCCGAGCGGCGGAAGCGATGCTTCGCCAGGGGCAGCCGCCTGACACCAGTCCCGCGGCAGTCAGTCGGTACCTCCGCGAGAGCTTCCGCCAGGGCGCGTTCGTCGGAGATTCGAGGATTGCGTGAGGACCTTAGCTACCCATCCACCGCCTGATCTTGTCCTCGACAATGTGCCGCGCTGTGGCGTACTTCTCGCGCGACCGGCGAATGAGTTTTGTGGGGTCACGGCGCTTGAATGGGATTTCGGGTGGCGTCTGACGAGCACGCGGTCCATGCGGTGGCCCGGCAAAGCATCGTGACGTGAGCCCGCCCGGAGCCATGGCCGTGCGCAGCGTCAGCAGGATGCGCTGACGTCGGTCACCGTGCGGCTTGCATGATCGATTTCAGCTCCCGCTGTTGCTCGACCGAACCTTCCAATAGGTTCGACGGGCTTTCGCTTCCCTCGGCAAGAATCGAGTCCTCGGATGATACGAAGAAGAGGCGAATCTCTTTGTCGGTCAATACGAGTCGATAGGTGCTCCTGCCAGCCGATTCGATAAGCGGGATGAGGGCGGCAGGGAGAGCGTCCTTTAGCCGGTCGATCCGGCAAATGATCGCCCGCGGCGATACCGATTGTCCAAAGTCTTCCCGATCAACTCCCTTGCCGGCCGCCGCCTTTTCGGCAAGTTGCCAAAGCGTCTCCCAGAGGGCTGGATTCTTGTGCCAATTAACCTTCTGCAGCTCACCATCCCAATACGCTTCCCGTCGGCCGACACCTGCAACCAGCACAAGGCGGCAGGAGTCAATCGCGTCAGCAATCTGCTGCTCCACCGACGGTCTAAGGTTGTACATCGCGTTGACATCGACCAGTGCTGCGGCCACCCGATCAGCAACCGCGACCTCACCGCGTTCTAGCCAGAACCGGAAATCTGCAGGCGGTGGTGTCCCGTCCAAGCTGCGTGGCCGAAGGTTTGGTGCAGCGGCGAAGACGGCGTACGCCTGCGCAACGATCACACACGCGGTGCGGATTCTCGCGTCAGGGGCGTGCGTGACGGCTACCCGCAAAGCTTCCGCTGATTCCTGTAGACGTGTGGCGGCCGCTTGGACGGCCGGGCAATGCTTGCTGACCTTTAGGCCGGCTTGCTCGCATCCTCGCCGAAAACTGCGTAGCTCCCGAACCCAGTGTTCGATGCGGCGGAACATCATTCCGACCACATGATCGTCCGGAAGGCGCAGCGCCTCGTGCAGGAACGGAAGGAAGTCGGCCAACTGAGCCCGTGGATGAGCCGCTGCGGAACCCGGCATGGTAACGAGATTCAGCTCGTCCGACGGCCCGAAATAGTCCCTGTCGGAGACCAGATCCTTCCACGGGCGTGTTGCAACCCATTGCACGAATCCCAGCCCCGCCGTCGCTTGCCGGACCGGCACCCTTGCTAGCGACGCGGCATACGCGATCAGCGCCGCATCTACGGCCTCGACGAGCTGACGATGGGGGCTGCGGGATCCCGCTCCAAGCTGCGTGACGGCCCACGTCGCCAACCGAAAGAATTCGGGGCGATTAAGCAATTCGGCGGCAACGACGCTAACGTCGCGAGTCAGCCAATCGAGCAGCCTTCCTGCTTGACCCTCTAAATTGCCGCCGGGCGAGGGGCTCGAGATCGCGGCATATCGGCGCAACGCGACATCCAAATGATCCAAATACATGTCGACCTCCCGTCCTTCGTTTCTGCGGACATCCATCCTGGGCGCCGCAACGTTCCATTATCTCAAATCGTGGCAGTGCTCCGCATCACCCGATCGAGGGAACGAGGCAAAATAATTTCTCCGGGCGCGCGTCCGGAGCCCTGATTTTTCGCATGTCCCCAGCCAAATCGCACGGTGAGACCGCCGCGAGATTTGAAACGAGTATCTGAGTTTCGTCTGCCCGGCGGATTACGCCGTGCCGGCGCATGTGCAGAAAACGACCACCGTCAATCTCTTGCCGGATCCGGCGCGTCTCCCACAATCCGCGCTGGCAGGCGATTCGTGCACCGTGGCCTATGGCGGCGATAGTCAGCCAGCCGCCGATCATCAGTCCTGCGATTCGACGCCGGGGCGAAACACCTCTCGGCCAATGCCGAGCGAGCGGTGGCACACCCGCTATTCGCAGCGACACCACCCCGTGCGGATCCAAACCTTTCCGACGGGCGTCACGATCCCAAAGCGTGTGCGAATCTACGCGCGAAATGGCTACTACCTGCTGCACTTTTGGGACCCTGCCGTTAAACGCACACTGTATGACCGGGTGGACGGCGATCTCATCGATGCGATCGCGAAAGCCCGTCAGATCGACCAGCGGCTCTCCAATTTTCGCAGGTCGGGCCAGGTCCCCCGCCGGGTAATCCATGAAGATCTCGTGGAGGCCTTCCGCACGGATTTGGAACGGCGCGCCGACGCCGGCGCCATCGCGCTGGCGACCGCACGGCGGTACGGCTCGGCGCTGAAACACTACTTGCAGTTCATCAGGCAGCCGCAGCTCGCGGCGACGAACCCGAGCGCGGCCCGCGTGGACCGCCAGTTCGCTTTGGACTTCAGTGCGTTCCTCGGCTCGCTGATGATCTCGCCCAATGGCCGCGCCAACAGCAAGCCCGCAAAGATGCGAGGACAGGACTTTGTGTTGGACGCCGTCCGCGCGATGTTCGAATGGGCTGGCGACCGGGAGCGCGGCAACTTATTACCCGATGGCTTCCGCAACCCGTTCCGCCGCCGCCTCATCGAGCGCCGGCGCGTTGCGGTCGACATGACCGGGGATCCCGACATCACCATCTCGATGAGCGCCACATTCCTGGAGGCGTGCGACGACTGGCAGTTCCGCCTCTTCGCCCCCGTGGTGTTCTACGGGTTGCGCCCCGGCGAGCTGGTCTTTCTGTTTCACGAAGCGCTCGACGAGAGCTTCCTCGATGTCGGCTGCGTGGAGGCCTTGGCGTACATGACGAAGGGTCGGCGCAACAAGCGCCTGCCGCTGCTTGGGCCGTTGCATGTTCTGCTGACGCGCGACACGCCTGCGCGCGGGCTGATCTTTCAGCGCCGCGGAAGCTCGGTGGGGCTTCCTCATCCGCCCTTGCTTGGAGCGAGTTTGCCCGAGATGGTCACGGAGTTCACCAAGCGATCGTGCAACCAGGGCAATCAGAAGGCTGGCGCTGTCGCGAGGATTCGCGACTGCGTATTGCGCGACGCCGGCGCACTCACCTATAAGATGATCGAGGGCGAGTTCGGGAAGATCGCAGGTGCGTTGGGATGGCCGGCGGCGGCGACGCTCAAGGACTTCCGGCACTCCTGCAATACAGCCCTCGCCAACGGTGGGATGCCGGAACACGAACGGCGCTATCTGCTTGGACAGACGCCGGGCAAGGCCGCGATAGTGACGTACACCCATCTGAACAAGCTCGCTGAACACTATCGCTCGGCGATTGATCAGGAAATGGCCCCCTTGCTCGCGATCCTGCAACGACGTATCGCGGAATAGGGCGTGCGCCGCATGCGCGCCGCGCACGCTCGCCGCGGATGGTCTCACCCATCGTTCGCCGCCGCAATCGAGACGAGCGCCGGCTCACTGTTGATCTCGTCCTGCCTCCGCGCCTTTAGCCACTTGCCGATGACCTGCAGCGCCGGTCGCCGAAGGGTTGCCGCTTCGAGCTGCTGCCGGATCGTCTCAGGTCCGGCGTGACTGTACACCGCGGTCATCCCCAGCGGCCCCCGCCCCTTCGCGTCTCCCGCCGGCGTATGGCCCATCAGCTGATTGCGGATGAGTGGGTCCACGTTGGATTCTTGCAGCCGGGTGGCGAACAAATGCCGCAACGTCTTAGGCGCCGTTACCTGCGGCAGGCCGATCGCGCCGGTCAGCTTCATGAACTCGCCGCGGAGACGGGTCTCGGGAATCACCCCGAGCTCAATCCAGAGGCGTTTCGCGACGCGGCATTGCTGCTGGCGTGTGGAGGCAACGCCGGGACCCTGCTGGTATTGCATCCGGTCGCGGAACGCCGCGCGGAGTTCGTCAAGCGAGAGTTCCGCTGGTCCGCAGGTCGCCTTACCGGCGCGTCGGCGACGAAGGAACAACGGACCGCTCTGGCGCTCGCCGACAATGCGCCTGAGGACTTCTGTCAGTTCCGGCACGAGAGGCAGCCGGCGTTCAATGCGGGTCTTCACCTGCCACCCGAAATCCGGCTTATTACGCACCAGAAGCCAAGCGCCGTCCAAGTCCACATCGTCTGGCAGCAGGAGGTGCGTCAGTTCACCTGGCCGCAGGCCGGTCAGCATCAGCGTTGCGAAGATCGGCAATTGCCAATCGTCACAAGCCTCGAGGAACTTCCGCTCCTGTTCGGCCGTGAAGATCGTGATCGGCTTGGCATCTTCGATCGGGATTCGGTCTACCTGGATCGTGGTGAACGGGTTCTCCGCGTAGGGCGGGAGATGGCGTCGCTTGAGGGCAAAGCTGAACATCGAGCGGGAGACCTCCAGCACGAACTTGATGCCTTTGTCCTTCAGGTGCCGCCTCTCCGTGTTGGCGTGACCGTTCGGCGCAACCAGCAGCTGACGAAGGTGACGCACGTACGCCTCGGCGTGGGACGGGCGGAAGTGCGAGGCCTGCTTCACCGGTTCGACATCGCGAACGAAACTGAGCAAATGCTCGCTGGCGCTGCGGTAACGATCGATCGTCGCGACCGACGAGCGGAGCACGTGCTCGTGATGGTCCAGCCAGCGCTTACGCAGCTCCTGGAGCGCGATCGGCTCGAAGCTGGTCGCGGCCGGCGCGCCGACCTCCAGCTGCGCGTTGACCTGGGCCGCCAGCTGTCGCGCCGCATTGCGGTCGGTCGTGGCACGCACCTGGCGACGTCGCCCGTTTTCGCGATAGCGGAGGTACCACATTTTGCTGCGGAGGTAGACAGTGACGCGGCCCACCCGGAAGCACTTCTGCTTCGCCATGGAAGTCCTCGCAGAGAATCCCGCCGTTACAAAGCGCTACAAACAGCGCTACAAACCGGCGTCTCCGGGACCATCCCAGGAATGCAAATGCCCCTGACTCCAGTATTTGGAAATCAGGGGCGACAAGATCAGCGGAGAGGGAGGGATTCGAACCCTCGATGGGGTTTAAGCCCCATACAGCATTTCCAGTGCTGCTCCTTCGGCCACTCGGACACCTCTCCGGAATCGCGCCGCATGATAGGAAACGTCGGCGGCGGATGCTACAGGCGAGGCTCTTCGAGCGGCACGGGGCAGACGTCCTTGCGACGGCACGCCGTGCAGCAGCGGCCTTCCCACAGACGGTTGAATTGTTCGAGCACGCCATCGATCAGCGCGGACGACTGTGTCCAGATGCCCATCTCGAAATTACGTTTCCCGTCGGCTTTGGCGCCGAGGCCGGCGCCGGTCAGGTTGGCGCTGCCGAGGTACATGCCGCGGGAATCGATGATGACCGCCTTGGCGTGCAGGCGCGGGCAGCGCCGGATCGTGAGGTTGGCCGGCAGCGCGCGTTTGAGCTCGCGCAGCGCGGCGGAACTGGGCGTGCCGGCATGGAGCAATCGGATCTCGACGCCTTTGTTCGCAAGCGAGCGGAATACTTCGACGATCGAGCGCGCTCCGCGGCCGAGTTTGCCGATCAGCGCATCGGGCACCAGCATCGCCTTGAAGTCGGCGGTCATGATGTCCACGCTGGCCGTCGCGCGGAGAATCCCATCGCGCACGATCCGGCCAAAGTGCTCGGCGTCGATCAACAGCTCGGCCAAGCCGCTGCGGGCGGGCAAAGCGAGGGGAAGGCGGCGGGCGGCGGGCGTCACATACCTGTTATCGGCAGTTTCGACTCGCTTCTGCGTCTGCGAGCCGTCGCGAGGGAAAAACCAAACACGATCGCGCTCGTCGGTTCGGGCAGGGATGGCTTATTCGGGTCGTAATTGGTGTTGAAGAGGGACAGGTCGCCGAAGTCGATGAACCCATCGTAATTGAAGTCGCCTTCGAACCAGTAACGCCCGCTGGATTGGCCGCCGTCGTAGTTCGTGTTGAAGACGGCCAGGTCCTGGAAGTCGATCAAGCCGTCGAGATTGAGATCGCCAAACCAGGTGAACTTGATGAGCAGCGTGGTCGCGTCGACATCCTGGCCGAAGAAATCCGGCCCGCCGAGCTCTGTGCCGTAGGGCGTAGGAAGGTCGGCGTTCTCGGCGTAGCCCAAAGCGAAGACGTTGGGGTCGGTGTTGAATGCGCCGCTGCTGATAATGCCCGGCCCGTCCCAGCCGCCGCCGTTGAAACCCGATTGAAGCAGCGCGACAACGTCGTCGAGCGGGCTAGTGCCGTTGTGGTCGATGGCCAGGTCGCTGTTGCCGAGATCGAGCTGGCCGGAGCCGGTGATCGCGAGCGAGCTGACCTTGCTGCCGGTGGCGTTGTCGCCCTGCGGGTAGAGGTTGATGCCGGGGTCATATGCGCTCGGCGACGCTTCGGGGATGACGGCCTTGGCGCCGTCGGCAATCGTGAGCGCGGCGCCGGTCTTGATGCCCTTGGTCATCACGAGCGTGCCTTCCTGCACGTCAGTGTCGCCGGTGTAGGTGTTGACGGCGGTGAGGGTCGCGGTGCCGGCGGTGGTCTTGGTGAGCGGCGCAGCGGCGCCGGCGAGGACGGCGCTGACGGTGCCGCTGTGCATGTTGTGACTCGTGGCGGTGATCACGCCCGGGCCATTGGCGTCGCCGGAGTTGGTGAACGGGCCGGTGACGGTGAGCGTGCTGCCGGGGCCAACGGTGAGCGTGCCGGAGTTGGCCAGCGCGCCGACGGTGGTGAAGTCGCGCGAGTTATCGATTGTGAAGCCGCCCTGGTTGTCCGCGAGCGTGTTGATCTTGCTGAAGGTCGAGCTCGCGCCGCTGAGCGACACGTCGGCGGATGGGCCGATGGTGGTGAGATTGGACGACAACGAAAGGACAAGGTTGCCCGTATTGCTGACTTTCCATGTCCCGTCGGTGAGGGTGGTCCCAGACACGTCGACCAGCGGGCCGTTGATGTTGAAAGTGCCGGAGGTGACGTTGACGGTCCCGGAGTTGCTGAATGTCATCGACCCGCCGAAGTTGTTGGCGAGGCCGCCGTTTGATTTGGTGATCGTCCCGGCGTTGTTGAACCGACCGGTGCCGAAGGCGATGCTCGAGCCGGAAATCACCTGAAAGATTCCGCCCGCGAGATTGTTGAACGTCCCGCTGCCGCCGACGCCGGAGTTTCCCATCCACTGCATCGTCCCGGCGTTGTCGATGATGCCGCTGAGCGTCTTGCTTGTGCCCCCCATCGTGCTCAACTGGGCACCGGAAGGAATCGACAGCGTGCCCGTCCCGCCGATCGTGCCGCCGTTCCAGTTGGTGATGCCTGGGGCCGTGAGCGTGTTGTTGACGTTGACGGTTCCGTTGTTGATGTTGAGCGACCCGGCGCCTGAAAACGCGGAGGAGGTATTGAAGGTGTGCGTGCCGCCGATGAGGCTCACGGAACCGCCGGAATCGATGACGAACGGGCCCGTGTGCGTGCCGCCGGCGCCCATGAACAGCGCGCTGTTCGACGATCCGACGTGCACCGTGCCCGTGTTGTTGAACGCGCCAGACGCCGTGAACGTGCGGCCATTGAGGAGCGTGAACGTCCCCTGATTGTTGCTCAGCGCGGTGATGCCGCTAAACGCCGAGCTCGCGCCGTCGAGGGTGACGCTGGCCTGGTTGGTGGTGATGTTTCCGCTCGGCTGCGTGAGCGTTCCGCCGACGATGTAAGTCCCCGCCGACAGCGTCCCCGCCGAGAGCTGCGCGAGCGATGTCGTGACGGTGAACCCTGATGTTGATCCGACGCTCAGCGTGCCCGTGTTGCTGAACGAGCCGGCGGTTGTGAAGCCCCTGCCGCCGTTCACCTCGAACGTCCCGTTATTCGTCGTCAGCCCGTCGATCTTCGTGAACGTCGCCGTCGAACCCGTGAGGCGCACGCTCGCGCCCGATCCGATCGTGGTGATGTTTGCGACGGCTGGCATCGCAAGCGTCCCGCCGACGTTCCACGTCCCGCCGGTGAGGGTTCCACCGACGGAAACCTGCGAAACGGGCCCGTTGATGTTGAACGTGCCGACGCTGGCGTTGAGCGTGCCGGTGTTGTTGAACGTCATCACCCCGCCGAACGAGCAACTCATCGGCAGCAGCTTGGAGATCGTGCCGGCGTTGTTGAACTGTGGAATGCCGAACGTCCCCCCGCCGCCGACGAGTTGAACGTCGAAGAACGCGCCGGACTTGTTGGTGAAAGTCCCCGTGCCAAAGACCGACCCCGCCATCCACGCCGCGAAGCCCTCGTTGGTGAGCGTCGTGCTGACGGTTTTGTTGGTGCTTGTGTTGAGGTTGAGCGTTCCCGCCGACACGACTGTGCCGGAGCCGGAAAGTGACCCCGCCGCCCAGTTGATGGTCTGATTGACGTTGAGGTTGAAGCCGCCGTTGGCGATCGTTCCGCCGCCGAAGGTGAGGGACTCAATGGTGATCGGGCCGCCCATCGTCGCGGTGCCGGCGTTGACGGTCGCATCGTAAGTGAACCCGCCGTTGCCGTTGTTGGGGTATTGAGTGACAGAGGGCGAGTTGGCCCAGTTGCCCGCCGACTCCCACGCGCCGCTGCCGCCGAACCACGTGGAGTTGATGTCGGCCGCGCGTGCGAGCGACGCAGTGGCGAGGCTGACCGCCGCGACCGCGCAACCCATGCGCACGGCGCCGCGCGCGAAGTGTCGAATGCTCATTTCTTCCTCCCGGCCCCTGTAGGATGGCTCCCCCCCGGGCCGGGCATTCTACTTTGCGCCCGCCCGTCTAGCACGGCGCAAAGTCACGCCGAGCAACGCCACTCCCCCGATGGCGCCCGGCTCGGGGAGGGAGGGTTTGCCGGGGTCGTAGTTGGTGTTGAAGAGCGAGAGGTCCTGAAAGTCGATGAAGCCGTCGTAGTTGAAATCGCCCTCGAACCAGTAGCGGCCGCTCGCGGCGCCGTTGTCGTAGTTGGTGTTGAAGACCGAGAGGTCCTGGAAGTCGACGAATCCGTCGAGGTTGAGGTCCCCGAGCCAGGTGAACTTGACGACAACCGTGGTGTCGTCGACGTCGATGCCGAAGAACGAATTGGCGCCGGTGCTGTAAGGCGTCGGCAGGTCGATGTTCTCGGCGTAGCCGATGGCGAAAATGCTCGGGTCGAGGGCGTTGGGATTGTTGACGTTCAGTGTGTTGCTGATGATGCCGCCGACGCCGTCCCAGCCGCCGCCGTTGTAGCCGATGGTGAGAAGATCGCGCACGTCGTCGAGGGGGGAGGAGCCGTTGTGATCGATGGCGAGGTCGCTGTTGCCGAGGTCGAGCTGACCGGTGCCGGCGATGGAGAGCGAGCTGGTTTTGCTGCCGCGGGCGTTGGAGCCGGAGGGGACGACGCTGGGCGGGGTGTAGGTGTTGGGGGACGCCTCGGGGACAACGGCTTTGGCGCCGGTGAAGATGTTGAGGGGGCCGCCGTTTTTGAAACCAGTGGTGGAGATGAGGGTGCCGCCGGTGACTTTGGTTTCACCGGTGTAGGTGACGCCGCCGCTGAGGGTGAGGGTGCCGGTTCCGCCTTTGGTGAAGGTGTTGGCGAGTCCGCCTGTGATGGGTGAGGAGACGGAGGCGGTGCCGCCGGCGTCGACGTTGAAGTCGGCGCAGGAGAGGATTCCGCCGGTGAGGTTGACGTTGCCCTGTTCGACGAGGATGGACCCGGCCTTGCGTGTGCCGGTGAGCGTGACGGTGTAGGAGCCGGTGGCGTCGTTGCCGGCGGCGAAGATGACGGTGTCGGCGAAGGAAGTGACGGCGGTGCGGGCGGGAAAG